>Ga0310690_10003490_pt1 | contig 23460 bp, 18 predicted proteins | sample AusTroGonzalo_MG_2_FD_207661 | JGI IMG/M metagenome (GOLD analysis project Ga0310690, IMG submission 207661) | Bovine rumen microbial communities from tropical cattle in Woodstock, Queensland, Australia - Gonzalo_04 (v2) (version 2) | ecosystem: Host-associated > Mammals > Digestive system >... | reverse complement strand
CATTCAATTTATTCTCTTCTTCTGTTGAAAAATGAGTATTATCGAATAGCATCGTATCTTCAAAAGTCTTTTTTGGCTCTTCCTCTACTATTTCTTCCTCTGCATCTTCATCCTCTAAATCATCAATGATACTTGTATCAAATTCTTCACCAACTTCTTCATTTTCTACATTTTCTTCATTATTAGATACAACTTCATTTTCTTCAGGCTCTTCTAAGTCATTTTCTATATCGTTATTGTCTTCTACTTCTTCTGGCTCTTCTACATTCATTTCTTCAGGCTCTTCTAAAGCAGAATCTGTATTCTCTTCTTCTATTTCTTCTACCTCTTCTGATGGATTAGAATCAAGCATATCATTAGATTCTTCTACAGGAACAACAAGATTATTTGTCTCTTCTTCCTCTTCTTCGGCTTCCTCCATAGAATACAAAGAGTCTTCTTCCTCTTCTTCATCCTGATACTCTACAGAATCATTGAAATCATCATTATTAAACTTGCCATCATCTGACTCATATCCAGCTGTATCAGCTTCATATACACCGTCATTTTGCTGTATTTTTTCTGCCTTTTCTGATAATTTTTTCTTAGTTTTCTCGGCTTTACGAGAAACTGTAACAGGTTCTTCATCTTTTGTATCTAGTTTATATCCTAAGAATAATAGTAATACTATTACCACAACCGCTATTCCCATAAAGAGATACTTCATCCATGTTCCTACTTTTGTATTTCCCTCTGTTGCTGCATAAGCAACATTTGTTAACAACAAACTTAAAACTGCAAGCGAAACAAAAATCTTTCCTGTTCTTTTCATAATTCTTCATCCTCTCTTCTATTTTTTTCTGATGTGTTTTTAAAGCTCTTATCTAATGCTTGTTTGGTAGGAATTCTAATTACTACTTCTGTTCCTTTGCCAAACTTACTTTTTATATCAATTTTTCCATCATTCTGATTCAATATTTCTTTAGCTATAGGGAGTCCAAGCCCTGTTCCTCCCATACCACGTGTTCTAGATTTGTCCACCCTGTAAAATCTTTCAAATACCTTAGGAAGTTCGTCTTCTGGTATTCCAATACCATTATCAATAACTTTAATATAAGCATCATTATACACAAACCCAACATAAACCTTAATTGTTCCATTTTCTGGTGTATACTTAATAGCATTAGAAATGATATTTAATACCACTCTTTCTATTCCTTTTTTATCTGCATAAACAACTGGTATATCTGCTGTAATCAAACATTCTGCATCTTGATTTTTTTTATCTGCTTCGATTTTTAATCGATCAAAAGCTTGTTTTGTTAATTCTCCTAAATCAAATTCTTCTTTATCTCCTACTTTTGTACTATCATATTTAGACAATGTTAATAAATCGGTTACTAATTCTGCCATACGATTGGCTTCTTCTGAAATTCTACTTAAAAACTCTTTTTGCATATTTTCTGGGACAGAACTTTGTAATAATGTATCAGAGTATCCCATAATTGAAGTAATAGGCGTTTTCAACTCATGAGAAACATCTGCTACGAATTCTTTTCTCATTTCATCTAGCTTAACATGTTCTGTAATATCTTGAATAACTGCTATGACTCCTGCTGGAATATCATTTTCATCTTTAAAAGAAGCAAAAAACAAATTAACGGCTCTTCCATTAACATTAATTCTTCTTTCAAAAGATGTCCAGTTTTCAAGATACATAACCATTTCTATATTTACATCTATATGATAACAATCAAAAATCTCTTTAAAATTCTTTTTTTCATCTACACCTAAGAAAGTTTTGGCTGCATGATTAATATGGATTATTTTTCCTTCATTATCGAAAGCTATGATTCCGTCAGTCATGTGAAGCAATATTGTCTCAATTTGCTTCTTTTGCCTAGTCGCTTCATTTAAATTATCGGTTAATTCATTATTCATAACGCCGAAAGCATTCGTTAAATCGTCAAATTCCGTTTTGCTCTTTCCATCTCCCAAATATTTCTTTTTACGTGATACCATTTCAGCGCTTTTGACAAGTTTGGAAATCGGTGCTAAAACAACCTTGGTAACCAAAAACCCCCCAATAGTTACGAGCAACATAAAAATTCCAAGACATACATATACCGCTATCTCTATTTCATGAGCCTGTTCCGCAATTAACTCTCTGATTGCCAATTCGTTTGCATTTAAACTTCCCAAAACTGTTTCCAGTTCATATAAGCAAAATACTCCAAGTGCAGAAATAACTATTAGTCCGAGAATGGCGAAAATCATAACAATTTTAATTTGTATGTTCTTCAACATCTTTTTCTCCTATTATAAGCTTTTTATATTATATACTTATATCCTTTTTTATTCAAGTACATTTTAGAATTTTTTATGAGAAATCCAATAAAAAAAATTCCCGAATCTTCGGGAATTTTTTTATTATTCTTTCGCTTCTAACAGAATATTAGTGGCGACGGAAAAGCCTTTATAAAACGCAGCTTTCATTTCTAAATCATTTATTTTTGAAAATAATTCTTCTAATAATTCTATTTCATTTACTAATTCTTCCGTCAAACTACTTTTAATTTCTAATATTTTGTCGGATAATTCATCATATATCAATTTCATTTCTTCTGTCGGTTCAACTTCTTCTAAGAACTTTTCATATATTTTTTCTAAATTCTTTTTTTCCATTTAACTATATTCGCCTCCCCGATTAAATTTTATAATACTTATCTATCAAAGTCAATAGATAGTTTGCGAATATTTTCAATTTTCTAAAATATTATTATGATTTTGGTAAATACTATAATTAAATTGATTAAAGGAGGTAATATAATGAATACTGTTCAAAATGAACTAAATATTTTGGATGAAATCAATAAAGGTGCTACTATGGGTATCGATGCCATCAAAGATATCAAACCTAAAGTGCAAGATCGAATCTTCTTAAATGTACTAGATACAGAAGAAGACAAATATTGTAGAATTTCATCTAGAGTAGATGAAGTTTATAAAAAATTTTCTATAAAAGAACCTCATGAACCCAGTAAAATGGAGCAAGCTATGGCATCAATGGGAATTGAGATGCGAACTTTAACCGATGATACAACATCCAAATTAGCTGAATTACTCGTCAAAGGTACTAATATGGGAATTATTGAAGGAAGACGCTTATTAAATCATAATCCAAACACTTCTAGCGAAGTACATGCTTTGTTAGAAGAATTTGTTACCATGCAAGAAGATAGTGTCGAAACATTAAAAAAGTATCTATAATCAAAAAAGACGAGAAAATTTCTCGTCTTTTTTTCTAGTTTCTAATCTCTAGTTCAACTCTTATCTGTTACATAATAACCAGATCCGCGTTTTGTAATTAATATCTTTGGATTAGCTTTATCTTTTTCTATTTTATCTCTAATTCTGTTCATCGTAACATCAATAGTTCTGATTGCGCCAACATATTCTTCATACTCCCAAACATCACGTAACAACATTTCACGTGTTACTACTTGTCCTGGTTGAGAAGCTAAATATTTTAAAACATCAAATTCTTTTTTCGTTAAATTAATCACTTCATCTTTGACCTTCACTTCAACTCTCTTCAAGTCTAACGTTAAGTCTCCGACTTTGATAATATCACTTTTATCTTCTTTTGTTTGCGTATCAACATTAGCATTCAATTCTGATTTTCTTAAATTAGCTTTTACTCTAGCAATTACTTCTCTAATTTGGAATGGTTTTGTAATATAATCATCAGCACCTATTTCCAAACCTACAATTTTATCTGTTTCAGTATCTTTTGCTGAAATCATTAAAATTGGAATATTAGACATATTCAAAGAATACCTTAATTTTTTGCAAACTGATTTTCCATCTAGTTTTGGTAGCATTACATCCAACAAAATTAAATCTGGATTTTCTTTTAAAGCAATATCAACCGCTTGTAAACCATCTTCTGCTTCTAATGTGTTATATCCTTCATTTTGTAAATTGAAAACCAGCAAATCTCTAATATTCTTCTCATCATCTACGACTAAAATCGTTTTCTTATCTTTATCTATCGCACCTTCCACGTTCTTTGCCACCTTTCTATTTAATGTTACACCTTACTTATATCACATAAAAAAAAATATTACAAGTATTATACAAAAAAATTTCATTTTTTACATTATAATTTCAATATGATAAATCTTACAATCATCTTGTAACAAGACTTTCTTTTCCGCAATTTCTTCGTCATTTAGTAAAAATTTCTTCACTCCTGTATTTTTTCCCTCTGGATTTTTAACAGTAATATGATACATCGAAGTTTTATATTTATAATGTATTTCATATTCTTTCCAGCTACTTGCAATGCATGGTTCAATAAATAAATATCTATTTTTTAGTTTTAATCCTAATATATATTCCACGATAGCATCATAATACCAACTACTAGATCCAGTATACCAAGTCCATCCTCCGTCGTCCCTGCTGATAATGATTACTATATACATCCGCTGGCATAACATAGGGTTCTACTTTATATTTTTTTGCCATATCTTTCGTTTTACTGTGTTCAATCGGATTAATCAATTTAGCTAGTTCTAAGGCATTATCTCCAAACCCTAAAAGACAATTTGCAATAATGGTCCAAATAGCAGCATGTGTGTACTGTCCTCCATTTTCTCTCATTCCTTCCGGATAAGCTTTTATATAGCCGCGGATTAATTTCCCAAGCAGAAAATGATGGTGTAAATAGCTTAATTAACCTATTTTCTTTATCCACTAAACGATTTTGCACTTCTTGCATAGATATATATTTCTTATCATTATCGCCAGCACCTGAAATAACACTCCAACTTTGTGAAATACTATCAATTTTACATTCTTGGCTTTCAATACTACCAATTTCTGTATTATCATCCATAATAGCTCTTTTGTACCATCTTCCATCCCAACCATTCGTATTTAAATTCTTTTTTAATTCTTCTTTTATTTTATGATATTCCTCTGCCTTTTCAAAATCGTTTCGCATCTCGCATACTTTCGAAAAGCGATTCAAAACATCATACAAGAAAAACCCTAACCATACACTTTCTCCTTTTCCTTTTGTTCCAATATTACTAAATCCATCATTCCAATCACCAGAACCGATTTTAGGCAAACCTCTTTCTCCGAAATTGCAAGCATGATTAATTGCTCTAATACAGTGTTCATAAATAGTTTCTTTTATGTCAGAAGCAAAATACAACTGATATGACTCATTCTCAAATTCTTTTAATTTTTCACCAGACAAGTATTCTAATTGTTCTTCCAAAATTTCTGTATCATCTGAAAAAGAAATATACTCGCAAACGCTATACGGAAGCCATAACAGGTCATCTGAGAATCTAGTTCTCACACCTTTTTTTGTTTCTTCATGCCACCAATGCAATACATCGCCTTCTATAAATTGATGCCTGCAACACTTCTCAATTTGCTCTTTTAATAATTGAACATCAATATACTTCATTCCTAAACAATCTTGCAATTGATCTCTAAAACCATTTGCTCCACCAGATTGATAAAATCCAGATTTTCCCCATAGTCTACATCCAATTGTTTGATAAACTAACCAACCATTCGCCAAAATATTTAAGCTTTCTTCCGGTGTTTTAATCGTTAAATTGTTGGTTAAATTCATCCATTTTCGGCTGACCTCTTCCATGCTTTTACAAATGTTTTCAACTTTCTGAAATTTTTGTGATACTCTCTCTATTTCTGGCAACGTGTTTTCTTGCCCAATTTGAAAAATCAGATATTTTTCTTCGTATTCTTTCAAATCCACTTCAAATTCTAAACCAAGACAATCTCCTATTCCAGAACAAGATTCAAAATTATCTACAAATAAACAATCTGGCAAAGATAAATTTCCATTTCCGAAAGAATATCTTTTTAGATTTTGTAAAACCCTTTATTTTAGCATTAGATGAAAAATATGCTATTTTGTTGAATTCATAGATATTTAAAACATTTTTCATTAAAATACGATTCTCTCTTTTTTCAAAATAACAATTTCCTCTCGTGAGGTTTTCATCTTCTCCTAAAGCCGTTTTAACATATACTACCAATTTTAGATTTTTCTCTTGATTACTCGTATTTTTGAATCTAATATTGGTAATAGCAACATTATCTTCATTTGGTACAAAAATATCCGTCTGTTGTAAAATATCATCATATACATTTTTATATTTTGCATATCCAAAACCATAGGTCACATAGTAATAATTTGAATTTGGAAAAATATTGGCATTCAATGTCCATGTTTTTTTATTTTCCTCATTTCGCACATAAATAATTTGAGATGGTATATTACGAACAGCATCATTATTCCATGCTGTAATTCTATTTAATCTACTATTTTTATTCCATATCAAATCCAGCATATTCTCTGTTGCGATAAGGCCGAAGGTTTTATTAGAAATAACATTTGTCCAAATGGTTGGATTCTCATTTTCTTTCTGTACAGCGAACTGATATTCTCTTCCATCTTTCGAAAAACCACCATAACCATTATCAAAAAGTAACTCTTCGTTATTCTTGTCCAGTGTTTTCTCAAAATGCGCTACATCACAGTTTTCTGGGGTAATTAACGTCTTTTTATTATATCCTTTTAAATACGTATACAAACCACCGTTTATTCGTATTTATAATTACTTTCGCCTTTAACAAAATTACATTTAAATCTTCTGGCTCTAGCTCATTCACATTTAATACAAAAATTCCACTGTGCACATTTTTTAAAAAATTAATTTGTTTATCTAATATAATTCCATCAATGGCATCTCTTACAAATCTTTCATATACATTCGACTCTTCATTTAAAATAACTAAATCTATATAAATATTTTTGACTCGATAATACATATAACACTCTATCATTTCTTGTACATTATCCATATCATTTAGTCCTCTTGCCTTCAATACAACAATAGGAAGATTTCCAGATATGCCAAATTTCCATAAAGAATTTATTTCTAACGTTTCATTAATATCACAATCTATGTTTTTAGCAATGTCTTCCGCTAAAACCAAATTCAAAAATTCATAATAGTTTTTAGCATCTTCTCTGGAGACTTGTAAATAATTCATTTCTTCTTCACATCGAATTTTAGAAATCTCTAATACTTTTAAAATATTGTTTTCCGATTTATTTTCTCTTAAATTTTTTAGTGCTTCTTCTTTGCTGTCTGAAACACTAATTAATAAATTAATCGTTGCTTTTTCTTTAGAACCTAACTTAAAAACAACCTTCTGACTCACTACCTTATAAACGCTATCGCTTAAAGAATTGGAAAAGTTTTCTGAGTTTAAAATCATTTTAGGGATTGAAAAATGATTCCTTCCAAAATATTTTTCACCATCTATTTCAAAAGAACTATCCACTTTTTTTGCATTTTCTGTGTATAAGTGAACTGCTACATACAAGAATTCATCTAATGTTTGATTATGTCTTTCCATGATAATATCTTCTCCATCTTGGTAAAATTTTAAGAACATACTATTAAATGTTTGATGTGCATATTCGCTCTCTTTCATTGATAAAACAGGCATAAAGTCTTCTATTACTTCTAATAATTCTTCATTTGATCCATCGTTTTCAATCGTCAATCTCCTTATTTCTACAGGCTTATCGGAATTCAAGAAAATTTTTTGTTGAAATTTTATAGCACCTTCTGTCGCTTCAAACTCAGCTCTATCTTGTGAAAACACAATTTTATTTATTTTAAAATAAAATAATCGATTATTTTTTAAACTCTTTACATATAGATTTATTCCTTGTTTCAGCTCATATCCACTTTTATATCGATAAATTAAATGGTTTTTAAATTCGCTGTATCCCGCTCCCTGAGTATTAATGGTGACTTTATAATTTTCATTAGCTATCACATGATATTTTAAATTTACTCTATTATTTTCCATAAAACAATTCTCTATATAACCAGAATTAAAGCCGACTTTCTGTCTTTCTGGTTTTTGCTTTTTCTCTTTTGTGATAATATAATTTAATGGCATTCTTTCTTGCAAAAGTATTTGCACCGCTTCTATTTCAGGATTTTGATTAAATCTTTTTTGTAAAATGTTTTGGTTTAAAACATTATTAATAGTATTTAAAATAAGCCCCTGATGGTGCGCCATATATGTTTTTACAATCGCATATTTATCTTCTTTGTTTAATCTATTGGAAGTATAATCGATAGATTCGTAAAAACCATATTTTCCCTTTCCTCCTAATTTTTCAAGTTTTCTAAGATTAGGAATTGCCGTTTTTTCTCCTTCTTCCAATGCCAAAAAAGTACTATATGGTGAAACTACCAAGTCATATTCAAGTCCTCTTTTCAGCCCCAGCCAAGGAATTCCAAATGCTTTATATTGGTAATTATAATTTAAGTCTTTCAAATTATATGCTGATTCTGAAATTCCCCACGGTACATGCAAATGTTTGCAATACTCTTTTTGGCTTAAAATAGCGAACTTGCTAGATTCATCTAAAAGACTTCCTTCGTAGTTTTTCAAATTCAAATTTGGCATTAAATATTCAAAAGCTGTACCTGTCCAAGAGATTAATCCCTTATAATCCTTGAAAATAGTAATTGTCCTGCTTAAAGCATTCCAATGTTTTGCCGGAACATCACGTTTAGCGATTGCAATTAAACTTGCTTGTCTTGCTTCAGATGCTAAAAAATCGTAGTATGAATCCGTTAATTTATTTTCTTCTAAATTGAATCCTATAGAAAACAGCTTTGTCTCTCTACAAAAGAGTTTCGAGAAATCAGTTTGTAAGATTAAATGACTAATATCGTGATACAAAAATAAAATTTCTTCTGATAAATTTTCTTCTAAAAAATTTTTTACAACATATAAATAACCAATAAAATTTCCACTATCAACTGTTGAAATATACCTTGGTTTCAATGGTTCTAAGTTATCTGTTTGATACCAATTATACAGATGTCCATTCCACTTTGGTAATAATTTTATCGTATTAAAAATATTTTTTAGGTATTCTATTGTTTCTTCAAACCCTATATATTTCAGGTCATAAGCAGATACTACTGCTAACAATTCTAATCCGATATTCGTAGAAGAAGTTCTTTGTACAATTTTATTTTTTCGATCTTCTTGATAATTGTCACAAATTAAATAATGATTTTCTTTTGTGATGTAATCCTCAAAAAATTTCCAAGTTTTTTTTCCAATTTCATTTAAATACTTTTGATCTTCTGTTGTAATTCGGATCAAATTGTTCTTTTCTTTCGATATTTCATAAGCCACGTATGGTGCAATAATAAAGGATATTCCGATTATTTTAAAAATCATATTTTGTCCCAATGTCAAAAGCAGCGTCCCGAACGCCGTATTTATCAACATTTTACGCACTACGAACCAAAAATTGTCTTGAACCTGTTTTTCACCCTCTTCTGCAGTCGTCCACTCCAATAATTTCTTCTTTTTTGTCATTCGGTAAAAACTTTTTAATACAGAAATTAAATTCCTAGTCATTTCAAAGGGTAGAAAAATTATTTCTAACATCATTTTTGTAAAGTCCAAACGAATTCCGAGACAATCTTTGGAGAATTTTTTATGAGAATACACTGCTCCATTTATATTACTCTCTTTAAAAAGGATAAAATTTATAATATCTATCCAGTACATTATCGTAATAGATACTATTGAAATTCCCAAGCAGAAAATGGCAAGTTTTTTTCTTTCTTCGAAAGCAATCAAAGAAATCATCAATAATAAAAAGCTACCTATCTTTAATATACTTCTTCTTAAATTCTCTAATATTTTAAATTTAGAAATCTCGTTTAACCTTTTAGAACGTAACCACCTAATGATTTGCCAATCTCCTCTAGTCCATCTATCATTCCTTTTCATATAGGAAAGATATTTTAAAGGATATCCATCCATGAGAATACAATCCGAAACAAGCCCGCATCTCAAGAAATTTCCTTCTAGCAAGTCATGGCTTAATACAATATCTTCTGGAATTTCCTTTTCTAAAATTTCATTGTAGCAATCTACATCATAAATACCTTTCCCTGTAAATATGCCTTCTTGAAAATAATCTTGATAAATATCTGATATGGCAGTACTATAAAAATCAATTCCACCTGGTATACTATAAATCTCAGCAAATTTGCTGCTTTTATATGTTTGCAAATCTATTCCTATTCTTGGTTGCATGATACCATACCCTTGTATCACTTTTCTGTTTTGAATAACAGGAATATTTAATCTATGCGCCATAGCTCCAATTAGTTTACTTGCAGAGTTGATAATTAGGTTTGTATCTGCATCTAATGTAATAATATATTTTATATCTGGTAATAACGTTTTTTGTTCCTCAATCGTATTTACGCAAAACCCATTCTCTAACTGCTTTTTGATATATTGATTAAAAATAGAAATTAATCCTCTTTTTCTTTCCCAACCAATAAACTTGTCTTCGGTTTTGCTCCATGTCCTTTTTCTATATAAAAAATGAAAACGTAAAAATCCTGTTAAAGCATATTTCTCATTTAGTTTTTTGATTTCTTCTAATCCAGTCTCTGCAATTTTTTGATCTATTTCGTTTTCTTTTTGATTAGATTCTGTTACATCGCCAAGCAATGCGAAATAAATATTTTCTTGCGGATTTGCCAAATAATAAACTTCTAGTTTTCGCACCATTTCTTTCACTTTATCCTGTGAATTTAAGATAGTAGGAATAATTACGAATGTTTTTTTATCTTCTGGAATTTCTTTTTCAAAATCCAGTTTAGGAATAAAAGCTGGTTTTTGAAATTTGCTCATTCCATAATTCATAATCCTTATAACGATTTCTGAAATTGGTATCCACGCCAAAACGCTAAATACCATAATCCATCCTATACTTTTTTCTTTTAGATAAAGATATATGCTACATAAAAAATCAATCCATAAACTAATGGCAAAAAAGCTTGAAATATATAATCTTGCTTTATATTTCAAACTTTTTTTCTTTCTTTTTTTATTTAATAATTGGTTTGTTAATTCTATATACCCTTCATCTATTAAAAAATATCCAACATGCTGTTTTCTTAATTCCTTCTCTTGCTTGCATAGTTCCAAGATTTTTTCTGCTATATATATTTCAGATATCTTTGTTTTTTTCGATAATTTCTCGATAACTTTTTTATAATAATTCTTGCTTTCCTGATCCATATAAGGATACGTTCCTTCTGGGTCTTTATTCAAAATTGTTTCTGTACCATTAATCGTTCCTAACAGTTCTCCGAAATTAATCCTGCTAATATTCCTTAATGATCGAATACAATTTCCCATTGTCATTTTCAAATTAGCAATATATAAATGCTCTTTTTGTACCACATCAGAAGAGTTTAATCCTAGTTTTGCAATTTCTTCTTCTAAAATTTCTTGATAAGCAATAGCTTCCTTTCCATATTTTTTCAACTTGTAAGACATATATTCAATAAACGGATACTTTAGTTCCCCTTCCGAATTATTATATGACTTAAAACTTTTCCCAAATTTTTGCTCACTTGGTCTTTTCTTTTCAATAATTCTTTCGATAATGCTTTCCGCTTTAAATCTTTGCATCTCTGAAGCAAAGATTTTTTCACAAATATTCTTAATTTTATGAATAATAGCAATTTTTAAAAATACTCCAAAGTTTTCTATTTCATCAATTGAAAGCATTTTATTGTTTTGATATGCCTCTAAACATTTATAAATCGTCATGGCATCTACTTTACCATCTGTATGAGCGACCATTTCTTCTGCTAAGACATAACATCTTGCAAATCCTTCATATGGCCCATTTGCAATACCTATCATCTTATAATATTTTTTGGGTGATAGTTCTTTTTTTACTGTTTTGACAATTTCTTCAATAATATAAAAATTATCTAAAATCCATTCGCCCGCTGAATGAATTTTAATTCCTAATTTTAGGTGTTCATTTAAAACATGATACGTTTCTAAAATCAACTTATAATTCTGATTCAAAGCATCAATAGGATAAGTATTCCTATCAGAAGAAACCTTTATATTATGATAGCTAGCTATATTTTCTATATGCTCTAAAAGCTGTTTTTCTTCTAATAAAGCCCCAGAAATATTTAAAGTCTTAAAAACCATTTTATCCTTCCTTTACAAAGAAATGTTTTTAAGACTATTTTTGACAAAATATAAAAATTTATGCATTTGATAAAGCTTTTTAATATTGGCGGCCCCAAATTACCATTTTACTAGCTGGTTTTCCGCAGCACACACATTGATTGCCTAAGTTTTCTTGTATAAATGGCATACATCTAGACTTTGCACCTGTTTCTTCATGAATTTTTTCTTCACATTCATTACTACCGCACCACATAGATTTAATCAATCCTTGATTTTTCTCTAGATTCGCTTTAAATTCTTCCATATTAGAAGCTACAGAAGTCTTTTCCTCCATTCTTTTTAAACACATTTGAAACATATTGTTTTGAATTTCTTCTAATAATGTATTGACTCTCGTATTAACTTCTGCTAAATCTACTTCTATTTTTTCACCTGTATCTCTTCTTACTAAGATACATCTCCCATTTTCAATATCTCTTGGGCCTAATTCCATTCTAATAGGAACACCTTTCATTTCCCAATCGTTAAATTTATACCCAGTTGAATATTGATCTCTATCATCTAATTGTACTCTCACCGTTTGTTTTAATTGGTTATATATTTCTTCTGCTTTCTCTAAAACACCTTCTTTATGAGTAGCAATTGGCACAATAACTATTTGAATAGGTGCTACTTTAGGAGGTAATTTTAGTCCTCTATTATCGCCATGTGCCATAATTAAGCCACCGATTAATCTCGTTGAAATTCCCCAAGATGTTTGATAAGCATATTCTTCTTCTCCCTCGCGATTTTGAAACTTGATTTCAAAAGGTTTTGTGAAATTTTGACCAAAATAATGGCTCGTTCCTGATTGTAATGCTCTTCCATCATGTGTTAGAGTTTCTACGGTATAAGTTTTTTCTGCACCAGCAAATTTTTCACTCTCTGTTTTCAATCCTTTAATCACTGGAATTGCTAATAAGTTTTCAATAATATCCGCATAAATTTCTAGCATTTGCATCGTACGTTCTTCTGCTTCTTTTGCTGTTTCATGAATTGTATGTCCTTCCTGCCATAAAAACTCTCTACTTCTTAAAAATGGTCTTGTTTCCTTTTCCCATCTTAGCACACTGCACCATTGATTATATAAATAAGGCAATTCTCTCCAAGAAGTAAGCCATTTGGCGTACATGGTAGAAATAATCGTTTCTGAAGTAGGTCTAATACAAAGCCTTTCTTCTAAATCATGTCCTCCTGCGTTTGTTACCCAAGCTACTTCTGGAGCAAATCCTTCCACATGATCTTTTTCTTTTTGCAATAAACTTTCAGGAATTAATAATGGAAAAGATACATTTTTAACTCCTGTTTCTTTAAATTTCTGATCAGCATATGCTTGAATCTTTTCCCATAATTCATATCCATATGGTCTGATAACAATGCATCCTTTTGTATCACTATAATCTGCTAATTCTGCTTTTAATACAATATCTGTATACCATTGCGCAAAATCTTCATCAATATTCGTAATTTCCTTTACAAATTCTTCTTTATTATTACTCATATTCTTTCTTTCCTTTCACTATAAACAAAAACACAAAGAGTTTTTTCTTGCTCTTTGTGTTTTATCGTCATTCTATCTATATTATCGTTTTTTCTCAAACACTAAAGAACACCATTTCATTTTCGGAAGTGGTGCTGTCGGAACATTATTTTTCTTTACAGAATCTCTAATAATATTCATAACAACCTCTCTAGCATTTTTATGGTTTCTATTTTACCAAAATTTTTCCTAAATGTCAACATTTTAAAATTATTGCACTGCCGCTTCGTATTGCATTTTAATTTGTTTTTCTGCCGCTTGGATTTGTTGTAAAACTCCTTGTGCCATAGCACATATTGTAACAACTTTAAGCGTATTTGTATTTTGTATTTGTGTTAAGTTTTCTTTTTCATATCTACGAATAACTTCTGCAAATTTCTTTTTACCAGTAATTCTATTGATAATTTTCCTTTTCAAATTTTCCCAGAAGCCTTCTTTATAAACTGCTATTTGGAAAAAATTGTTTACAAAAATCTCATTCATATCTATTTCTATATTTTGTATACACCAGTTAACACGAGCCTTACATTCATCTACAATAGCAGAATAATTGATTTTCTTTTGTGCTAATGCTCTGATTTGATTGTCTATCTTTTCAGAATCTTCATCTGAATTTGGGTCTCTTTGATCCCATGCTTCAACCATATCTCCTATCGCTGTTATCTGATTATTAATTGCCTTTTCCATCTGTTTGTATGCACTAATATATAAATAATCATATGCCCCTGTCAACTCGTTGATTTGCCTCGTATACTCTTTGATAATTTCATTAATAATTTCTTCATTCTTAGGGGTATTTTGATGATAATAATTTACTTGACCTATTAAATACTCTTTTACTTCTTGTAGTTTAGAAGATTTCAATTGGTCTACACTTTTTTGGTAAAGAGCAAGCATTAACATGGAATTCTTTTCATCTAACGTTTTAAAATCTTTTATGTTCTTTTCTAATCTTTCTAACAACTTTTTCTTATTCATTATCCATCCCCTCTTCTAAATTTATTCTATATTGATTCTATACTTCTTTAAATAACTCGGCATCGTTAATCTTTGTTTGCACATTTTCTCCAATATCTTTGGCTTTTGAACCAACAAAGCGCATTGCTGGACTAATCACTTTTTCACAAACACGTTTTGTAATACGGTTCCCTAATAATATTGTCTCTTGTACTTCATTGAATATGTTTTTATAATTTCCTTTTGGATTTTTACGCTCTAATATTCTATCAGCCAAAAGTTTTCCAAGTACAAAAGTACCAATTCCTATTCCCACTACAGGAAAGGCGATAGACACTGTAATTAACCCTCCTGCTGTTGTTATTACTTGAAACTGTTCGCTATTTGCTAATGCATCTACTAGTTTTGTACTACCTCTGATTCCTAACTCTGGAATTCGAGCAAGGCCTTTTAAACCATATTTTCCAGTGAACTTAACTGCTTTACTAAAAGCCTTATATCCTTTGATTGTTCTTTTTGCATCTTTTGCCATATTTATCACCTCTTAATCTATCAATTGTGACAAATATTTGTTCTGTTGATCAATAATCTTTTGTTCTTTTTCTTTCACTATCCCTAAATATTGTTTAATTTCTTCTACCGATAATTTTTCAATTTCTACATTTTTTCCTTCGATATTTAAAGTTCCATACTTCTCAAACATAATATTTTTCCTTCATAATATTTACTACTTCTATTTTACCTATATTATTTTTTCATGTCAATATTTTAATCATAAAAATAATCCATAATTCCTGTATATATTCCCCATGCTAGATTTTCTTGATAATTATTTTTTTGTAATTCTTTTTCTTCTTCTTCATTCGATAAAAAACCGCATTCTACAATAACCGTAGGAATTGTTATGTGATCCATAATATATTTTCCGGATAAACTTAAAATCTCTCTTTTATTTTCTTTTTGTATAGAAAAATTCAAATTATTCTGAATATCGAAAGCTAAATTTTTACTTCTCTCGTTATTTTTTTGATAAAATGTTTGCCAACCTTTATATTGTTTTTGCGGTATTTTATTCAAATGGATAGAGATAAAACAATCTGCTTCTTCTGCATTTGCTAATTCTACTCTGTTTTGTAAATCAGAAGTCTTCTTGTTTTTTATAGATTTTTCATCCAAATCATAAACCCCATTTTCATCTGAACGCGTTAATATCACATTACACCCGCTTTGTTCCAATAATTTTTGTAATTTCAATACAATAGCAAGATTGATTTCTTGCTCTGAAACGCCACTATCCGAAACTGCTCCCCCGATCTGGTTCTCCATGACCAGCATCTAAAATAACCGTATGATTACTTACTGGTGTTCCGTTAGTTTGTATCGTTTGCCCTGTATTAGATGCTTCATAATATCGATTATCACAATACATTCCCCATAAAGTCAAAAAAAAGAAAATCACAAAGATAATAATCCATTTTTTTCTATTTCTAAACACATTCCATCACCAGTGTATATATATTCTTACACATAAAAAAAATACCAATTTAAACGAATCCATTTAAATTGGTATTTGAAATTATGTTGTTTCTACTAAATACTCATTAATACGAATCACTAATTCATCATGTGCTTCTTCTAGTGTTAAACCTTCTAGTTGTGCTCCAGCAAGTGTAATATGACCACCGCCGCCTAATTTTTCTAGGATAATCTGTACATTGATATCTCCTACAGAACGGCCACTTATCATAATTTTATCGCCCATTTTTCCCATGACGAAAGATGCTGTAATGTTCCTAATTGTCAATAATTCATCTGCCGCTTTGGCACAAATGAGTCCAGTATTCTCGTCATCACGAAATGTTTTAGCTATCGCAATGTTCTTTTCAATGATCTCTGCATTCCTTACAATTTCTGAAATCTCATTGTAGCTTTCTAAATCTGATTGGAACCATTTCTTTACACGAATAATGTCTACGCCAAATTTTCTAAGATAGGCTGCTGCTTCAAAAGTCCTTACACCTGTTTTAAAAGTAAAATTTTTGGTATCGACCATAATTCCGCCATACAAACTTTCCGCTTCTATTAAACTTAACGCAATATCATCTTTAGAATATTGCACGATTTCTGTTACCAGCTCTGCTGATGATGAAGCATATACTTCATGGAAAGAAACTTCTGTATCTTCAATAAAATCTGGACTTTTGCGGTGATGATCAATTAATACTTTATGCTTACATCGATTTAAAACACTAGGAAATTCTACATATCCAGCTTTATGTGTATCTAAAATGATTAACAAAGTCTCTTTAGAAATTTGTTTAATAGCTTCTTCCTCTGTCAGAATAATATCTTTATATTCGTCTATTTCCATTAGATCATCCCAGAATTGTCCTAAAGAAGTTCCTGTTGGTTCTGTTACAATATGACATTCTTTTCCTAAAGTTTTAACAACTCTATACATACCTAAACAAGATCCAATGGCATCAATATCTACATTTTTATGCCCCATCAATAAAACATTAGAAGCATTCTCAATTGCTAAAGCAATACTTTTAGCTATATTTCTTGCTTTTACCTTTGTTCTTTTTTCTAGTTCGAGTGTTTTTCCTCCAAAGAACTTGTATTGTCCTTCACGGCGAATAACCGCTTGATCTCCACCTCTTCCTAGTACGATATCCATAGCATTAACAGCATTCTTGTATTTTTCATAATTATTATTTCCATCACATGTTACTGCAATACTAATCGTTGTTGGTATTTTGTTGAAACTCTCAATTGTTTTTACTTTATCTAATATGTTAAATTTGTCTTTTTCGAACTTAGTTAAATACTGTTGCTCAAAGATGAACACAAACATATTTCTCTCATTTTTGACAATTAATCCACCCGTTTCAGAAGCCCATTCCATAATCATTTTTTCTATTTTAGCTAGAATTTCTAACTTTTCCTCTGGAAGAGCTCTCTGTACGATATCTTCATAATTATCAATACCTATCATTCCAATACAAGTTCTAGAATTCGCATAGTTATCAAACAACTCATTATATTTTGTTTCATCTAAAAAATATAAACTTAAAACATATTCTTTTGATTTTTTTCTATCTCTTCTCTTATAGTTAGCGATAGCTCCCCTGATTTGATAGATCTTTCCGTTGATATTAAACTGTTTAATAAACTCTTTTTTATCACTCTTTTCAATATCTAATTTAATTTCTTTTACAATAGGAGTTAAATAAGTATTGATATCGATAGTTCCAAAAAGTTCTGTAAATTTTTTACTTCTCCAAATAATACTTCCATCTGTTTGTATCAAAACAAGCGGTATTGGTGAATTCACAATATTAGACTTACTAGCAGTCGTTACATCCATCGTGATTTCTTCAATATGATTTACTATTTCATTTTTCTTTCTGGTGTTTTCCCAAAGCGTATATACAACAATTAAAATATCTAGTGTCACTGCTGGTATAATCCATTTTAAATCATAAATACATAAAATAACACTTAATACAATAATAATGATTAAGTAAATTTTTACTTTCGATAAAATTTTTCCAATAAAATTGGCATTTAAATCGGACATATATTCTCCCTTAATTTCTATTTTTCGTTAATAACCAATATTACAAACAATATTATACTACTTTTTTGCAATTTAGTCAAATTCCCCTTTTGGAGCTTTCCCTAGAAAACCGCCAAAAGGGGAATTTTTTTCCTTTATTTTACTGTAATCTCATGTGTATCTGCTAAACCCGTAATTTTATCTGTTCCTGTAATAGTAACCGTTCCTGGAGCAATTCCTGTCACAATTCCGCTACTATCCACTGTTGCAACGCTATTATCAGAAGATTGATAACTTAATCTTACTTGAACGCCACTTGCTTCTGTAGGTCTCGTTGTGTGTGAAATCTGACTAGTTCCACCCACTTCTATTGTACTGAACTCTGCGCTTATCGTTAATTTACTAGCAGGAACTACAACGCTTAATGTAACGGTTCCTTCTACGCCATACTCCGTACTTTTTGCGGTAATAACAGCATCGCCAAGGGAAACTGCTTTAGCAACATCACCTTCTATTTTAACAACTTCTTCATCAGAAGAAACAAGTTCATATCCTTCTCCATTAGCCACATCTTGGCCATCAATTGATAGTTTTAATTCCACCGTATCTCCTACATTCTTCAAGTAATTATTAGTTGCCACTACTTGAATTACATGAATTGGTTTCGGTGTATTAGAACCTGACTCTGTAATCGCTACTAATCTTTTTCCGAATATAACACCTTTATTTAAAATAATTGTAATTGCAATAATCGCAGATATTACAAAAAGAATTGCTGTACGTTTTAAACTCTTATTTAGTTTAGCATCCTTATTCTTACTCTTTCCCATTTGTTCCCTCTTCATTTATCTTATTCTATCGTTCGTGTAAAAGTATATCATATATTAAAACTTTAGTAAAGATTCAAAATTATTTTTCTCCGTCAATTAAAACATAATACTGCATTTTTTCTCTTAGTTGATAAAACTCTTGTTGTTCTTTTGTTAAATCTTCTGTCCAATATAAATTTCCTTCTATATCTTGACTAACAAGATAATTACTACTTGGTAAATTACTTCTTGTATCATACAACCATTTATAGTAACTAGATATCTCTAATCCCATTTTATTTGCAATCGATGGCAATAACATATCTGGGCTTAGATATTCCATATTCTCATTCACACCCATATCGAAATTTGCTAATATCAATGCTTGCGTATTGTATCTTCTATAAGCATTCACTAATGCATCTTCTGTATTAAAATACTGTAACTCATCTAATAAATCATTACTCGTATCCGGATCTGATAAATATGGCAAATGATCTCCATAAAATATAATAATAGTTGGTTCTTCAAATGTTTGTATATATTCATATAATCTTCCTAGCTCTTTATCCGCATTATAACAACTTTGTGCAAATGATTGAATGACAGCTGTTTGCCCTGGATTTAAAGTAGAAGATTCTATTTCAAAATCATATACATCATATTTTTTATCATTAAATGGCATATGTGATTCAATCGTACAATTCATATAAAATAGCTTTTCATTCTCTTTCTTGTTTTCCAAAGCTTCAATAGCGCAATCTATTAAGTATTCATCTGACGTATAATAGCCTCTTATATGCTTTTTATCATCTTTTTCTTCGTATTGGTCAATACCCAAGCGCTCATACACACGTTGTGAATGGAAAAAATCCTTTCCAAAAACCACTTTGGTATAATATCCATTCCTTTTCAATTCCTTAATTAAAGATTGACGATTGGTTACTCTATCATTTGTATATAAAGTCATAAAAGGAGTATAGCCTTTTCCAAAGAAATCCAAGCTATATCCTGTTAGAAACTCAAATTCAACATTAGCGGAAATTCCGCCATAAGAAGGAGTTATCATATTCACGAAAATTCCCTTTTCTTTTAAACTGTTAAAATTAGAGGTTACTGGTACTGAAAACTTTACATCTTCTTCGATACAACTAATATCAAAAAAACTTTCTGAAAAAGTTACAATGATATTGGCTTTTTCCCAAATATTTTCGGTCTCTTTCTTATCATATTTTTTTAAGAGGTTTGCTAATTCTTCTCTATTATAACCATCTGGTTCAAATATTCTTGTTTCTAAAAGATTCGCATACATTCCTCCTAACATCGTATATTCTGAATAGTATTGCATATTAGAACTGTTATGACGATAATCCTGGGCCTTATCTTTATCAAAAATATGATTTAACATAAATGTTTTAACCATTTTCGTCGGTACAAATAACATCATCAAAATAATAACAGAAATACATCCTCCCCAAATTTTAAAATTCTTATTTGCTTTTACATTCCATTTACTTACAATCCAAGTCCATATGGTCAAAGCAACTCCCAAAAAGCAAAAAATTGGCAATAATTCCCATATCGTTTTCCATAATGTATCGCTGATTAAAGAAGTAACCTCTCCTATATTACTTGCATAAACGAAGTCTCCAAACGTTAATGGTTCATGCGTATAGGTATATCTAAATTTATTAACAAATTCTAAAATCCAAAGCAATATGGATTGTATCATCATACTTCTTTTACTATTACCTGTAATTGCTGTTAATAATATATGAATCACTTCTAACATAAAAAGCGTTAAAAAAAACGGTTTGATATGTAACACTTTCCATATCTTCGTTGTATAGTTTAAAGTCAAAATCATTAACCCTAATAATATCGCAGGTGTCACTACAAAAACAAGTATTCTAACGACTTTTTTTTGTTGAAGTGTTAAAAAATTTGTTTTTATTAAACTTTCTTTTTTCATTTCATTTTCCATATAAAAGCAATCCTTTCTATCCCCTAATTTTAACACAGTTATAAAGAAAATTCAATAAAAAAGATATACATCTTAACATGTATATCTTTTTTATTTTATAGAAAATATTCCTCATATTCGATAACGAACTTTTAAGGAGTATCAGCTGTATTCACTGTAGCTTCACTACCTATGGTCACATCATTTTCTGTATGAATCTTTACTTTTTGATATTTCTTAAGACCAGTTCCTGCAGGAATTAATTTACCAATTAAAACGTTTTCTTTTAATCCTATTAAATTGTCTACTTTACCTTTAATAGCAGCATCTGTTAATACTTTTGTTGTCTCTTGGAAAGATGCAGCTGATAAGAAACTTTCTGTTGCAATAGCTGCTTTGGTAATACCAAGCAATACTCTTTTACCTGTAGCAGGCTTCTTGCCAGCAGCTTCTAATGCTTTATTAACCTCTTCAAATTCTATCATGTCTACTAAAGATGCAGCATAAAATCCGCTATCTCCTGTATCTTCGACTCTTATTTTTCTTAACATTTGTCTTGTAATCGTTTCAATATGTTTATCATTGATATCAACACCTTGATTTCTGTAAACTTTTTGAACTTCAGAGATAATGTAACGATAAACGCCTTCTGGCCCTCTAATTGGAAGTAATTCGTTTGGATTAACAGAACCTTCTGTTAACTGATCACCTGCTTCTACAACATCTCCAGTTTTTACTCTTAGTTTAGAACCAAAGCTTACTACATATGTTTTACTATTATCTTTAGAAGTTACGGTTACTTCTTTTCTTTTCTTATTATCTTGAACAGTTACAGTACCGCCAATTTCAGTGATAGTAGCAACACCTTTTGGATTTCTGGCTTCAAATAACTCTTCCACCCTAGGAAGACCTTGTGTGATATCTCCACCAGCAACTCCGGCCTGAGTGGAATGTTCTCATCGTAAGCTGTGTACCAGGTTCACCGATACTTTGTGCTGCGATAATACCAACAGATTCACCCATATTGACAAGTTCACGTGTAGCTAATCCCATACCATAGCATTTTCTACAAGCACCATGTTTACATCTACAACCCAAAATAGAACGAACATACAATCCTTTGATACCACTATCCATAATTTTCTTAGCATCGTTTTCGGTTATCATTTGATCCGGTGTAGCTAAAATTTCTTTTGTTTCAGGATGTTTTACTACCGCTAATGGAAATCTTCCAATTAATCTTTCATCTAATTTTTCTAGAACTTGATTTCCATCTTTAATATCTTCTACATAAATACCTTCATCCGTTCCACAATCTTCTTCACGAATAACAATATCTTGTGATACATCAACCAATCTTCTTGTTAAGTATCCAGAGTCAGCTGTACGAAGGGCAGTATCTGTTAAACCTTTTCTAGCTCCATGTGAAGATACGAAATATTCTAGTGTATCTAGTCCTTCACGGAAACAAGACTTAACCGGAATTTCAACGGCTTTACCTGAAGTATTGGCCATCAAACCACGCATACCTGCGATTTGTCTTAACTGGTTCATGTTACCACGGGCACCAGATTGTGCCATCATGAAAATTGGATTCATTTCATCAAAATTATTTTTCATTGCTTCTGTTACATCATCTGTTGCTTTTTCCCAAACTTTAATAACTTCGTTGTATCTATCTTCTTCAGTAAGTAAACCTCTTCTAAAGCTTTTCAAAATATTTTCAACTTTTTGATCTGCTTCATGTAAAATTTCCTTCTTTTCAGGTGGAACAGATACATCGGCAACAGAAACTGTAATAGCGGCTTTTGTTGAATATTTATAACCTGTTGATTTAATATAATCTAATACTTTTGCAGATTCTGATAAACCATGTTTATTGATACATTTTGCGATAATCTTTCCTAAATTCTTTTTCATAACTAAGAAATCAATTTCTAAATCAAAGGCATTTTCTGGATTGGTTCTATCAACAAATCCTAAATCTTGAGGAATTCCTTGATTATAAATCAATCTACCAACTGTTGTCTCAATCGTTTTCGTCTTAATTTCTCCATCAATTTCTTTTTGTCTTCTAATTTTGACTTTAGAATGTAATCCTACATCACCATTTTGATATGCCATCAAAGCTTCATCTTCGTCTTTGAAATACATACCTTCGCCTTTTTCGCCATCAATTTGAACTGTTAAATAGTAAGCACCTAAAATCATATCCTGTGTTGGTACTGTTACTGGCTTACCATCTTGTGGTTTTAACAAGTTGTTAACAGATAACATCAAATATCTAGCTTCTGCTTGTGCTTCAGGTGTTAATGGAACGTGAACTGCCATCTGGTCACCATCGAAGTCAGCATTAAATGCCGTACATACTAATGGATGAAGTTTGATTGCTCTACCTTCTACTAATACTGGTTGAAATGCTTGAATACCAAGTCTGTGTAATGTAGGTGCACGGTTTAACATTACTGGATGATCTTGAATTACCTCT
>Ga0310690_10003489_pt1 | contig 23464 bp, 24 predicted proteins | sample AusTroGonzalo_MG_2_FD_207661 | JGI IMG/M metagenome (GOLD analysis project Ga0310690, IMG submission 207661) | Bovine rumen microbial communities from tropical cattle in Woodstock, Queensland, Australia - Gonzalo_04 (v2) (version 2) | ecosystem: Host-associated > Mammals > Digestive system >... | reverse complement strand
GCAAGATCATCAGGTTGTCACCTGCAGAACCTTCACGACGGTTAGCTTCCTTGTATGCCTTGGCAAGCTGAGCTTCGGAAATGTTGTAGGTGAAACGAAGACGCTGCTTTTCGACCAACTGCTGCTTATAAACGGAAGCAGACTTCTTGCGGGTCTGACCATGCTGGCCAGGTGCGAAGTTGCGGCGATCGAGAGCCTTTTGAGTCTTCTGAGAAACGGCAACGCCGAGAGAGCGTGCTACTTTACCTTTTGGTCCGCGGAAGGAGGACATATATACCTCTTTGAGGAAGCTCTTTGGTTACGCTTGCAAATTGGCAGAGCTTGGCACGACTTGCAAGATTTGGACTACAAATTTAGTCAATTGTTTATGGATTGTCAACGGATTCGGTTGGTTCGACGGGCTGTTTTGGTTCAGCGGACTCGGTGGGCGTGACGGATTCTTGGCATTTTTCAAAGACAAACGGGTTGTGGTCGCCTTGAACCTTGAAAATGCGGCGGTCGCGCTCGCATTCACGTTCTGTGACCGGATACATTTTGTCCCAAGCTTCAAAAAGTTTGCGGTCTTGCTTGGAAAGCTTGACGCCGTAGGTCTTTTCCATATAAAAGTGGACGCGGGCGATGAGTCCACGTACTTCTTTTCGCGGTTGGGCTTTTTTCATTTCGAAGTCGATAATGGTTTCGCATTCTCCGTACATCGGGGTTGGGGTATTCGTCCACTGGCTGAACATAAAGTTGTTGCGGTCGCCGTTGACTTCTCCAATGGCGGGGTAGAGGTTGTGCAAGTCGCCTTCCATTATTTTGAATGTAGTGTCGTTTGCGCTGCAGTTCTTGCGTCCGCCGTCACGCCAGCAGGGGAGGTGTTGCCCCATGTTGTGCGCAGTGACAATGTGTTCCCATTCAATGCGTTCGGCGCGTTTGTAACTTTTGCGGTTCGGGTTTTCACGCGGTTTGTAATTGCAACTGCTGAAATCGACGTGCTTTTTGTCGATGTACCGGCAATCGCAGTAGAGCGTTCGCTGGAGGTCTCCGTAATAGATGCGTTTCATTTGTTTGCCCGCATCGCGGTAGTTGTAATGTTTCGGTGCGGCTTCTGGATTGACTTTCGCGGAGGCCGTAGATGCGAAAATACAAAGAATCAAAGCGACAGCGCTTGCTGATACTTTCATATAATTAACCCTTGATTTAAAAAGTGAACGAGATAAATGTAATCAATTTGATGCGGCTATGAGCGGTCAGGAATGAGCAATGAGTAATTTATATGGCGGCTCTGCCGCGATTATAAAAGGCTCAAAGGGGCGTAGCCACGATCTCAAAGCGAAGCGGCCTCAATGCTCACTACTACTAACCACTGCTTACTGAGTTCAGTTTCCCTATATTTGTGCACGAAGTGCTCTTTTCTCTCTTTCGTCTTTCGTCTTTCGTCTTTCGTCTTTTCTAAATTATAACCATGCTTCAAAACGGATTGGAATATTTGAATTCTCGGCTTATGTTCGGGATGATGCCAGGGCTTGAAACGACTCGTAAACTTTGTGAAGTCCTTGGAAATCCTCAAAAAAAATTCAAGACGATTCATGTGGTGGGTACGAACGGCAAGGGTTCGACCAGTTATTATTTGTCTGGTATTTTGCAGGCTCACGGAGTCAAGACGGGACTTTATACGAGTCCGCATTTGGTGAACTTACGTGAACGCATTCGTATAAACGATTTGCCCATTGACGAGGAATCGCTGGAACGCTTGATCATGCAAGTCAAGGCGGCGGCTGAGGCGGCAAACGTCGAACCGACATTTTTTGAAGTGCTGACGATTGTGGCTTTCCTCTATTATGCTGAACAAAATATTGATGTCGCGGTTCTGGAAGCGGGCATGGGCGGTCGGCTGGATAGCACTGCTGTTGCCGATGGCGAGTTGATTGTGCTTACAAGCATTGGGCTGGAACATACCGAAGTTCTTGGAAGTACGGAAAACGAGATTCTCAAAGAAAAAATGGGAGTGGCAGGTTCTGCTCAGAAAATTCTATCGAATGGTCAAGGCAAGACTTTTGTCGTGGGCGGATTGAATGAATCATTGCTTGATGAAGCCCGCTTGTATGCGACATCTCATGGATGTACTTGTGTCGTTCCTGAAATCCGCAATGACGTAGTTCTCCCGAATTTAGGACAACATTATGTTGAAAACGCGAGCCTATCGCTCAAGGCTGCCGCGCTGTTTTTGACAAAAAAATATGATGATGCGCTTGCTCTCAAGACGCTTTCGACTCGCTCTTGGGCGGGTCGTATGCAAAAACTGATCGACTGCAATGGAAGAACGCAATTTATTCTAGATGGCGCCCACAATTCCCATGCGGTTCGTCGTCTAGTCGAGGCTCTCGATAAATACTATCCGGGGCAAAAATTTCATTGCGTTTTCGGAGCGCTCCGCGATAAGGATGTTAGCGAAATGCTCAAGCTTATGGCTTCGCATGTAAGTCATTGGCATATCACACGGACTCCGTATCCGCGTTTCCGCGAACTAGAAGATTTGCAGGGTGAACTTGAAAAGCTTGGACTTCGTGTGGCGAGTGCTGGAGAGTTTTCGAAGCAATATCTTGATGATGTGCGAGCTGCAACTGCAGATGGTTCGCCGGTTCTCATTACAGGAAGTTTGTACATGATTGGGGCTGCCATTCAAGCACTCAAGGATGACTTTGACGGGCTCCGCTTTTTTCGTGGAATGGAGCCTACCACGAACGAACATAGATAATTTGAAAAATAATGGATTCTATCGTCCCGGAACAAGTCCGGGATGACAAACGCCTCCAGAATGACAAAACCCCAGCACTTGTGGCCGGGGCTTTAAATTTGCTTGAAATTTAAACGGGATTAGTCGTCAATTTCGTCAAGTTCTGCGTATGCCTTTTCAGCAGCGGCGCGGACCTTTTCGGCTTCGTCCTTCTTTTCCTGTTCTTCGAGCATCTTGATGTATTCGGAGACGAGGTCGGAGTCGAGCTTCATGACACCATAGACCTTGAACTTGCCATCGGCAGTCGTTTCAACCTTGACATCGCTGAGCGTTGCACCGTTGAGACGCTGGCTCACCGTTGTCTTGGACGTGCTCTGGAAGTGTTCGGCAATCTGATCGCTGACGTCTTCCTTGAAGTTCTTGGTAAGAGCCTTGGTATGAGCGTCGATCGACTTGGCGAGGTCAACACGTGCGTTCTGGTCAGCCTTTTCGAGTGCAATCTGTTCGTCAGCCGATTCGCCAATGCCAAAGCCAGCCGGGATGTGCTGTTTCGTGTAGCTCTTCTTGACCATTTGCATTTCAACAAGAAGGCTTGCAGACTTTTCTTGTTCCGTCGGCGGAGGTGGATTGCTGGAACAGCCTACGAAGAGTGCGGCAACAGCGAGGCATGCGAATAATTTTTTCATTTTTTATCTCCTTGGATGAGAATCCTTTTTTTGTTTATGTGATTTTAATATACAAAAATATTTTGCTAAAGATGTACTTTTCTTACATTTGTTAAAAAAAGTATAGATACTTGATTTTTTAATTTTTTGTTTTTGTATCTTGTATCCGTACTCTGTAAAAAAATTAAAATTTTGGAGGTTGCTTTGAACAATACAGTTCCTGTTCTGCAGATGATAGCCCAGTCTGATATTGTTACAATGGTTATTCTTGGAATTCTTGCCTTTATGTCGCTGGGTTCCTGGGGCATTATCATCGTGAAGTTCTTTAAAAATAAATCGAACTTGCGAGCCAATGCCGCTTTCTTTAGAGAATTTTTGAGAATCAAACGGTTCTCTGACTTGCAAAAGCTTTGCGATGTTTCTAAGAAAAGTGCTCTTCGATTGTTGAGTGCCGAAGTCTTGAAAGAAGCTGCCAAGTTTAAAGGCAAGGTGACTTTTGAATCTATTCAGCACCGTTCGTCGCTGCTCGAAGATGCAATCCAGCGTTCGATTGAAGGTATCCGCATGGGTGAGGATCGCTATTTGACGTTCCTCGCGACAAGTTCGAACTTGGCTCCGTTCTTTGGACTGCTGGGTACAGTTTGGGGAATCATGATTGCATTTTTCCAGATTGGACACCACGGTTCTGCGGACTTGACTGTTGTCGCTCCGGGTATTGCCATGGCTCTTATTACTACAGTGGCGGGCCTTGTCGTTGCTATCCCTGCTTCTGCCGGGTACAACTACTTTACTTCGTGCAATGGTAAAAATGAAACTTCGTATTATAATTACGGGTCTCAAGTTTTGAGTTTGTTTAAAAGAGGGGACTTGCTGACTGTTGAAGGGGTTTCCGAGGAGGAACCGTGAAACGCAGCCGTCGGCATGACCTCAAGCAGGAACTGAACCTCACGAACATGATTGATATCGTGTTCGCCATATTGATTGTGTTTATTTTGTGCGCACCATTGATGAGCCAAGGCGTGAAGGTGAATCTCCCGAAAGTCGAAGCTCCGACGATGGAACAGCAAAAACTTTTGAAGGTATCCATCACCAAGAATCTCGAAATATACATTGCCGACATGCAAGTAGATATGGAAAGTTTCGAAAGCATTTTCAAGTCGCTGTGGAATGGCGAAATGGCTGTAGTAATCAACTCGGACGAGGCGGTAAGCTACGGTTTTGTGATGAAGGTGGTGACGCAAGTGCAAAAACTTGGCGTGACGAAACTTGGATTCTTGACGATGACTCCCAAAGACGAATTGAATAAATGAATAGAAATAAGGAACAAATTCAGTATTTCTCGACGAAAGACGATGGAACGTTGATTAAAATCATCGTGTCTGCCGTTGTATTTCATTTGGTTGTAGTCGCTGTTATGTATGCTTTGCATTGTATTGACACGAGCAAGCCTGCCAAGGAAATACCCGTATTTGAACTTGTTCAAATTGACGAACCTGTGAAGCAACCCGTGGTAAAGGAAACTCCTTTGGAACCCGAAACACCGAAGGAAGAAATTCCGCAAGAAACGCCGCCTGAAACTCCGAAGGAGGAACTTCCGCCGGAGCCTGTAGTGGAGCCGCCGGAACCGCCTATAACTGAGCCGGTTGTTGAAAACCCGCCGCCTCCTGAGTTGCCGCCTGAAACTCCGCCGGAACCCGTGCCGGAAGTGGTGACATCGAAGGAACCTGCGGTAGAACCGACTCCAGAAAAAAAGCTTACGCCGGAGGCTCCGAAAGCGCCTGAAGAAAAGCCTGCTCCCGAAATGAAGCCGGATACGCCTAAGCCTGTGCCGGTGCCGAAAGAACCGCCTCAGCCGGAAAAAGTAAAGCCAGTGGAAAAGCCTAAGCCGGTCGAGAAAAAGAAACCCGTCGAGAAACCTGTTGAAAAACCGGAGAAAAAGGTCGCTGAAAAGAAAAAAGAGGAACCAAAGCCTAAAGCGAAGCCAAAGGAAAAAGATGATTTTGACATCAACGATTTGGATTTGCCGAAATCGTTTGAATTGCCTAGCTTGAAGGCGGTAAACCCGATTGACATGGATCCTTTGATGCAAGTGTTCTTGGAACGTGCAAAGCAAAAGATTATGAGCAATTTCAATCCACCGAACGGTCTTTCGATTCCGCGAGATGCAAAGACAACGGTGCAGTTCTCCGTGGAACGTTCTGGACAAATTACGGCGGTGCTGCTCAAACGCTCTTCGTCGAATACGACGTGGGATCACTTGTCTGTGCGTGCTGTGAAGATTTCGAAGTTGCCGGAACTCCCTCCGACGTACAGCGGTTCAAGTCTCGTGTTGCAGTTTAACTTTACGCCGAATTAAAGGAGTGAGGTCGTGGGGGATGAGGTCGGCGCAAGCGCCTTTGAGGTATGAGAAGTTTGAAATTGAGGTTTTTATGATGAAAAAAATAAAGTTGCTTTTAGTTCTGTTTGCTCTAATGCTTGCGGGGCCTACGTTTGCGGCGATTGATACGATTGCCGTGGATGTCGGGATTTCCGTGTTCAAGACGATGCCGATTGGCATTGTGCCTTTCGAAGAAGAATCTGCAATCAAGTGGCCGAGCGAGGCTCCGCACAAGATTTTGGCACGTGATGCGAATCTGTCCGGGCGCTTCGAGGCGGTTCCGTCTGATCGCTTTGACTTGGTGCTTTTTAGCAAAAAGCGTGCTCGCCAGTATGTTACCGGGAGCGCTTCGAAACTTTCTAACGGTAAAATCAAGCTGGACTGTTACTTGTATGCGGCAGAGACGAAAGACGTGCTGCTTGGTGAAAGCTATACCGTAAAGCCATACGAAGTGCGTCAGGCTGTTCACTCGTTCTTTGATAAAGTTGTTTATCGCTTGTTTGGGGAACGCGGTGTGGCTTCGACGAAACTTGCTTACGTCTCGAAAATTGACGGCGTGAAGCAAGTCGTGATGTCTGATTATGACGGATTTTCACGCAAGCAAATTACACGTGATTCTTCTATCAATATGATGCCTGTGTGGCAGAAAGGCAACAAGGGCTTGGTTTATGTGAATTTTAGGAACAACCGTCCGAGCCTTTATTCTATCGCGTTTGGCGGCAAGGAAACGCCTATCTTTACGCAGTTCACGCAGACGTTTAGCCCTGCGGTGAATCCCAAAACGGGAGAACTTCTTTTTGCTGTGACCGATAACGGCAAGACGGAACTTTATCGCGGCGACATGAAAAAGGGTACGGCTCAGAAGTTCTTGCATCTGAAATCGAATCAGGTGAGTCCTTCTTGGAGTCCGTTTGCAAGCGAAGTGCTGTTTACAAGTGACCGTGGCGGTTCTCCGCAAGTTTATGCTGTGGGCAAGGACGGTACGGACGTGAGACGCATTACTTACATGGGGCATTATAATGAACGTGCAAGCTGGTCGCCGGAAGGAGACCGCATCGTCTATACATCGATGGATGACGGAAAGATGAATATTTATACGTGCGCTCTTGATGGAACAGATATTGTGCAGTTGACTTCGAATGCCGGGAACAATGAACACCCGTCTTGGTCGCCTGATGGCAAGCTGATTGCATTTGCCAGTGACCGAGGTGGCAATTATCAAATCTATATTATGCGTAAAGACGGCAGTGGCGTGACGCGGATTACGAACGGTAGCGAAAATACGTCGCCGACGTGGTCTTGGTATTTTGACGAGAAAAAGAAAAAATAAAGGGCGAGATTAATTATGTATAAATTACTTCGATGGACTTTGGTAATGGGGGCCTTGGGCCTTGGCATCTATGGTTGTGCGAATAAGGATCAGCCGGAAACGGACCCTTCTCCGAAAACGGATGAGAATGCTGTTGTCGATTCGACGTTGAATCTCGATGCGCTGATTGCGGATACGCTAAGTGCGGATTCCCTTGCCCGCCTTGAAGCGGAAAGGCTCGAAGCGGAACGTGCCCGCCTTGAAGAATTGATCAATCAGGTGATGCTTGATGATGTGTATTTTGATTATGACCGTTCGGAATTGACGGAAAATGCAAAGCGGTTGCTGGCCCAGGTTGCTGAAATCTTGGTCAATGAAAATCGTTTTGTTGTGATCATTGAAGGCCATACGGATGCTCGCGGAACGGAAGATTACAATATTTCGTTGGGAGCCCGCCGTTCGATGGCTGTTCGAGAATTTTTAATCGCGTATGGCGTTGATGGGAAAAGGCTTGTTCCTGTAAGCTTTGGCAAGGAACGTCCAAAAGTTTTGGGAGCGGATGAAGCTGCATATTCCAAAAACCGTAGAGCCCATTTCCGTGTAATTATTGAGTAGGAGTTGAATCGTGAATTTGAAAACTATTTCTCTGGGTGTTGTTCTTACGTCGCTTATGCTTTCAGGGTGCAGTAGCATTACAATGCTGCGTACAAAAGAAATGAGAGCCGTTGGCGATGATGTCATGGCCAAAAATGATTCTACATATAAAGCGCTTTCAGCCGAAAATGAATCGCTTAAGGTGCAACTTGATAGCGTGAAATCGCAACTGGATGCAGCGTCTTTGGCGCAGAAACGTTTGCAGGCGGAAGTGACGATGCTTTCGAAGCGTGTGAGCGACGAATCGGTCCGCCACGATACGCGTCAAGAAGAAATCATTTATCGCCTCGATTTGCTGCTTGGCAAGTCCGACAAGATTTTGGCGAAGAAAGTTGTGGTGAGTGGAAATGCGGCCAGCACCGTTATTGAGCCTGATGCCAATGCCGAAAAAATGGTCGAAGCTGAAACGATGTTCAATACCGCACATTCGGATTACCACCGTGGCGAATACAAACTTGCGTACAACGGCTTCAAGAAAGTTTATGAACTGATGAAAAAAGGCGAAATGGCCGAAGGTGCTCTTTACTGGATGGCTCTTTGCTTGATTGAAGCGAAACAGCCTGAAAAGGCAAAAACTTTGCTTGCAAACCTTGTAGATTCGAACCCGCAGGGGATAAAGGCATGCCCAAGTATGTACAAGTTAGCGACGCTTTACGGCGACGAGTGCAACTTGGATAAAAAGAAACAGTATTTGCAGATGATTATTTCGAGCAATACTTGTGTCTCGACTCCGGAGTTGGAACAGGCTGCGCTTGCATTGCAAGAAATGCTTGACTTTAAATCTACGGATGGAAAGACTGCTTTGGACGTTTGTCTAGAACAGAAGAAATAGTTATGAGTTGTGAGCTATCAGCGATGAGCTGTGAGTTATAGTAAGCGATATTAATACTTTCCATTTGTCTTTTGGCACCCCGGCCACACTGTGCCGGGGGCGGCTTTTTTTTATGAGAATTTACTTTTGTTGCTTAGTATAGTAGCAACTGCGTGTTAGTTGCCGGAAATGATTAGGGCGATTAGGCCTACAAACATGGCTACCTTGACGAGCTTTTGGGCTTGGCGGTAGCTTTTTTTGTGGGCAAAAATGAGTATTGCTGCAAATAGGGGCGTAAGCGTGATTCCCGTGATGATGAGGAACAATGTGGGATAGTTGTGCTCGAAAATTCGGTCTAGGTAGAAAACGGGGAGCGGGAGTGAAAGCCATGTGAAAAGAATTATCGCTCCAGCGAGACGGTTCGCGGCTTTGGTGCCTGCATAGAGCGGAAACGTCATGATGCCCGCTTTGCTGTCGCCAGCTTTGTCTTCGAGGTCCTTGTATATTTCACGGGCTGTTGTGAGCAAGAAGGCGAAGGGAATTGCGGGAATAATCGCCCATAGGTGTTCTTCAGGGAATATGCTTAAGAAGTTATAGAAATATTGCAGGGCGAAGAGCAGGGGTGTCGTGCAGAGAAAAGCAACTGTCAAGTTCTTTATGAGCGGAATATGCTTGAGCCATTTGTTGTAGGCAATCAGGAGTGCTCCGAGAAGTACGAAAAACCAGAGCGGGAAAGTAAACTCGACGTAATCAAGCCATTTAAATGGGTAAACATAACCCGAATCGCGTATTATACTTAGAATTTCAATTGTTCTGGAATTTTGTAGAATAGTATCTCCGAGTCCGCAGAGAAACATCAGTACGAACAATGTAATCCACGCTCTGCGTGCGGCTTTCATCGAAATTATCCCGGTCACGAGAGGGCGCTCCGGGCGGTTCATCTTGTCGCTTTCGAAGTCTAAAATGTCGTTTTGGATGTTCGCGAATCCAATTGCGAAAGCAAAGCCGAGTGTTTGCAGAATTAGGACGAATCCGCTGTGGAGTCCGAGCAGTTCATATCCTACAACGAGTGTCAACACCGCGATGGCGATGTTCTTAGGGCGGGTCATCTTGAAAAGCGTAAGGAGCATGTATGAAATATAAAAAATGAAATCCAGTCTTTTCTCTCGTCTTTCGTCTCTCGTCTTTCGTCTAATATCTATCTTTACATCATGCCGTTTTTCACTAAAAGTAATTTGGAAGATTTGAGGAAGGAAGCAGAACAGCTTTCTATTTGTGTTGAACATTTTTTGTATGCTTCGGAACACATTCCCGAAGGGGATTGGAAGACGAAGGGCTTTTACGACAACTGCATTGAAAAGTGCAATGGAAGGCTCAAGGCGATTCATTTCTTGATGGAATCTATTCGGCGTGGACGGCCTGTGACTGAAGAGGAACTGGAAGAATCCAGAGAGATTGGGGACGAAAAAGTTTCTAAATTGATGGATAATGCGAAATAACGATTTTGATTCCGAAGAAAGCTTTGATGAAGCTCCGTTGAAGAGTGTGCGCACGTCGCGGCGTGAACACCGGAGCCGCCGTATTGACGTGATGCGGGAACTGGAATCGGGAGTCGTTGATGAACGCCCGATTAAGGAGCGTTTTAGCCGCGAATTTAAAAAAGCGAAAATCAAGCGGATTAAGAATCCTGTCGAAAACATCGGCGAAGAAAACTGCGTAGAAGGCTTAGTGCTTGAAGTGCACCGCCGCACATGCGAAGTGCGATTAGACGAAAAATGCGAAAAGAATGATGTCATCCTGGAAGGAGCCGCAAGGCGACTGATAGGATCCAATGCAGTGGATTCTATCGCCTCTTCGAGGCTCCAGAATGACAATAAATGTTCTGCTTCTTTACAAGATCCTCGCCTTCGCGAGGACGAAAGCAAGAACTCTTCGCTCACTGCTCAAAACTCACTGCTCATACCTCAAAGCACCGAAGGTGCGACTTCACTGTCTACTTCCTACTGTCTACTTCCTACTGTTACTGCCATGTACCGTGCGACGACTTCCAAGACGTTGGGGGAGTTCCCTGCGGTGGGCGATCGCGTGTTGCTTGGGCTCGTAAACGATGGCGATGATGAAGGCGATGGCGTTGGTTCACAAAAGTATTGCGTTGTTCGTGTGCTTCCGCGAAAGAGCGAACTCAAGCGTCCGGGGCCGCGAGACAGTTTTTACAAGCAACAGACGCTTGCGGCAAACATCGACCAGGTGGTCATTGTTGCAAGTGTGACGCAACCGGAATTCAACTACGGCTTTATGGACCGTTTTTTGCTTGCTGCGAACTTGAATGATTTGCCGTTCGTGCTCGTGCTGACCAAGATGGATTTGCTACCGAATGGCGAAGCTGATCTTTCGAGTGAAATTCGGGACTTCATGAAAATTGTCGATAAAGTGATTCCCGTGAGCGTCAAAAGCGGCGACGGTCTCGATGTTTTGCGGAACGAACTGGTGGGCAAGTCTTCTGTGTTTAGCGGAATGAGTGGCGTGGGTAAATCGACGCTTATCAATGAACTTGTGCCGCATGCCGAACTGCGAACGGGAGATGTCCGCGAACGCGATGGCAAGGGAAGGCACACGACGACCTCTTCGAGCTTGTTTGATTTCCCTGGTGGCGGTTATGTGATTGATACGCCGGGCATCCGTAGCATTGGGCTTATGGACTTGGAACCAGAAACGTTGGCTAAAATTTTCCCCGGTTTTTTTGAAGATGACCATTTTACATGCAAGTTTAGCAACTGCAAACATCTTAAGGAACCGGGTTGTGCTGTTCGTGCTGCGGTGGTATCGGGTAAACTCTCCGAAGCCCGCTATGCAAGTTATGTACGGATTTTGAATTCAGGAAAGTAGTTTTATGTCTGATTATGTTGTAAAAATTGCTCTTGTTGCATCAATCGTTTTGATGGGGTATAACATTTCTGAATTTTCAGCAAGCTTTAAGACGGTGAGCGAAAAGGTCGCTGAATTTTTGAATCTTGCAAAGGCGAATTCCGCGACGGATTCCGATTTGCGTAAATCCAATATTGTCCTATCTTGCGTTTTGTCTATCGGCTATGCGGCTTTAGTTTATTTTTCTGATGTTGTTGTTTGGATTGTCGCTTTAGTTGTTCTTAAATTGTTTTTTACATTGTTTGTTTCTGATAAACTTTTACTTCAAGTTTTGAAAGATGGTTCTCTTTCAAAAAAGAATTACCTTGTTTCAAAATTTGATGCTCTTTTTAACGCAGTGATGGGCTTAGCCTTCGCTTTAATCTTGGTACTTTAATATGAAAAATTTTAAAATGAATTTTACAGGTTTTACAAAGAACATGGTATTTGTTTTTGCCTTAGTTCTTTTAAGTGTTTCTTCTTCGTTTGCGCAGAGGTCGCTTTCGACTGGGCGCGATTTGCCGACAGCTTCTAATCCGCTGGGGCAAGGGCAATCTGCTGGAGCTGGGGCTTCGAATATGCAACTTCCTTTGTTCTTAGGTGGTTCTTTTGGGCTTGGCTCTGGAGCCGGTGTTGGCGATAATGGACATGGCGTAGGGCTTTGCCAAATCAAGCCGATGTTGGGCGCTTGGTTGCCTGGCTTTGGCTTTTTGCGTCTTGGCTATGGCTTTACGAGCTACGAAGAAAAAGATGATGATGGCAAAAAAAATGAAGTCGAAAATTCTGTTTTTAGCGTAGAACTGGGTACTCACATTTTGAGCGAATTTTATGTGATGGGGTCGTATTCTAGGGCGAATGCCTTGAGCGAAAACGGCGATGTTTCGTGGAATGAATGGAGCTTGGGTATTGGTTCGTTCTGGGCTGTTTTTTCAAGGACGTTCTTGTTGTTTGAAGTTGGACATTATTGGGTCCGTGAACATTATGATCCGTTTATAGATAAAAAGGTCTCGGGCAGACGATTCCAAATGAATTTGGGGTTTGTTGTCTTTGTTTATTAGTTTGTTTGATTCTGTTGTCGGATGTTTTTGCGTATAAATTTTGGTGAGTGATTTCATGAAGAATGTTGCTGTTTTGGGTGGTGCGTTTGATCCTGTTCACATGGATCACATGCGTGTCGCGAGAACTTGTCTGGATCGTGGATTTTGTGATGAAGTCTGGTTTATGCCAAGCCCGGATCGTTGGGACAAAATTTTGAAGGCGAGTCCCGATGACCGTTTTGCAATGCTCGAACTTGCTTTTTCTGGCGACAAACGTTTGGTGCTTTCGGATTTGGAAATTCAGCAGGGCGATTTTCGTGGTTCGTATGTTTTCTTGATGAGCCTTAAAGAAAAATTCCCCGATATTAATTTTCGCTTGCTTACCGGTGCCGATACTTACGAAGGTATTCCGCATTGGCGTGACCCGCTTAATTTTTACGGCACGAACTATAACGGCCATTTGCTTTTGCGTGATATCGAACTGATTATTTTTGCCCGTAACGGATACCCGAAACCGGATGTAGAAGAACATAATCGCAAGGGCTATGCTCCGCTCTTTTGGCTGGGCCCGGAGCAGGGTTTTAACGGAGTTTATTCGAGTACTGCTATCCGCAGAGCGCTCTTGCTCAATCGAAACGTGCGCCCGCAAGGCCTTGAACCATCCGTTTATGATTACATCATCAAACATGACTTGTACAGGGAATAAAATGGGCAAGGCTCCGTCGGATATGTTCTTTGAAAGCGAAGTGCGGCCTGAATACGAAGGTCGCCTTTTGCTCGATTCCCTTTGCGACCGCTTTACGTACCACAGTCGTGAAGACTGGATTGACCGCTTGACTCGCGGACTTGTGACGATTAACGGTGTGGTGGCGAATGTTGAAACGATTGCCCATCGCGGTGACAAGGTTGTGTATCACGTCGAAAATTATAGCGAACCCGAAGTTCCGACGGATTTTGAAACCGTCTTTGAAGACGATGAGTTTATTCTAGTTTCAAAACCTGCAGGTGTCCCGGTACATCACACAGGGCGAATTTTTTACAACACGTTTGCGGCGATTATCCGCCGTGAATTCGATTCCGAAACGGCAACGCCGATGCACCGTTTGGACCGCGATACGGGTGGGCTTATCTTGTTTGCAAGGTACGGCGAAACGGCGGCGCGATTCCAAAAAAATCTTGACCGCATTTTGTTGCGAAAGTTTTATTTGGCTGTCGTGCGCGGAAAATTCCCCGAAGGTGAAGTCGATTGCAAAATGCCTTTACGCGAAGACCCGGCAGACCCGATTCGTTTGCGGATGCATCACCGTGCGGACGGCAAGGAATGCTGGACTCGTTTTAAACTCATTCGTCATTTGAATTGCCCAGAAATCGCACCGGAGCTTTCGTTAGTCGAAGCAGAACTCATGACGGGGCGCAAACATCAAATTCGTGCTCATTTGTCGGAAATGGGTTATCCGATTGTGGGAGACCGCCTCTACTACTGCGATGGCAAATATTACGATAAACTCGCACGAGGTGAATCGCTTACGGACGAGGATATCAAGGTGCTTGGGGCGCACAACCAGATGCTTTTTGCGTACAAGGTTGAACTCCAGTTGCCTTATTGGAACGAACCGCGTGTGTTTGAAAGTCGAGTTTTCCCCGAGGACATGGCGAAGCTTTTGCGCGAAAACGGCTAAATAACGCTTTTGATTACGTGTGTATATCGTCATTCTGAGGTGAAGCCGAAGAATCCAGTGAAAATAGCTTTGAATTATGCAGAAAACAACTTTTTTTGCATGATTTTTTGTATTTTATAGCCCATGAAATTTTCATTCCTTCCTAAAGTAATGTTGTGTTTGGGGCTTACGGGTGTTTTTGCCGTGGCCCAGGAAACAGTGGAGAGCGTTCGCCGCCAAATTAAGGCGGTCGAAGCCGAAACAGCCCGTGAAAAATCTATGCACGATGCCGAAAAGACGCGTCATGCGGAGTTTGTCGAAGTGGGTCGCAAAAAAGTGCAGAACCTCTCCGCGCAGAACAAGACTTTGAAGGCGGAAATCGATTCGCTCAAGGTCGAACTCAAGAAGATTTCTTCGGCCCGCACCAAGACGACGGGTACGGTTCGTTTTTACGAGGGACGCAAGACCAAGTACGCCGATTCGCTCGCGACCGTCATCGATTCGCTGGTGCCGTTCTTCGAAGCTGATTTCCCGTACCGCACGGACGAGGCCGTCAAGAGCATCCAAGAAATTGCAAGCATGCTCCACAAGGGACTCATCGAAACGGATGACGCTTTGAACCGCACGATGGAAGTCTTTTATGACCGCATCCGCTTGGGATACACCACCGAAGTTTGGAAAGGCTTTTTGCAAGTTGATGCTCGCAACGTGGCCGGAACGTATTTGCGCTACGGAGCCGTCGCTTCGATTTTCGTCAGTAATGACGGTAACGACGTTTTGTTCCTTACGAGAGAAGGCTCCGGCTACGCTTGGAAGAACGTTTCTGAAGACCTCGCCATGCGAACCATCCTCAAGGACGTGATGAAGGTCGCTGAAGGGAAAACCGCTCCGAGACTTGTGACAATTCCGGTCTCATTCCCGAAGGAGGCTAACTAATGTTTAGACGAAAGACGAAAGACGTAAGACGTAAGAATTTTGTTGGGGAAGGCCTTCCCCTCGCTCGCACTTCGTTGCTCGCTACCCCTTCTAGCAGGGGCTCAAACGCCGCCCCCGCAACGCCCCGCTTTATGCATACATCATTAGTGTCTCTCATCTTAGTTGCCGCTTTTGCTTTGGCTCCTACGTCTTTTGCTGCGCCGAATACGGAAATTGATGCTGTCAAGAAACGCGCAGAACTCAATAGCGCGAAGGCCGACCTCGAAGAAGCTCGTCGTAAGCGTGACATGGCTGTTGCAGCTCGATGGAAAGACCGCGAAACGTTCAACAAGGAACGTGAACTCTTCAACGAAAAGTATCAGCTTGGCAAAGAACGTGTCGATGCTTTGATGTCCGAACGTACCCGCTTGCTCGAAGACGTTCGTGTGGCCCGCGAAGATTTGGCTCAGGTCAAGCTTCAAGCCGAAAAAGCCCGTGCGGAATTCCTCACGCTCGCTGCAGGCCCGGAACGCTTGGAAATGCTTGCAAAGTTCCAAGAACAAGGTGTTCCGTTCAAAGTAGCCGACCGCATTGAAGCGCAGAACAAGGTCAAGAAGGAAATGGGCCTTTACAGGGACGATCCGCTGCGTATTGCCCGTGCGATGCTCGATGTTGCTAAAAAAGAAATGATGTTTACGCGTGAAGCCCGCGTTGAGAAAGCGGATCTTGTGTTCGGCAGTTCCGTTGCCGAAGGCGACCGCATGCGTCTGGGTGGGCTGTATGCAATGCAGATGGCGAAGGTGACCGACATTAACGGTTTCCATCCGTCAGCGTTGATGCTCCCGGTCGCGGGTGAAAAGAAGCGTGTCTATAGTTGGCAAGAGAACCTCTCTCCTGAAATGCGCAAGGATGTGGCGAAAGCTTTTGCGAACGTCAACGATTCTGCATTCGTGATGGTGCCTGTCGATGTGCTCTTGAGCACGGAACTTTCGAGCGAACTGGCGAACCGCCAAGAAACCACGTGGAAAGAGGACTTTGCTGAATTCTTCCATAACGGCGGCATCTTGATGTACCCGATTGCGGCGTTGTTCATTCTCGGCATTTTGATTTTTCTCGTGCGTTTTGTTTGGCTTCTCGTTTTGGGTTTTGGCGGACCTGGTGCCCGCAGGGCTAATAAAGCGCTTGCCGCTGGTGACGTGAAACTTGCAACGGAAGCATCAGCTAAGGCTCACGGTGAAGTGGGGAAGGTTCTCCGCTCCGTGCTTGGCAAAAAGTTCAAGGATCGTGCGAGTGCAGAAAAGTCTCTCGAAGTCTTGTTTGCTGGCGAAGTGCCGAAACTTGAAATGGGACTCAGCTGGATTTCCGTGTTTGCAGCGACGGCTCCGCTCCTCGGCCTCTTGGGTACGGTCATGGGTATGATTGAACTTTTCAACGTCATCACCATGCATGGTACTAGCGACCCGAAACTTTTGGCTGGCGGCATTTCCATCGCGCTTGTCACTACAGAAGCGGGCCTTATCGTGGCGATTCCTTTGCAACTCTTGCACACGCTCCTTGTGAACATTTCGGACTCGGTTCGCACCCGCATGGAAAAAACAGGACTTGCCGTGCTGAATGCAATTTGGATAAAGGAAAAGGATTAAGGGATAATGGACGAGTATTCCGTCATCGAAGCGACCATGAGCATCCTGCTGCGCGGCGGTTGGGTGTTGCTCCCGCTGTTCCTCATCGGGTGGCTTGGGTGGTTTTTGATGTTTGAACGATTCGGCTATTACCTTATGCTAAAAGGGCGCTCGGCTTCGGCATTTTTCAAGGATTTGGATGCGGTGGGCGAGGAGGCTGCTTTTGCAAAACTCCGTAAACGCCGTTTTGGATATTTTCTTGCGTTGGTGGAAAACGTTCGTGAACATCGCAACGACGGTCCGGTGGCGGTGCGTAACGCCATGATGGCGACTCGTCATAGTTTGGATGTAAGTCTCTCGAAATCGCTCAAGACGATTGTGACTTGTGCCTCGATTGCGCCCTTGCTTGGACTTTTGGGAACAGTGTCTGGAATGGTGCATACGTTTGAGACGATTCAAAAATTCGGATTTGGAAACCCGGTCTTGCTCGCGGATGGAATCTCCGAAGCGCTCCTCACGACACAGGCTGGGCTTTTGGTCGCGTTCCCGCTGATGCTTGTCTATAACTATCTCGAACGTCGAGTAGATTCTATTGGTGATTTTGCCTGGGGCGAAGCGCTCAAGTTTGAAGAACGTTGCTTTGCCAAGGAGGTTGAATGAGTTTTATTCGTAAACGCTCTCGCGGCACTGGTGGCATTGATGTTTCGCCGATGCTCGACATGGTGTTCATCCTTTTGATTTTCTTTATCGTGACTTCGACGTTCACGCGTGAAACAGGCGTTGATGTGACGAAGCCGAAAGCGAGTTCTGCAAAGGAACTCGCCAAGGAAAGTATTTTGATTGGTGTAACCCGCCAAGGAACGATTCACATCAACGAAACGCAGGTGAACCTTTCTACGCTCCAGACCGTGCTCCGTCAGATGATGGCCGAAGCCCCTGACCGCCCGGTGATTATCGTGAGCGACCGCGATGCCCCCAACGGCGTAGTCGTCGATATCCTCGACGAATGCAACCTCGCCAAAGTCCGCAAAGTATCCATCTCCGCGAATAAGGAGGAATAAAGAGGAATTTAGCTCGCTCGTTATACTCGCTCTGAGCGATGAGGTCGCCTTGCGTCGCAAGGCTCTGAGCAAACGCCGAAGGCGCAAACTAAAACCTCATACCTCAAAGGGCGAAGCCCGACCTCATACCTCATTGCCCTATGCTTGATTTCTGTGCTAAATATTTCCGATTCCCGGTGGCGTTCGTGCTTTCGTTTGTCGTTGGCGCGGTGTTCTTCCTTGCGATTCCGGTCATCAATGTGCTGTTCTTTGATAAAGGTGTCAAGACTGAAAAGCCTTTGGAAACGGTGACTGAAGTGGAAGTTCTCGTGAGTGAAAAGAAGCAAGAGGTCAAGCAGAAGGTGATTCGTACGGTCGTGAATCCGAATCCGTTCAAGGTTTCTGCTAACATGGGTGTTTCTCGTAGCCAAAATTTCCAGATGGATTTGTCGCTTGCCCGTGGTGCCGCTGGCGATGGCGTTGCCGTTGACGCTGGCAATATGGAAAACGTGATCTACGAGGCGGGCGAAGTCGATGAACAAGCTCAAGTGCTTCGCGAAATTCAGCCGAAGTTCCCGGACCGTGCCAAGAAAATGGGCGTGTCGGGTTACGTGAAAGTGTTTATTGTGATTGATGTCAATGGCGATGTGACGCAGGCTCAGGTGCTGACGCAAGACCCGGCTGGTTACGGCTTTGATGTCGAAGCGTTGAAGGCTATACGTCAGTGGAAATTCTCCCCGGCTCAGTTACGGGGCTTCCCAGTAGCGCAGAAAGCTACAAAGGAGTTCCGGTTTGTTAAGTAGGTTTCAGGTTACAGGTTTCAGGTATCAGGTTTTAGGGCTCGCGAAACGAGCTGTTGTCATCCTGAACCCATTCGACAAGCTCAGGGTAAACTCCGTCGAAGGATCCAAAGCATTTTCCATTCGCAAAAACAAGCAGTCATCTTTCGTCTTTCGTCTTTCGTCTTTCGTCTTGATCGTCCTCCTTGCATTACCTCTACATGCTGCCGACGATTTCTTCTTCAAGGCGAACGAACTTTACGACCAGGGGCGTTACAAGGAATCGGTGAAGTATTACCGTGCGGCGATTGACGATGGACGCTATGAGCCGTTTGCATGGTTCAACTTGGGCAACGCTCTTGTGCAGCTCGGCAAAAAGGAAGTCGCGATGGTCGCGTACAAGCGCACTGTCGAACTGCTTCCGGATTTCGTGAAAGCTTGGATGCTCCTTGGCGATTTGTATTATCTCGCTGATTCGCCGGGTGATGCCATTGCCGCTTACAACCGTGCAATTGAACTCGGAACGGAAACGGACCACATCCATTTTGCTCTCGCGGAATGTTACATGAAGGGGAGCGATTGGACGCTTGCCCAGAAGCATTTCGAGCGCGCTTTGGCGCTGAACCCGGACCGCATGGATGCGTGGTACGGCCTTGCCGAAGTCTATGAAAAGCTCGGTGATTACGAGTATGCTGTAAAAACGCTCAAGAATGCTCTCCAGATGACCGCAACCGCAGGCGCCGATGTTCATTACACGCTTTCGTATTACTACCGCAGCATGGATTCCACGCGGCTCGCTTTGAACGAAATGGAAAACGGCATCATGATGGATCCCGAAAATGTTTCCGCTCGCCGTTATCTCGCGCAGATGTATGTGAAAAATGAATCGCCGTGGATGGCCATCTTCACGCTCGAAGAAGGACTCCGCCACAAGAAAGGTATTGCCGATTTGAACCTTGACTTGGGACAAATTTACTTTACGCAAAAACGCTATGACGAAGCTTTCGAATGCTATATGAAGGCTTGGCGTGCCGGTAATTCTCAAGGCCGCATCGGAGCTGAAAACGTCGGGCACATTTATTCGAACGCTGGCGACACCGAAAAAGCCGAAACCCTCTACGCCCGCATCCGCGAAAAGAAATGACGCCGTCATCCTGAAGGGCGTGCAACGACCGATAGGATCCATGCAAAACAAATCGTCATCCTAAGCCCTTTTCTCCAACGTCATCCTGAGCGTAGCGATGGATCCAGTGAAGTTTTCTACAGCGATCACTAATCACCAACCACTAACCACTGTCTACTTCCTACTAATTTGTTACTATATTCAAACAGACGTGTTCTTTCTGGAGGTGGAATGTCTTTATCTGAAATTTCAAAAAATACAGTTAATCTTGCCAAGTTGACGGACAATTATTTTGCTCAAGATGGCGATGTGCTGACGGGAAAAATTGCAGGCGAATACGAAATTATAATACCAGACGGTGCTACAATAACGCTCAATAAAGCGAAAACCTATGGAATCGTCTGCGAAGGTGATTGTACGATAATCCTTGCGGAAAATACCCTTAACACAGTGAAGGGTGCTTGTAGCGATTGCCCTGGCATTTATATTTCAGAAGGGAAAACGTTGACCTTTGATGGCTGCGGTTCACTTGATGTGAGCAGCAAGGAGGCAGCTGGTATTGGTGCCGCCCGTAATATGGGCTGCGGAAATGTCGTAATCAAGAATGGAACGATTAAGGCGGTTGGAGCTCAGGGCGGTGCTGGTATTGGCGGAGCGTATGTCACAAACGTGAAAAAGGTCGCTTATGGCGATGTCATAATTTATGGCGGGTCGGTGACTGCGAAAGGCGGTTTTTTCGCAGCTGGTATTGGAACAGGTGCGAATTACAATGCCGAAGTGTCTTTGGGCAATATCACGATTAATGGTGGCGTTGTCGAGGCGAAGGGTGGCTTGGGCGGAGCCGGTATTGGTACAGGGCCTGTTGGCGTTGATTGCTCTAAACCTTGCAACGGTAAATCCTTGATGAAAGCGATTACAATTAGCGGTGGCTCGGTGACTGCTAAGGGCGGTAATGGGGCTGCTGGAATTGGCTCCGGCTGGCCTTATTATAAAGATTGTTCGACATCCATAGAATCCATTACAATTACAGATGGCGTGACTGAAGTCTCTGCAACAAGAGGAAAAGATCCATTGGCTCTCTGTTGCATTGGTAAACCGAAATCTGATGATGGTGCAGGAACCTCATCAATCGGTCCTATAACGATTGGTGATAAAATAACGGAATGCATTGAAAAAAGTAGCTTTACCTATAAACCGAAAAAGTAGTTTGTTGTAAAACTGACCCCGGAATAAATCCGGGGTGACATGTGTAATAGGAAAATCGCCCATGCCTTCAAAAATTTCATCTTGGTTTAAAATCTTCATTTACATATTTAAGTTTTGCGTTCGGATTTTCTTCCCGACTGCATTCATGCACAAAGTCGATTTGTCCAAGTTGACGAGCGACTACGTTGCGCAAGACGAAGATCGGTTGGTGGGGATGCTTGTCGGCAAATACAAGGTCTCGATTGAACGCAATGCAAGAATTGCACTCGACGGTGTGAACATTACGGGGCAGGATGGCGAAAAAGGATGGGCGGGGATTACTTGTTTGGGCAAATGCTCGATTTACTTGAAAGGTGAAAATCGCGTTGTTGGCGGATGGGGCTATGACGGCATTACCGCTCGTTTAAAGCTTACGATTGCGGGGCCGGGTTCGTTGCTTGCTCAAGGGTGCGAAAATGGGTCTGGCATCGGAGTCTGCCATTTAGATGAACTTGTTGTCAATTCTGGGATTATCACTGCAAATGGTGGTACCCGAGGCGTTGGAATTGGAGGGAACACTTGCGGGAGTGTCAGAATAAATGGTGGTTCGATTACGGCAAAGGGCGGTGAAACTTGTGCCGGTATCGGTAGCGGTTGTTTTGACAAGGCTAAAGAAATTCTTATCTGCGGTGGTAATGTCGTTGCGACTGGTGGTGATGGCGGTGCAGGCATTGGTTGCGGTATTAAGGGTATTGTAGAGAAAATTGAAATCCGTGGGGGAACTGTTGTCGCCACTGGTGGAAAAAATTGCGCAGGCATCGGAGGCGGAGAGGATTCTACAATAGGAACGATTAAAATTTACGAAACGGCGAAAGTGACTGCAATCAAGGGCGAGTCCGCCAAATTTAGCATTGGGGCTCACTATTTAGGCGCTTGCCGCGAGGTCGATATCGCTGGATATGCAAAGAAAAGTATCGAGACGAGTCCTTTTGTATATGAAGGTTCGGTTAAAGAATGCCCCGAACAAGAATCTGCACAGACTCGCAAAGTGGTTTTGGATAATTTAACTCAAGATTATGTTGCTCAAAATGGCGACGAATTGACGGGAACGCTTATTGGCAAATACAAGATTTCGGTTGCCGATGGAGCTACGATTGTGCTTAATGGCGTGACTATTCGCGGTTATGACGATGACAAGGATGAAGATGCTTTGTATCCACCGAGTTGGCTGGGAATAAACTGCTTGGGCAATTGCACTATTGTTCTTGCCGATAATAGTTTGAATAAAGTTATAGGTGGATATCACTGTGCTGGTATTGCTGTGGGACCGAAAGGCACTACGCTTACGATTAAGGGAACGGGTTCGCTGATTACGCAGGGAGAAGGTTCTGGAGCCGGTATTGGAGGCGGTGAAGCTGGATCTGGTGGAGATATTCTCCTCTGTGGCGGCTCGATTGAGGCGATAAGCACTCAAGATGGTGCGGGAATAGGAAGCCGCTTGAATGGCTCAGTCGGAAACATTACGATTACCGATGGTGTGAAAAAACTTGTTGCGAAGACAGATCCGCATTTTTCAGTAGCTTCTTGCTGTATTGGTTCTGGTCGTCACGGCTCTTGTGGGAACGTAACAATAAACGGTTTTGAAGTTGGAAAACTGGAATCAAAATCTTTTGTCTATAAAGGTGATGTTTACACAGTCCGATTTGACGCTAACATTGACGAAGCCGAAGGCTTGATGGAAAATCAACGCATTATCCCTGATGCTGTGAAACTTGTTCCAAATGGCTTTAAACATAAGCATCTTTTCTTTGCAGGATGGAATACAAAAAAAGACGGCTCTGGAATGATGTTTAATGAACAAAGTCTATTGACGGATTTCGCTGAAAATGGTGCTGTTGTAACACTTTACGCTCAATGGTTCGATGGCGATGTGTCCAAACTAAAAAGAAATTTTGTTGCTGCCGATGGTGCGGTGCTGACGGGAACTTTGGACGAAGATTATGAGTTGTCCATTGCGAATGGTGCCACGGTAACTCTTAACAATATCCACGTTATAGGTAAAGCGGTCGGCGAGGGATTTTCTTCGAGAGGGTGGAATGCAATCACTTGTTTGGGCGATTGCACCATTGTCTTGCAAGGCGAAAATACTGTGACTGGGAAAAATGAATACGCAGGCATTCGCGTTGGTCCTAAAGGCACGACACTTACAATCAAGGGCGACGGTTCGTTGATTGCTCATGGTGGGAAAGAGGCTGCCGCTATAGGGAGTAGCGGAGTCGATGTTGTTGGTGAAGGCGGAAATATCGTTATCTGTGGCGGAACTATAACTGCTGTGGGTGGCTTTGATAGTGCAGGTATTGGTTGCGGGCGAGGTAATTCTATTGGCAATATTACAATCTGTGGGGGCGTTGTCTCGGCAACGGGTCATGGAAATGCAGCAGGCATCGGTGGCGTTTATTACCACTCTGTCGGTAAAATTAAAATCTTTGGTTGTGAAACTAAAGTTACCGCGACAAAGGGAATTGAAGCCCCTAGAAGTATTGGGGCCGGTTATCAGGGCGAATGTGACGGCGTGTCTATTTGCGGACTTTCGCCTCGTTCCCGCGTTATCCAAAAGAGTCCTTACGTTTATGAACCTTCTACGGTTAATATTTTCAAAGACGAAA
>Ga0310690_10003488_pt1 | contig 23465 bp, 35 predicted proteins | sample AusTroGonzalo_MG_2_FD_207661 | JGI IMG/M metagenome (GOLD analysis project Ga0310690, IMG submission 207661) | Bovine rumen microbial communities from tropical cattle in Woodstock, Queensland, Australia - Gonzalo_04 (v2) (version 2) | ecosystem: Host-associated > Mammals > Digestive system >... | reverse complement strand
CGCTTGGAGGAAAAGGCCAGCTTTTTGATGCTGGTGTTCGTCTCCTGGATCATCAGGCCCCGGTACTTCGTACTCCGGGTGATTGCATCCAGCTCCGGCTCCGCGTGGACGTTGTACTCCAATGCGGAATAACACAGGTCCGCCTGGTCGATCTTCGGCGCCAGGAAATAGATCTCGCTGCCGTACTCTCCCGCCGCGTAGCCCATGTACGTGGCGATGGCCGACGCCAGCAACGTCTTTCCCTGTTTCCGGCCTACCACGCAGAACACTTCCCTGAACTGCCGTTTCCCAGTTTCGTCCACGATCCCGAAGATCAGGCTGATCATGGCCCGCTGCCACAGTGCCAGCTTGATCCGCCGCGGCGCCAGTACGCCTTTGTAGTGGTGACAGTATCGCTCGATGAATCCGATGGCGTTCCTGGCCAGCCGCTCGTCGTAGAACCAGCGCCCCTCCGCCAGGCCCCGGATGATGACCTCGTACAGCTGCCGGATCCATTTCCCGACAACCACGCCGCCCGTCTGGATTTCGTTCCAGTATTCGGTGATCGCGTTTTCCGTTTTCACCCCGGACCACCTCAGTGAAGCCGGAAGGCGTCCAGGTCCCGCGCTGCTTTTTCGACTCTGGCGCCCCGTTCCCCGATCATGTTCCCGATCGTGGCCAGGCACTTATTCGCGCTCTCCACATGGCGCGGAAGCTCACTGAGGAGCGGGTGCGCCACGTCCACGCTGCCGGTCTTGTAGGTCTTTTCTACCGTCAGGCCGTCCTCCGCGATCCTGTCCCGCATCTGGTCGATCAGGCCGGCTTCCTCCGCGTAGATCCGGGCCGCCTCGATAAAGTCCTGCTCCTTTTCGACCTGGTAGATCTTCCCGAAGGCGATCATCTTCCGGTACAGTGCCGCCGGCGTCAGCTTCTCGCTCCCGCTCCTGGCCTTCGCCCGCTTCGTTGTCTTTTTCTTCGTTCCTCCGCCCGTCTTTTTCACGGTTGTCCTGGCTGACTCCGGCAGCTGGTCCGCGATCTCGACGACGGTCCGGTCATGTGCTTCCTTCATTCCCGAATCCTCCGTCCATCTCCGCCCAGGTCCGCAAAAAAACGCCGCATTTTGCAGCGTTTTCCGGCCCCCGCGGAGCGGTTTCTTCATTGTCCCGCGCGCCCGTGGACGCGCGTCCACCGCGCCCTCGGCGCGCCTTTTTTAACTTCACCCCGGCCCTGCGCCGGGTTTGCGTTTCGCGTTTGATAAGGGGGGCTTCATGGAGACCTTCCCGTCCGGCGCGATCCGCCAGCGTTTTGTTTTTCGTTCTTTCTCTGCGTCATGGCAATCCTTGCAGAGCAGTTCCAGGTTGTCCCAGTTCAGTGTGATCTTCGGGTTTGTAACATTCGCAGCTGTCAGTGGTATTTTGTGATGAACTTCCAGCGGTCTGTCCTTTGAACCCGGTTCGATGACTCCCCTCCCCAGGCACTTCTCGCAAAGATTTCCCTTGGAATCAGCAAATGCTTTCCTGCATCGTCTCCAGGTCCATGTCGTGTAAAACTTCTCAACTTCCTGTGATGAATGGCTCATCGGCTCCCACCTCTGCCACATAAAGATGAACCGCCCGCGAAACCGGAAGGAAGCATACCGGAACGCCCTCCAAATTGTGAACATAGAATGTCGGATAGTGTCTTTACACACTATCCGACATTACAAAAATAAACCTGTTTTGTTTACAATCGAGCATGAATTCAAATATCCGTTACTTTGTTCAGCATATCGAAGAACTCCCGTCTGCGTCTGTAGAACGTATTGCTGTCACTTGTTGGCAGGATCTCAGGCTTTAGATCTTTCATTTCCCTCCATGTTTTCTTTCTGCATACGTGTTCAATTAGCGCTGTCTCCCATTCACCGTTTCCTGCTGCCTTCGCGCATCCTTCTACGATTGACATCTTCGCCAGCAGTCTTTCCCTTCGCTCTGCTGCCCTGGCCACCGGATCACTCTTTCCGTTTCCATGCGGTAGTCCATCCATCCTGATCGCACTGATCCCCAGCAGACTGTTCGCTTCTTTCTTCCAGTCGTCATACTGTCTGCAGAAATGCAGCAGCTCCAGGTATCTTGATTTGCTGATCCCTATCTGCTCTGCAACCGGTGTATATCTCATGTCAGTATTTCTCCTTCAGCCACTGCTCATAACCTTCTGCGATGCTCCTGCATGATTCCGGAATTTGGTTATTATCGAACTCCCCGTTCCGGATCCTGTCGCTCACGCTCCCCGGCCTCATGAACTCATAGTGATACAGCGCCTCCGGCAGGAACGCCCACCACGCGCCCGGATACACCCGCCTGTTGAACTCCACATCCTCCGTATGGCACCACACCGGAAAACGCCTGTCTCCGATGAAATCTCTCCGCCAGGCCTTGTTCCAGACCGCCGGATATTTTCTCCCCCAGTTCTGCAGCGCGATCCCCCGGTGCTTCCACTCGAACCCGTAGGCCAGGATGTCGATCTCCGTGTGCTTCCGGATCTCCTCCGCCATCTTCCTGAAGGCCCCCGGCAGGAACCAGTCATCGTCATCCATGAACAGGATCCATTCGCCCTTTGCTTTGTCCAGGCCCACGTTCCTGGCCCCGCCGCCGCTGTGGAAGTTTGTCGTGATCACCTTCGTCGTGTAGTCCAGCGCCGCGACCTCCGTCAGATCCGTGCAACTGTCGCAGATCACGATCAGCTCCCAGTCTGTGAAGTCCTGGCTCGTGACCGACTCCAGCCCCTTCCGGATGAATGTCTCGCTGTTGTTCGCCGGTACGATCACACTGAAGAAAGGCGCTTTCTCTTTCTTAGGCGTCAGGTCGAAAGGTCCGTCCATCATGTCCTTCTCCTCCTCAAAACGCATCGTATGTACACCCCGTCTATGACGTCGCTGTACCGCACCACGCAGTCCTGCAGCGTATACCCCGGATACAGCTTCTCCATGACCTCCTTCGCCTCGTTCCGGAAGTCCCTCGCGATCCGCTTCACCCGTCCGTTCGGCATCCGCGCGTCCCGGCTTCGTCTCACCGGCTGCTTCAGGTTCCGGCTCCCGCGCCACTTCTTCACGCCTGGCTTTTCCGGCCTGTCCTGTTTCTGCTTCGTGAAGTACGTCGCTATCCCGCCCAGGCCCTCGTCCCTGGGCTGCAGCCGGTCGGCGTTCGCCCGGCCCTTCCCCCAGATCCGTTCCATCTCGTCCCGGTCGATCCCTCCGTTCAGGATCATGTGAACGTGCGGCCGCTTCCCGCTGTATCCCGCCGCCGGCATCTCATCCCCGCCGATGGCGTAGATGTACTTCAGCTCCGGCAGCCCGGCCTTCGCCCTGGCCCGCTTTACCCTGCCGATGAAGTTTCTGATATCCTTGTCTACCCGTCCCGGATCCGGTGCCTGCCCGTCGTAGGTCAGCGTGAGGTTCACGTCCTTCTCCGTGAAGTTACCCTCCACCAGCTGGATCAGGTGTATCCGGCTCCGTTCGTCGTTTACTCTTTGTTGGGCCGCCGGCGTTTGCCTGCTCTTTGCTTTTCTAAGAACTCCCCGCTGGTTCCGCCCGAACACCGGGAAAACCTCCGCGTCGATCCGCGGCCCGCTCACCGTCGTCCGCCTCCGGTATCCCATCCGCCCCACCTGGATGAAGCTCGGCTCCTCCAGGAAGCTTCCGTCCCCCGTCACCCGGTTGTTGAAAAGATCCTCGTACTCCCAGCCCATCCGGTCCTCCATAAACGGGGAAGCGCTGGCGCCCTCCCCGTACCCCTCCCGCTGTCATCACCGTCTTTTTCGACGACGATGTGCAAGATTTTAATACTCATTACAAGGCTCCCAACGCGGAACCCGTCCCGCCGTTCCGGAGGCCGTCCCTCCGCGGGTGTTATATAGGAAGTGATTGCGGCAGGGGTCGAACCTGCATTGTTTAAGGACGTACTCCGTCTCCGGCGCCCGCTCTACCATTGAGCTACGCAATCATGGGATCCGGATGCTGCTCTCTGGCTGGCTTAATCCGGAAAGTCGTTTCTTATTGATTGATCTCTTTGTCCAGCGTTTGCAGCGCTTTGATGGTTTCCTTCAGTTCTTTCTTGACTTCTTCTTCCGTGATCCCCTGGATGATCGGGATCCATCTCTCCATTTTCTCTGTAAATGGTCTTTTCTCGATTTCGTACCACGGTTCTCCTTTTTCCCGTTTCCTTGTGTAATAGCTTCCGACGATCGCGATATACCACTTGCCTTTGATCTCGTCTTTTGTGAACCTCGCCTTGCTGTGTAATCTCGATTTCGGATTTTTCAGCATCTTGATCTGTTTATCCAACTCAGCACGCTCTGATTTCAGCTTTTTGATCTGTTCCTCTATTTCCCGGTCTCTTTTGTTCATTTCCTGACTGATCTCATCCATGTTTCCCGTGACCATCAGTTCGTCCATGCTGAAATCTTCCATTTTTGTCTGCTTCCTTTCAGTCCTCGTTTTCGTTCACTGTCGCTTTATGGAACACCCGCCGGCACCGTTCACAGACCCAGTCCGTGAAAATGCGCTCGTTGAAATACCACACGATAAAGTACAGCGCCTGGCCTTCCCTTCCGCACCACGTACAGGTCCCCGTCCGCGTCTCAGTTGCCCCATTTTATTTTCCTTCCGCACTCCCGGCAGTATTTGTCCCTCGTGTCGATCGCCGTGTGGCACTCTCCGCAGACGTACCACCAGTTGCTCCTCGCGTCACCTTCGTATTCCGGCTCTACTGGTTCCCGTTCTTTCTCGTCCTTCATGTTCCGATCACCTTCCTTTGATTCACGATCGGATTGAACAGCACCATGATCCCGCCGGTCGCCCTGGCGATCTCCTCCGCCTTTTCCTTGTCCCTCGTTCTCCAGGCTTCGTATGCGCTCCATGACCATTTCAGCTCGTTGTCCATGCGGCTGCGTCCGACCAAATATCGGCCGTGTTTCCGGATGATGATGCACGTCTGCCTCCGAATGTCGTCCTTCATTCTTTCCTCACGGCCCGGATTAACTGGCCCATCATGTCGTATATTTTTTCCAGTGTTCCCTTCACCAGAGCCGCGTCAATATCCATCCGCATGATCGCGGCATCCTGTTTCCTCAAAATCCTGTCCGTTTGCGCGGCCTGGAACCGCATCAGCTTCGTCTGATCGCTCATCTCCGGTTTTTCCGGCGTCAGTTCCATCTCCATCTGCCCCGGCACCTGTTCCACCATGTACACCGTGTTTTTTGCCATTTCCTCGTTAGTGATCGCTTTGACTGTCGCCGTCTTCTCCGCCTTTTCCTTCTCTTTCTGCTTCTCCATCCGCCGGCTCTCCTGGTATTTCTCCAGGTCGAAACCGGCTTTTTCGATCCGGCTGATCGTGCAGGGGTTCACCCCCAGCAGTTTCCCGATCTCCGTCTGGTTCGCCCCGCCCTTCCGCATCAGCTGCGCCTGTTTGCAGATCGTTTCCGTGATCTTCACCTTCTTTGCTTCCTTCATGTTTTTTGCTTCCTTTCTTCTTATTAAAACAGCGTCATTTTCCGCTGTCCCATGCTCCGCTGTGGAAAGTCTGCCCCCAGCTGACCCGCGCGTTCGCGAACGGATGCACCACGTCCGGCTCCCTTTCTGGTTTTTTCACGGCCACGTTCAGCGCAATCATTCCGCCCAGCAGCACTATCGCCAGGATCATCGGTATCCGTTTCTTCATCTCTCATGCTCCCTTCTTTTTCTGTTCCTTCCACTCCAGGAAGGCTCGATCGTTCTCCGGATCTTCATAGAACTCCCGGCACCGTTTCAAAATCTCCGCCGCCGTGACCTGATACTTCGGTTTTGTTTCCGCTTTCCTCGCGCTGATCGTTATCTCCATCCCGTGGCTCGCATCCTTTCCGTTCACACTCATGGTCCTCCAGCAAAATCATCCCGTAGAGGAGACAGTCCACGCAGCCCTGGCCGCGCCGCGTCATCCTCTTTCCGTGTTTACAGTCCTTGCATTTCATCAGTCATACACCCCGCAGGTCTTCCGGTGCGGCCTGTACGCCGGTTCCGCCGTCACGGCCTCCTCATAGCCGACTTCCCGGCCTTGTACTTTGCTCCCATCGATCCTGATGAATGTCTCGCCCTCCGGATCCGGCTCGATCATCACCGCGTCCGCGTCCACCACGACCTTCCGGTAGATCCCCCAGGTGATGATCCCGATCTTCTTCCCGCAGAACTTGCAGCTGTGGATGTCGTTTTTCATTCCATCGTCCGCCCCTTTCGCGGTTTTTTGATGAACCAGCATTTGCCGGTCACGTTGTAGCTGTAATGCGTCCGCACGTCCGACGCCGCCGGGCCGTTCTCTTTCCTCAGCCAGTCCTTTTCCTTCGCCCATTTTTCCTGAAAGGCGATGTATTCCTGACACTTCCCGTGGCATCCCGGCGCCCGTTTCTCGCAGCCCTGGCACGGCGGCTTTTTCACTTCCTCCGCCTCCTCGTCGGCTTGTTCACGTAGCCCTGTTTCCACTTCCGGATCATCTTGATGTTCTGAACGATTACCGGCGCCGGCTGCGTCAGGTGGATGTCGTATATTGCCGTTTTCCCGTCGCTGAACAGCACCCGAATTCTATCCGGCAGTACGCTGTAGTCGTGGTCATAGATCGGGACCACCTTGTCCAGCGCCTTCGGGCGTTTCTTTCCGGTTTCGATGTCGTCCAGCATCCTGTCGAGCATGTCTTCCATCGTCATTTTGTCGTGCTTCCTTTCCTTACTATTCTGTTGATCTTTTTCATGTGCCTGATGTAATCCGCTTTCTGCTTGCACCTGTCCGGACATTGTCCTTTTTTCGCGCAGCGAACGCATGGATGCAACTTTTTTCTTTACTTCCTTTCCTTTTTTGTTTAGCCGGTTAAACAGCTTCCGCAAAAAAAATTCTGTCTACAGTCGTCCCCATCGCTTTCGCCAGCGCGATCAGCGTCCCGGACTTCGCCTGGTAGTCCGGATTGTTCTCAATGGCTGAGATCGTCTGACGGCTTACACCGCTTAGTCTCTCCAGCTCCTCCTGCGTGATTCCCTTTTCTTCGCGCACTTCTTTGAGTCTGTTTCCCATGATATTCACCTCCTTGTTAAACCCGCTTTACATAAAGATACACCCGAAAAAAACACTTGTCAAGCCCACTTTACAAATTTCTTTTTGTCGTGTAAAATTCATCTTACAAGGAGGCATGAATATGAAACTGAGCGCAGTTTTAACCGATTACCGTGACCGCCTGCAGATCTCCCAGCGGGAACTCGCTCGCCGTTGCGGCCTTTCCAATTCCTATATCTCATTTCTTGAAAACGAATTTAATCCCCGCACCGGTAAACCGATCGTTCCGACCCTGGAACAATATCAGAAGATCGCCGCCGGTATGGGTATGACCGTCCATCAGCTTTTTGAAGTCCTGGACGAAGACTCTCCCGTCTCCCTCCACTTTGATGTTCCGGAAGTTATCGAAGAACCTCACACGTCTGAGGCCCGCATCTTGGCACGCGGCGCTGACCGACTGTCCCCGGAGGAACGCCGTCAGCTGCTCGACATGGCCCGCGTGATGTTCCGGGATATCTTTGACAAGGAGGAAGACCATGAAACCGGATTATAAAAAAGCCGCCGCCAGGGCCGCGGAAACCTCCGCCTCCTTCGGTTCCTGCGCTGCTCCTGAGGACGTGCTGCGTATTATGAAGTCTTTTCCCTCCGTCTTTGTCGCCTCCCTGGACGTCAATCCGCTTTCGGAAAAGGAAGCCTGGGATGCGTTTACCCTTGTCCGGGAAAATAACGGCACCCTCCAGTACATCGTCACCTATAACAGCCGTCTCCCGTCCTTCCTTCTCCTTCGCGTCCTCGCGCGGGAACTGGGTCACGTCGTCCTGGCTCACGACGGCGCAGCTCCGGAGGAGATCTGGATGGAGGAAGCGGACTGCTTCTCCTATCATCTGATCTGCAGCGCCGTCCGCACCGTGACCGTGTTCTTCCGGCCCGACCGTAGGACCGTTTCCTCTTCCTTCAAGGACATGACCGTTTTCAACAGCATGGACGACCTGAAGAAGGCCGTCGCGGAAGAGCAGACGCGTTATTTCCACTTTATCGGGAAAGAAAAATCCTTCCAGCCCGCGGACGTTGAGATCCGCGCTCTGGATAAAAAGGACGCCATCGCCGGCTGGAAGAATTACAGCTCCGTTGTCGTTGCCGGCCGCCCGGTCGGTTATTGTGGAGAATAAGAAAGGAGTGTCTCAAATGTTCAAAACTGCTTTTAAAAGAGGTCTGATCATCGCCCTGGCCATCGTGGCCATCGCCTGCCTGGGCGGGATCGCCGCGCTGGATCTCCCGATCATCCTGCTGCTGATCCTGCTCGTTGTCGTTCTCGGACTCGTCTCCTATATTGCACATAATCGCCATGAAGAAAAATAATATTCCGTTCTGCGTCCCGCGTACTGCGGTCGCTTACGCCCGTTACTCCTCCGCCGGCCAGCGTGACGTTTCCATCGAGCAGCAGCTGGCGGACATCCGGGCCTATGCGAAACGCGCCGGGTTTACCATCGTCCATGAATACGCGGATCACGCAAAATCCGGTTTCAAAAACGCCAACGCCCGCACGGCTTTCCAGTCCATGATGGCCGCAGCGGATTCCGGCACTTTTGACAGTGTCATCTGCTGGAAGGTCGACCGCTTCGGGCGGAACCGGGAGGAGTCCGCGCTTTTCAAGGGCCGCCTTCGCCGTTTCGGCGTCAAAGTCTTCTATGCGATGGAGCCGATCCCGGAAGGTTCCGCCGGCGTTCTCCTGGAGGGAATGCTGGAGGCCACCGCCGAATGGTATTCCCGCCAGCTCTCTGAAAACGTCATGCGCGGGATGTCTGACAATGCCCGCCGGTGCCTCTATAACGGGACGCATATCATGGGCTACCGTGCGGACAATGGCGGCCGTTATGAGATCCATGAGGATGAGGCCGCCGTCGTCCGGGAGATCTTCGCCCTTTACTGCAGCGGATACTCCTCCGCGCAGATCGCGAAGGAACTGAACGCCCGCGGCCTCCGCACCTGGCGCGGGAATCCGTTCTGCGCCCAGGGGATCCTGAAGATCATTTCAAATGAACGTTATACCGGGACCTACATCTGGGGAAACGTCCGGACCCCCGGCGGGATGCCCGCCATCGTCACCCGCGAAGAATTTGAGGAGGCCCAGCGCATGAAAAAGAAAACCGCCCGCCATGTGGAGCAGGGCGTCACCGATTACCTCTTGACCGGAAAAGCGTTCTGCGGTCTCTGCGGCTGTTCGATGGTCGGCGACTCCGGTACCTCCAAGCTTGGAAACCGATACTATTATTATTCATGTCTCCACCGGAAGCGGGACCACGCCTGCACGAAGAAATCCGTCTCCAAGGATCTCCTGGAGGATACCGTCGTTTCCTTCGTCCTGGATCACGTTTTGTCGGACGCGGAGATCGGAAAGATCGCCGACGCCGTCATGGCCCTCCAGGCTGAGGAAATGAAGCGCAGCCCTCTCGCCGCGATGGAAGCCGAACACCGGGAGATCACGAAAAAGATCAGTAATATTGTGGACGCGATCTCTGAAGGGATCTGGACGTCCGCTACACAAGGCCGCCTGAAGGAATTGGAAGCCGAAGCGGAAACCCTCCGCGTTTCCATCGAAATTCTGAGATACTCCCAGGCCCAGCTTGTCGACCGTGACCGGGTCTTGTTCTTCCTCCACCGCTTCACTGCCGGCGACCGGAACGACCCGCTCCTCCGCCGGTCCATCATCGAAACCTTCATCAATTCCGTCTATGTTTATGACGATCACCTGAAGATCATCATCAACAACGTGGAAGGAAACGAGCGCATCCCCTTCTCAGACCTTCCTCCGGAGTGTTCGGAATCTGACAACTCTGGTCTGCCAACTGTGTCACATCCGAACCCATGGATCACGATTTACAGGATCGCCATGTGAACACAACAAAAAAAGACCGCCAAATGGCGGTCCTTTTTATTTCCTCATTTGATCAGCGTCAACTGACTCCAGACATCATCGAAAGACATTTCCCAGTCATCGGCCAGTTTCTTAATCGTGTCCCCGTCGATGATCGTCTCCTCTGTCGCCTCAGACCCCCATTTGTCCAGATGTTCAGGTTTGATCTTATACTGCGCCTTCCTCAGTTTCTGCCAGCACAGCGGCACGTAGTGATTTCCATCATAAACCATGCAAACCGCGTAGGGTTGTCCGTCCTCATCCATGTAGAGATCGCCATCTCCATCGTAAAAACTATCCAGTTCATCATCCACAAACCGTTCACCGCGTTCTGCGATCAGCACCCGCATCATCTGCGTGTTCAGTTCCCGGTCCGCTGCCAGGTCGAAAGTATAACCGGCTTTTCTCGCTCCATAAATCTCTTCCGTCACCTTTTCAAACTTTTTCATTTCTGTTGCTCCTTCCATTTGATTTCTGATGATCGCTTTGATGTATCCCTGGACGTTTTCAACCGCATCCAGTTTTTCGATGATGTCTGCGTCCGTTTTGTTGTTCAGTTTCAGGTTGATCCTTGTCGTGTTGTTTTTGTCGTATTCCTTTGTTGCCATCGTTATATCCTCCTTAAGTGTAATCATCCCAGAATCTGTGAAACTCTTTTATCACTGTTTCATACGTCGCTTTTTCTTCTTCGCGGTCGAGGTCTTCGATGTGGATTGTTTCGCTGTTTTCGCTTTCTGTCAGGACGATGACGCTCTTCGGGATCCACATCGTCTTGCAGAAATGTGTCCCCAGGTTCATGACAGCGTAGATCGCTTTCTCTGTTTCCCTGAGAATGCAGAACACGTCGCACATACTAATGTTCCTCTTCACTTCGTTTGCGATCTTGTTCGCGAACCAGTCTTTCACAGTGTAGAGCTTCATTTCCGTTGCCTCCTTTGCGTAGGGTGTGTACTCTTTGCACTTATAATATATCACAGGGTACACACCCTGTCAATACTTTTATATAAAAAAACTGCCCCGAAGGGCAGAAAGTTTTTACTTTTTTAGTTCCTGGTCCGGTCCATCATCCGTTTGATGTCCATCCGCGTCTGTTCGTCCGGCGCTTCGTCCATCATCATCTGCAGATGCTCGTTCCAGTCCATCCGGCTGTAACCGTTGCGGCTGTAGCGGCCTTCATTTTTGGCGTAACTGCCATAGTTTCCGCTGCCGTTCCGGCCGTAGCTGTTCCGTCTGGTGTAGTCATCCCTGGAGTATCCCGGCGCGTACCTTTCGCTGTATCCGCCGTCATCTTCCTCCAGCATCGCGCAGGCGGTGATCAGGCTCTTCATGCTGTGGGTCAACTTGTCGATCATCTCGATGTCGCCTGTGTTCAGGTCCCCGCCGCTTTTTTTGATCTCCTTGTTCGCCTGGGCGATCTCGTTCGCGATCGTCTCCTTCAGGTCTTTCAGTTCCTTGAGCAGTTCCATGTCCGTCCCTCCTGTCAGATCGCAGGAGTGACAGGATTGGCGACCGTGTAGGCCGGGATCGGGTACGGAGCGACGCGATTAACGATATACTGCGTCTGCTGGGTATTATCCGCGATCAGCTGAGCCGTCTGCGCGGTCTGAGAGGCAGCCAGCGCCTGCATGTTCACCTGGTTCTGCAGCGCGATGTTCTGGCTCTTCAGCGCGTCGATCTCCTGCTGGCACATCTTGTCCAGGATGGTCTGCGTCTGGGTCTGTGTGGCCGCCAGCACGTCCCGCAGCGCGGAAGAAATCGCGTTCCGGTCGGCGCACGCTTCGGTCGCCACGGTGTACTTCAGGTCCGCGGTCGCGGCCCGGTTCTCACAGCAGCAGTTCGCCAGCTGGCTCTGCAGTCCCGTCATTCCCGCGGTCATCGCGGTCTGGGAAGCGAAAGACCTTTCAAGGTCGGCCATCTGGTTGTTGCAAAGCTGGGAGCTGATGCCGTTGATCCCGGCCTGGATGCCGTTGATGCTGTCGCTCAGCATCTGATTCTGGAATCCGCTGCTGATCTGGTTGGACTGGTTCATCCACGGGTAGAAATCCCCGCCGCCGAAGCCGCCGCCGAAATTGCCGCCCCAGCCGCCCATCAGGATGAACAGGAGCAGGATCCACCAGCCGGATCCCATGTCGCCGAAACCGCCGTTTCCGCCGAAGCCGCTAGGCTGGACGAGCATGGTCGTTCCGGTTCCTTCGTCTGTCAATGCCATGTTTTCATTCCTCCATATATATTTTATCTTCATCCGGCTATGATCACTCGCCGGTTCGGATCATTTTCCGCCGATCATCCTCTGCAGCTGGTTCGCAATGTTCACGGCCTGGTTGTACTGCGCCTGGCTCACCTTCCCGCTGTTGAGCAGCTGCTGCACCTGCTGCTTCGGATCTCCCTGGAACATCCGCTGAAATTGCTGGAAGCGCTGCATGATCCCGTTCATCGGCGTCTGGTTCTGCATCATGGAAAAAAGCGGATTACTCATCGTCATCTTCCTCCCTGATCACCCTCGCCGGCTTCTTTTTCGCCGCCAGCTCTTTGATCTTCTCCGCCAGCGCGGCGACCTCCGCCTTCGTGGCGTATTCCTCCGCCGGCTTTTCCGGCTCCTCGCCGCGGATCGTGTAGTCCAGCACCTTCATGGAAGGCATCCCGCTTGCGTCCGCGCTCTTCAGGTAGATCACTTTTTCCTCGCTGTCCCACAGCTGCACCGTGCTTCCCGGCGCCACCAGGTACGCCTTCGCGGCCGCTTCGCCCTGTACCCAGTTCAGCCCGCTCTGCTGTGCCGGCTGGTTTTGCGCCGGCGGCTGATACGGTGCCTGGTACACCGGTTGATAGGAAACCGGGAACCCTGTGTTGTAGTACGCCATGTTTTTCCCTCCTTATTTCACTCGCCAGAAATATGTCGGCGTCTCGCTCCCGCTGTCCCATGCGTCATAGTGATCCCCGTCGATCACGGCCACCGCATGGCTGCCGGTGCCGATCACATACACGCCTTTCGGATAGCGGTCGCAGAACGCCCGGACGCTGATGCACGCCGGACAGGCCTCCGGGAGAAGGAACTGCACCGCCCCGCGTTTCCGCAGGTAGTTCCCCCATACGGGGTTGCTGTTCGGAAGATCTCCCGATCTTTCCCCCTCTTCGCACAAGTCCCGGTACGTCTCCCGCCAGCTCTGGTCCGTCGCGATGGCGATCGCACGGATCACGCAGTCGCCTGTCTGTTTCCCCAGCGGGTTCGGGTTGCACCTGATCCACATCGTCCTGTCCCTCCGTTCCTGTAAAAATGATATAAAAAAAGAAGGCTGCCTGCGAGTTCGCAAACAGCCTTTATTCTATGTATTTTCGGTTCATTTCCGGCTCACTTTCGGATCGGATCCCGGAATATACCTGTAGATGAACGAATTTCTGTTGATGATCCGCTTCACCGTGGAGACGTCGATCTCACACTCCTCCGCGATCTTTTCCAATGACCCCGGATGGTCTGTCAGGTAGATCCGCATCACTTCCCGGTCTTTCCGCCGGTGGACGTATTCGTCCAGCACGTCATTGATCCGCGTTCTGCTGTCCATCCTGCACCTCCGTTACTGCCGGATGCTGCAGTTCCTTGATCGTCTTCAGCCAGTTTTTCTCTCGGATCGTGTAGCCGAACACAAACACCAGGATCGTCAGCACGAACGTCACGCACACGCACACCAGCGCGATCAGCATCCGCCGGTTCGCCCAGTTGTAGTGCATCATCGTGTTCTCATGGTCATAGAAAGGGATGCATTTGTCCGCGCAGTTATTGCTGCAGCTTTTCGTCTCCTGTTCCATCCTTGTCCGCTTCCTTTCCTTCGTCCTTCTTCTCCTCCGGGACGTCGCCTTTCTGCCGCATGATCTCCAGCACCTTCATCAGGATCTTCGGCACCGGTACGCCCATGCTCGCCACATTTTCCAGGATGCTGAACCCCTCGCTCGCGATGAACCACAGACAGGTCGCGCCCATCACGGCCTCAAACTGGATCCCCGCGCCGGAACTGATGGCTTTGTCCAGCAGCGCCGCCAGCAGGACCACCAGGATGATCAGCATCTTTTTCATCAGCCCGACGAACGCCGCGCTGGATGAAAGACCGCCCGTCTCCGTCTTTTTGCTCTTTCCCATAAAGCCGCAGATGATCCCCGTCAGGTAGTCGATCGTCATCACGGCCAGCAGGATCCAGACCAGCGGGGGCATCGTCACGAAGAACGACGCGATCGCCCCGCCGACCGCCGCAAGCAGTTCAGTCACCTTTTTCATTTTCTTTTTTCTCTCCTTTTCTGTAATTCGGGCACCAGACGCACACCTGGCGCAGCTTCCTCCCGCTGGCTCCGGCGCAGCTGATCCCGTTTTTCTCATAGGTAAAGCACCAGTGCAGTTCCGTCCTTATCCGGTCTTCGTGATCGCATTTTCCAGCGCTTTCCATGTTTTCGACCCCGCAATGCCGTCCACTTTCAGGTTTTTTCCATCAGAATCCTTGTGTGATTTCTGGAACTCCTTCAGTGCCTTTTCCGTGTCCTTACCGAACTTCCCGTCCGCTTTTTTCGGGCCTACGTCGTAGCCCAGCCGGATCAGGTCGTTCTGCAGTTCTCTTACATATTTCCCGCTGCTCCCGCGCCGGATGGTCGGTTTCTTCTTTTCAGGCGTTGGCGTCGGCGTCGGTTCTGGAGGCGTCGGGATATTCCCGTCCTCGCAGGCCGGAAGCCCCCAGTGCGTCCACTTTTTGTTGCGCTTCGTGAAGTGCTGCACGCCGCTTGAACACTCGACCGTCTCCCCGCCGAATCCAAGCCCCGTGTGGCTCATCTTGGATTTGTTGCTCTTGTCCTGGACGAACAGACAGACCAGCCGGTCGTTCGGCACGGTGCTGATCGTCCCCTTCGCCGCCCAGTTCGCTTTATTGTTCCACTGGCTCGTCGCCCCGGCGCCGTTCAGTTTCCATCCGTAGACCTTCAGCAGGATCCAGTACGTGAAGCCCCTGCAGTCGAAAAAAAGCACCCGCTCCTTTTTCGGGAACCACTTGCACCCGTCGCAGCTGCCTTTTCCGTCGAAATTTTTGCATTTTGTTTTGATGGTCGGATGCGCGGACGAATACCTGGCCCGCCTGTTCGCAGGGGTGCATTTCTCTCCTCGGCCCGCGTAGACGTAAGGCCATCCGACGCAAAGGAGCGCTGCCTTCCAGGCTGCATCACTCAGCGGGATCCCGCTGCTTTTCATCTCCTGGATCTGCTGGTCCACATATTCCGCGCTTTTCATTCTTTCCCTCCTTTCTCAGTGTATAAAAGGTCACTTTACGTTACGGAAGCGAATCAAACATATTCTTGATTAACACATCACCTGCGTTGTAATAATCCGAAAGGACGCCGACAACTGTTTTATCAAGTGAAAGAATCGCTTCTTTTGTGTTAACCGTCCATACAAGGGGACTGATTCCTGCTTCTACAAGCATTTCATACAATTCGTCTGTCATGCTTGTATAATTTACTGTTGCAATCACGCTTCGTTTCCCGTCAACCAACGTTTCTGCGTTCGTGATATACGCTTCAAAGTTTGCTGTCGAATATGTTCCTTCAAAACCAAGTCCAAGCCTTGCATCCGGGAAGTAAACGGACATTTTCTGCAAAGCAGAAACAGAGAATGAAATGAACGAAACGTTCCTTTCCATACCTGCCGCCTTGATCGAATTGGCAACCGCTTCAATTCTCGCATCCGTCCAATATGTACCGTTTACAATATCTTTCAGTTCAATGAACGGATGAAGTGACAGTTTCTTGCAGGCAACAATAAATTCATCAAATGTTGGGATGTCAGTTCCAGCCCACTTTTGACCTTTCCAAATTCCGTAATCGTATTGTAGTGCCTGCTCATAGGTAATGTCACCGATATTGATTGATGTCGATAGTTCTGTCCCATCGCTGTTCCTTGCAGTTCTGTTGATTGTAAAGTCATGCATCAGAACTGCAACCCCGTCACTTGTGAACTGAACATCACATTCGGCGTATTCAAAACCTTTCTTTTTCGACAGGATGTACGCCGGAATTGTGTTTTCGGGAGCTTCAAAGGAATATCCGCGATGATTTACAGAATAGATGAAATAATTGATTCCATCTTTGCCTTTTATTTCATCTATTTCTTTTTGAATATCAACACATTTTTCTTTTACTGTTGGCGAAAGAAGCATGGACGCAATATCTGTTTCACCTGTTGTGTTGAAATAAACATGGAGCGAATTAAGATCAAGGTTTGCAATATTTATTTCTGTATTACTGTTTACACTTGCGATGTAGAACATGAAATATTTTGCACCAGAAACAACAGTATCAGAGAAGGATTGTTCAGATGAATACCATCCTTTTACTGAAGCAGTAATCTGTACATAGTTGTCTGTATAAAACGCCCATCCGACTTTATACAAACCATTGGCAAAAATACCGCTTTCAATTTTTACATTGAATGTTGTCGCTCCGTCAGGGACTTCCTGGATATGTTCCTTCTTTGCTCTTGCCCTGTTTAATGGCGAACCTGCCGGATAATGAATATACATATCCGTTGTAAGACTGATTTCACCATGCTCATAAACATCCGTGGGTGTAAGAGCGTAAGAGGTTGCCTTTTTTATCTCATTATCAACATTTTTCGTGGTCAGTATCTTGTAAAAATCAGCCGTTTCCATTACTCTTGTTTTTGACGATTCGACAACGATTGTAAACTTATAAGAGGAATAATTGGAGCGGAATTTTTCAAGGTCATAGTATTTTAACCCGGAACGGTTCACATACGTTGTCGTAAATGCGCTCCCGTTCCATGTCCCAACATAGGAACCGTCTGATTTATTCCACGCCTGCAAATAGATCAGAAGATCGTTAAGACAGTACAATGTCTTGACATCATCCGGTATATACTTTTCGGACTTCATCCAGTTTAGGCTTGTTGTACTTGCTCCATTTGCAACTGCCCAATACCCGGAAAGCATTTTCAAACTTGTTCTTAATCCATATGAAGAACTGTCAATCAGCCCATCATTAAGATGATAAATATGGGCATCGCTTGCAACTGTTGCCGGAGTCAATGCGTTCCCACTATTATAGAAGTTTACCTTGAAAATGTACCCCGGATACTTCCTGCTGAAATCCCGGACATTTGCTTCTGTCAAATAGCTGGATTCGACAAGGCTCGCCGTGCTGAAAGCAGTTCCGTTCCATGTGCCAACATATGAACCACCAGCAGTAAAAGCAACAAGCAATATACGCAGGCTATTGCATATAACGATTGTATCAGGATTAACAACGTCACTTCTGCACCAATTACTTGATGAAGTTTTTGCCCCTGATGCCGCCGCATAATATCCTTGTTCTATAGTAAGTGCACTCGCATCGAATAGCGTTAAAGCGTTCTTTAACTCATCGACGTCGTCCTGCCAGGCCAGGTCCTCTTTCAGGCTGTCGTTCAGTTTCGCCTCCGTGATCGCGCCGTCCTCGACGGTTGTCGTGGCCTCCGGATGATCGTCCAGCCAGTCGTCCACGGCCGCCGTTACGGTTTCCGGGTCAGCCAGGTCGATATACTCCCATTCGGTGACTTTCCCGTTCGTCACTGTCTTCGGGGACAGGGCCAGCCCTTCGTCCGCCTCTGTGGCCGTCGTGATCTTCCGGATCTCGCCGATCTCCGTCTCGAAGGTAGACAGCGCCGCGCCGGCTTCGTCCAGCCAGCTCTGCACCGGATCCGGCGCCTCGCCGTCCGCCACAAGGGAGGCGTTCACGCTGTAGCTGCCGTACACGGTCTTGATGATCTCCGCTTCCTCGCCTTCCCCGTCCGTGAAGGTCAGCTGCAGGATGCCTTCTCCGGGGATCGCAACGTCCGCGTCGCTGATGTCCCAGATCAGGTCGTTCACTTCCCTCGTCAGGCTGACGGGGTACAGATCGCCCTGCGGCGGTTTCACGACCATCGAAGCCACGGCGTCCGGATAGTCCCGGAACATCACCGGGCAGCTGATGATCACCTGGGTGTGATTCTGTTCGCCCTGGTAGCCGATGTTGAATTTCTTTTCCGAAAGTTCTTCAAGCAGCGCCCTCTCGACTCTCATGTTCTTCTCTCCTTACGTATCGTTCTGCAGTTTCTTTGCCGTCCAGCTGCCGGATCCTCTTGCACCGGTGTAGGCATTGCCGTTTTCATCAACCACAAGGAAGATGATCACGCTCATATAGTTCATCGCAAACCCCTGCGATTTCGGGATCTGTACGCCTCCGACGATCTCCGTACTGTCAAATCGGAACGTAAATAGTCCTCTCGGATAAAAATTCGGCCCGCTGCCAGATTCGTATCTCCAGCTTCCGTCCGCCAGGTTCCGTTCCAGATCACCGTTTGCCGCGTTGATGTTTCGCCTGGCCTGTTCCTGCTGGCTGCTGGTCAGGTCCTGGCTGCTGATGGTCACCACGTCCCGCTCCAGCTTGTTTTTCAGGTTGTTGCCATACTGGTTTTCCGTAACCACCGGCACGTCTGTCCCTGCAAAGAACTCCATGCCGTGATCGTTGACAGTGTAGGTTCCATTCACTTCAATCGCGATGGATACTGCCGTTGCCTTTGCCAGGTAAATGTAGTTCTGGTCATACTCATACGCCCGGCCGCTGGCGATTGCATCCGCCAGGTTCTCCGCGCTGTAATCCATGCGTTCGATGCGCTGGTACGCATAACCGTTGTTCAGGTTGATTTCGTCCACCACGTTTCCGGCTTTCATCAGGCCGTACGGGAAATAGGTCCCCATGATTCCCGACAGGTTGACTGTGTTGAGTGTGTATGCGCTCCCGGTCGACGGATGCGAATTCTCCCAGTCGCTCCATGTCATCCAGATCAGCGTGAACCAGTTCGCACCGGTCAGGAAGATATAGCCGTCTGACGGGATCGTAAATTTCCCGCTCGTAACGGTCACAGCAGTCTGTTCTCCGTCAAGCGTCTCCGCAAACTTGATGGTGGAATAGCTGCCGGCAATCTTGAACCCGTAGACCTCGGAATACTTCAGCACCCTGGCGTATTGCACGCTGTGGTTGTACAGGTTCCATCCGGTCGCCTTAAATGACTGCGGATTCGCCACCGTGATCGTACCGCGGACCTCCGCCACATACGTGACCGCAATCTGGTCGCCGTCGACAGGGGAACCGGTCACCGTGATGCCGTAGTCCGTCAGGTCAACGCTCTCGCTGCTCAGCGTCCATCCGCTGCTGTACAGGAAGATGTATGTCCCGCTCGTTTCGATTTCCGCCACCCAGTCGTCCCTGTCGATAGCCACCGCGGTGATCCCGCTGCCGGACTCCAGCGTTTCCGCGTGGGTCAGGCTTTCAGCCGTATATCCTGAATGGACGCTGTTGCCCTTCAGGCTCATCAGCCATGCGTCGCCGGTTTCCACGGATTTGTCTCCGCCGCTGGTTCTCTCCGTGAACGTATCCAGCGTCGTCTGGCTGCTGCTGCTCGTCAGATTGTCCGCCAGCGCAACGTTGGTCACTTCTACGTTCCCGTCCTCGTCCGGTCCGTTCCCGTTCACGGTCTTTGCGCGGCCTTCGATGGCTTCCTTCACGGTCGTCGTGTCCGTGGTGCTCATCTCAATCTGGGCCGCGGTCTTTGCCTTCAGCAGCGTGATGTCGTTCGCGTTCGCGTTGCCGGTGTATTCGATCACCGCGATCTTCTCCGCTACGGTCGTGTCATCCGTGGAACTCATGGGTATCGTGTTCGCGTACTTCCCGCCGACAGCGTCCGCGATTGACGGCGCCCCAGCCTCACCGTTCAGGGGGATCGTCGCGCCGGTCTTTCCCTCCAGGCCGCTGACCACCGCCTGCACCTTCCGTGTGTCCGTGGAGGACATGGGGATGTCAGTTGCTTCCAGGATAATGTGGCCCTGGTTGTCCGCCTCCTGGTCGTTCACGTCGATCGTGTTCACCGCGCTGAGGTCCGCCTTTAGTGCCAGGGCCGCGCCGACCGCCGCCGCGTCCGCGGCCTCTCCGCTCTTCGTCAACGTGTCGTCAAGGGGGACCGTGATCACTTCCGCGTCATCCGCCACCAGTTCGACAACTTCGTTCAGATCATTGTCCGTCATTTTCTTAATCCTCCCCGTATACGTTTCTCAGTTCAAGCGTGGAATGGATCACCGTCTTGATGTCGCCGCCGTCGACCAGCTGGGCAGCGCCGGAAGCCAGGGCGTTCACACACCGGGCGCCGCTGTCCGTTCCGTCCCAGATTGCATCGATATAGAACCGGATCTCAATGTTGTATTGTCCCGGATCCAGCGCCTCCGTGTCTGCGTTGTGGAACTCGATCAGCGCCCAGCCGTCGCCCTTGCTCCACTGGTTGTCGAGGCGATAGTGCCGTTTCATCGCGATGGACCCATCCGGAGCGATCACCGTAAACTTCATCCGGTCGTCATCCGTCCAGTCGTCGCCGCTGCGCTTCACTGCATGGATCCAGAAGGAGGCCGTGTCCCCCCGGTAGAGCTTCAGGTCCATCGTGGACTTGTCCAGTTCAAAGCTCCTCAGTTTTGCCATGTTCCGTGTCCTCCTTCTCCGCCTGCTCGACGCCGGCGATGATCGTGTCCAGGTTGTCCGCCGCCGCCTTCAGCGGGGCGCCGATGCTGTCAATCTGTGCTACAGGTACGCAGATCCCGTCCAGGATCTTCTTCGTGACCTTCAGCGCATCCAGGATCGTCATCTCATTGTTTTCCATGCTTCCTTTTCCTCCGCTCAGTAATAGACCGTTGTGCTTCCGCTCCTGTTTTTGCTGCTGTAATACCAATAGTGGTCGGAATCGGACGCCAGGACGTACTTGCTCGTCTGCGCGTTGTAGTAATACAGCCTTCCGTAATATTCATCCACGCCGCCCGCCGTCACGTAGGTTTTTACCCGCGTCAGGCCCATGCTGGTGAATACATTCGCTACGTTCACGCTGGCGTTCCATCCGGTGCTTTCGCTGTATTGCTGGCTTGCGCCGTACAGTGCATTGACGGGGATTTTGATTGTCGTTCCTGTCCGCGTCGGCGTTCCTGCTGACAGCGTCCGCTTGTCGGCGCTCGGCGTGCTTTGGTTCCCGGGCTGAACCGTAACCGTCAACGTGCCACCACTCCACCCGAATCCCCACTGAGTAATGGCCCGGCTAAAAGTTACCGTCGCCCCGCTTACCTTTGTCAGCGTCAGCGTGTTCCCGGATACGGTGGCGTTCTTGATCACGTTCGGAAAGTCCCGCGCCATCAGGGTCTCATCGTTGTTGCCGTCCCTCAGCTGCAGCGACGTCGCCATCACGCCACCGTTGGCCCGCAGCGGCATTTTGATATATACGCTTTTTTCTGTAACCTTCATCGCGTCGTTCAGGCTGACATTCCCTTCCAGCTTTATCTTATCAGCCTGAATCAGGGCGCTGGAGCTGTTGTCGTTGTTGATGGCCAGGCAGATCTGCCCGGCCTTGATATACCGGCCGTTGCCGTCGTAATTTCCGACCACCAGCCCGATGCTCTTTTCATCCTGGTCGATCCGGCTCTCGAACTGTTTCTGGCCTTTCACGATGTCCGTGACCGTCTGATGGATTCCCTGGCCGTCAACGACGATTTTACTCAGCCGCTCCCAGTTCGGATTTCCCTGGGCGTCCACGCCGATGATCCCCTTCGCGCACAGGGCGACGTGATCGTTCGTGTCCTCCATCCAGGCCCGGTCCTCCGCGCCCTTCCGGGAGGATGTCCGGCTCCCGCGCCCGCCGCTCTTGATCATGTCGGAAATGATCCGCGTGATGTCCGTCCGGGTGTTCGCCAAGGTCACTTTCACGACCTCCGGCTGCCGGATCTTGTCTGCGTAGCTTAGCGCCGTGATCCGCTCTTGGATCGTCGTGCCGAACTCCGGCAGCGGGACCCTCATCACCCGGTTCAGCGTCAGCCGGTCCAGTGGCTCACCTGTCGCGTCCGCCAGCTCGTATCCTTCGATCTCGATCGTGACCGTGGGCTGCGCGTGCCGTTTCAGCCGCTGGTTCGCCCATCGTTTCAGCTCGTTCTTCGTGTCCAGACTCTGGTCTGTTTCCACCCGGCTGATCACGCCGTAGGTCGCCGTGTTCTTTTCCACATAGTTCCCGGAGATTTTCAAGTCGTCTTTGCCGATCGGGTAGAAGCGTGTATACATCCCGCTGGTGTCCACCGTCCGGCTGATGGTTCTCAGGTTCCGGTTCGCCCGCATCTCGCTTGTTACGTCGTTGTTCCTCCGCGTGATGCTCAGCTTGAAGGGGTAGCTGCTGAAGTCGTAGCTCCAGACTGGCTCGTCCAGGCTGTCGGAAACCGTCTCCATCGCGTCGTACAATGTATCCCCGTCGAACTTGTATGGGTTTTTGTCCGTATAGTCGACGGTCCCCACGGTCCAGTCCGCGCATTGTTTCAGGATGTAGGTGATGGCCTGTTTCGCGGTACATTCCTTATCCGCGCTTTTCCCGCTCATCTTTCCCGGCGTAATCTCGCCGAACAGGATCAAATCCTTCAGCACCGCGATCACGTGCTCCAGCTGCACCGTGTACGTGTCCGTGTCAAAGGCCCGCTTGATGCTCTTGACGCGCCAGACGATGCCTTTTCCTGGGTTCGTGTCATCCTGCAGCCAGGCATTGATAACGATCCCTTCCATGTCCGCCGGCACGATGTTTGCCGTCGCTTCCCGCTCTTTCAGGGACAGCTGCATGGATTCCAGCGGGACCGTCCGCACCGGGTTCAGGCTGTGTCCGCTTAAAAGTCGCATTTATAGCCACCTCGAATAGTTCGTCACCGTCAGGTTTCCGGCCCGGCTGGCGCTCAGGACCACGTTCACCCGTCCCGGATACACGACCAGGTCGTCCGCGCCGGTCCTCAGGCCGTATACGTTCCGCCCGCCGGCGTAGATCCGCAGCAGCCCGCCGGTGTCGTGCGGATGCGTGATGCTCAGCGTCTCGCTGGCCGTCAGGTTTACGCCGTTCAGCGTCAGGGTTCTCCCGGCCGCCGTGATCGCGATGTTTGAGATCGTCGCGCCGGAAACGTTTTTGAAGCTGATGTCCAGCACGCCCGGCGCCGTCCCGCCGATGTCGATCGGGATCCCGTAGGAACTAACGCTGTTTACCGATACCGTCGTCGGCGTGATGGATTTCCAGAACGGCACGCTGTAGGCCCGGAAAATGATCGTATATTCGCTGGTCCAGTTCCACATATCCCCGCCGCCTGGGATCACGACCTTGTCCACCCACAGCTGCCGGTCGTCGATGGTATTGAACTCCAGCCAGGCTTTTTTGTTCGCCGCCCAGGCGATCACCTGGTCGAACACGTTCCTCCGCCGGTTCATCTCCGTTTTCGGGATGTTGATCGCGAAGGTGACCGTCGCCTCCACCGTACTCCAGTGCGCGCCTGTCACCCGCTGGCCCCAGCCGCCCATCTTGTCCGTCGCCGTGGTGTTTTCCTTCGGCACGCCGGGATCGATGCTCCGGATCACGATGCTCTCGTCCAGTTCGTCCAGCTGTACGCCGTCAAATCTGGCTCTCCTTGATAAAATCAT
>Ga0310690_10003485_pt1 | contig 23484 bp, 11 predicted proteins | sample AusTroGonzalo_MG_2_FD_207661 | JGI IMG/M metagenome (GOLD analysis project Ga0310690, IMG submission 207661) | Bovine rumen microbial communities from tropical cattle in Woodstock, Queensland, Australia - Gonzalo_04 (v2) (version 2) | ecosystem: Host-associated > Mammals > Digestive system >... | reverse complement strand
TGAGGGTCGAGTCGCAGCCCTCCACCGTAGCGTAATGCACATCGTAATCACCTGGCATACTGTATTCGGTGCCTTCGAAAACCACCGTATCGCCATAATATATGGTATCGTAGAAGTGGAATGCATAGGTGGGGTTGACCGTCAGATGCAGGGTGACCACGCTGTCGCAGCCCATAAGGGTGTTGAAGGTGTGGACATACTGACCCGCATTAGTGATGACCTGTCCGCCAAACAGGATTGAACCATCGTCGCAGATGGTATCGTACACAGTCACCCTGTAGGTAGGACGCACATGGAGCAGCAAGGTGACATTGCTGTCGGCCCCATGGGTGGTAGGCAGCAGGGTGTGTAGGGTGTCGTGCTGGATGGTCTTCTCAGCTGTGTTGTCCGAAAGGGGCTGCAGCGACGAGCTGACACCATGCCACAGGAACGAGGCAAGGGCGTCGTCGCAAATCGTGCTGTCGATGGTCACCGCCTCATTGTGCCACACATGCAGCTGGTAGGTGACAGTGCTGTCGCAACCATTCACGTCGGCCAGCACCACCTGCACTCCTGTCGTGTCTCCCCCGATGGTGATGCCGTTGAAGAAACGAGGCAGCGCATTCTCCACACATGTGTCATACACCTGTGTCTGCGACGAGTGGTTGACCGTCAGATGCAGGTTCACCGCGCTGTCGCACCCCACGGCGTTGGTGTAATGTCTGGCCAGCTGGTCGAGGGTGGTGAGCGTGTAACTGCGACCGTACCATTGGTATTGGTCGCAGGCGGTGGCAAAGGTGTCGCCCACCGAAGTGTCGCGCACGGCCAGATAGAGCGTCCGTATGCTGTCGCACTGCGGCAGCGTGGCGGTATGCAGCGGCACATTGTAGCTGCCCGCCACATTGTAGTAAGTCCCCTCGAAGAGATACGACGTGTTGCTGCAGATGGTGTCGTACACACCGATTTGGTACGAGGGGAGGATTCTCAGGTAAAGCGTCACCGCCGAATCGCACCCCGCCAGATTGGTGGTGTAGGCGGGCACCGTGACCGTGTCGTCTGTCGTGTAGGTGGTGCCATGCCACTGGAACTGGTCGCACTCCGTAGCCATCGTGTCGCCCTGAGTGGTCAGCAGCAGGGTAAGGTGGAGGGTGCGCACGCTGTCGCAGCCTTGCGACGAGAGGAACTGATGGGGATAGGTGCCGGCTGCCGTGTAGGTAGTGCCTTCAAAGACAAACGACTGGTTGTCGCATACCGACTGGTAGATGTCGATGCTGTCGGTCGCTACGACGTGGAGCGTAAGCTGCAGGAGGCTGTCGGCCCCCACGCTGTTCGTCAGGGTGTCGGCCTGTGTGCCGGCAGCAGTGAAGGTGCGGTGATACCACACCAGAGGCAGTTCAGTCTCGCACACCGTGCTGTCCATCGTCGCATGGCTGTTGTACAGCACACACAGATGGTATATGATGACCGAGTCGCAACCGGTGCTGTTCAATACGGTATCCGACAGCGAGGTCGTAGGTCCGTAGAGCGTATGCCCGCGGAAAGTGCGCGGCAACTGGTTCTCGGTGCAGGTGTCGTAATAGTGGGTCACCGACACATTGTTTATCGTCAGGTGCAGCACCAACGAACTGTCGCACCCCTTGGCGTTAGGCATAAAGCCGTAGAGCGTGTCGAGGGCCGACGCCTCATAGTGTCGGTTATGCCAGTCGTAGGCCTCACACGCTTGTACTAAGGTGTCGCCCACCGTGTTGGCGTGGACCGTGAGGTTGAGGAAGACGACGCTGTCGCAATGGGGCGCCGAGAGGGTCAGCAGCGAGTCGGTATACCGTCCCGCGGTGGTGAGCGTCTGGCTGCCGAAGACCAGCGTGCCCCCCTGGCAGAGGGTGTCGTACAGCTCCTCCTCGTAGTTGGGCGAAATGCGCAAGTCCAGCGTCACCACGCTGTCGCACATCTGATGGTTCGGCAAAGTGTCGTTGTAAAGGGCTGTAGCCGTATAGGTCTGATTGTCCAACGCCCACACATAGCTTTCGCACGCCGCCGCCGCCACCGTGTCGTAGGTGCGCGGGTTGACTGTCAGATAAACCGTGCGGATAAGGATGCTGTCGTTGGCGAAAGTGTTCTGCAGCACATGGGTCCCCGCCTCCACCAGCGCGGTGTCGAACATCCTCAGCGTGTCGCCTTCGCAGATGACCGCCGCCACCGTGTCGTACTCCATACAGGGCGAAAGCACCAGGAAGGTCTCTGTGGCGCTGTCGCTGCAGGCGCCGTCGGCCAACATGGCGTAGAGGGTCACCGTATGCTGGCCGGGGGTGAAGCCGTGCCGCGGGTTGGGGTCGGTCGAGGTGGTGCCGTCGTCGAAACTCCACAGATAGCTCTCGCACCCGTTGCCGATGGAGTCGGTGTGGAGCGAGTCGCTGGTGATGATGCTGTTGTTCAGCATACGCATCCACGTCTGCGAACAGGCCGACGTGTCGAGCTGCAGCACGCTGAACCGCGCAAACGGATAACGCACACCCGACACGGCCGACATGGTGAAGTAGCAGTTGCTGTGCTCCTCGTCCAGCGGGGCGCCGACGAAGGAAAGCTGGCAGTGGTATATACCCTCATGGCTGACGCTCAGCGAGTCGACGGTCGATAGGATGGTGCTCTCATGCCCCTCCTCATACCACGAGTAGTTGAACCCCTGCGGCGCGTAGAAGGTGTTCTCCACCCCGCTGCACGAGTTCGACCGCAAAGCCTTGTGGCTGAGGTCGAGCACAAAATAGGCATAGCCGTAGTGCCCCCCTTGGTCGCAGTCGTATGAGGTCAACTCTATCTGGATGGTCTGCCCCTGCATCGACGTGAGGTCCACCCCCACCGTCGTCCAGTCCTTCCACAACACCTGCGAGTAGCCCGAGTTCCAGCCCAGATTGGCGTTGGCTATAAAGTCGGCCGCATAGCAGGGGCTCACCGTGTTGCCCTGCTGGTCGGTGATGCGGAAAGTGAAACGCGGCTGCTCCGTGGCGTCGTGGTTCGGGTCCTGCAGCACGGCGGCATATTTGAGCAGCAGCAGGTCCGAGTCGGTGGTGTCGACGGTATAGGTGTACACAATCCGTTCGGCCTGCGAGCCGGTGCTCCAGTTGCCCAGCCTCACCGACGAGCAATAACCCTCGGGCACAGTGTGCAGCTGGCTCCTCGTGCGGTAGTCCGTCTCCGTGATGTCGTAATGCACCGTATGGCGCGACGCCTCGCTCCCGTAGCCGTAGTCGACCACCCCCTCCATGATGTCGGGCACCGAGTAGGTGCCATAATAGCACTGCACGTATGGGGCATCGAGGTCGTCGTAGCTGAACGTGCTGTAGCTGCAGCGCGTCCGGTGCGACACCATGTCGGAATAGGTCGCACCCTCGCACACCGACGACACCCTGAAGTCATACTCCGTGCCAGGCAGCAGGTCGGTGAAGGTGTAGTGTGTGACCGTCACGCCCGTCGCCGCATTCACCCAGCTGCCGCCCGCCACGCGGTAGTCCACATCCCACGACGTCTCGCCGCTGCCGGGTGCCCACACCAACTCCGCTCGGTCGTTCTCCGTCGTTGCCAGCAGCAGGTTCGGCGCAAAACAGGTGCGCGTATTGTCGCACGGCTCTATAAACTCCATCTCCGCACGGTAGAAAAAAGTCTGCACCGAGCCGCCGAACGAACCCAGCGACGCAGGGTCCGGGTTCTGGCTGTCGCTGTAGTACAGCAACGCCACCTGGCCGTTGGTGTTATAAGCCGAATAATGGTAGGTCGAACCCGAATAGCTGCCCGAATTGTCGTCCACCGCCACCACCAGGTTGCTCGTCCCGTTATAGGCAAACGGGGTGGTGAACGTGAAGTCGTTCCACCCCTGCGTCACATTCATCGGGCCCGTATAGACCATCGTCATCGTCGAAGGGTTCACATAGTTGCTGGCCGAAAGCGACGTCAGCGACGTGTGCGCCACATAAATGGTGCAGTTGCTCTTCGTGTTCACCGGTGTGACGGCGGCATAGTTGAAGCGGATGCCCTGCAGCGTCGTCGGGCCCGACAGCTCGCTCGCCAGCACCAGCTGCTGCGAATAGCTGTAGTTATAGTAATTGTTCACAGGCAGGTAGTACGTGTTCAGCGACGAGCCGTTGCCCGTGATGTGCTGCCCGCCGCCGTCGGAGCAGAGGGTGGCAAACGTCGTGCTGTCCCAGTCGGTGCTCGAGCCTGCGCAGTTGGCGCGCACCCGCACCAGGTAGGCCGTGTTGGGCGAGAGGGCCGCGAGCATCACAAACTGTTCCGTCGTCGTGAGCGTCTGCACCAGCCCCACCCCCTGCTCCTCCACCTCCACCGTGTAGCCCGACAGGGCGTCGGAGGGATAGCGCACCCCCCACGAAGCCATCGCCGACGTGGGGGCCACATGCGACACCTCCACCCCCTCCGCCTCCGGGCACGTCGGGCGCGGCGTAATCGAGAAATCGTCCAGATAAGCCGACCACGTGCCCGTAGCCCGCTGCGCCATCACCGCCATATAGACACCTGTGCCCGTATAGCCCGCATAGTCGGCCTCCAGCTCCGTCCACTGTCCCGTAGTGCTCACGTTCACCGTGCGCAGCGTGGTGAACGTCGTGACGTCGTTGGGGTCGGTCAGCACACCCATCTGGAACACCGGCGGATGCGACGAGCTGCTGGTGTAGGCCCAGAAGCGCAGCAACAGCGACCGGATGGGGTAGAGCGACGTGTCCACCCCCGGCAGCACCACACACTGGTAGTCGCCATACGACGAACCCGTGGAAGAAGAGTTATACCAGTACAGCCCCTTGTAGCCCGACGGCGTGTGGTTGTACGACGAGCCGCCGCCCACATAAGGGTAGTAATAGCTCGCCGCATTGTTCAGCCGCATCCAGCAAGTCACAAAACTGGTCGACGAGCTGTAGCTCGTCGTGGCATCCTCGAAACCGTAATAATACGGAATCGTCGTCAACGCCGCGCACGGCGTGGTCACCATGCGGGCACGGAAGGCGCTGGTGTCGCCCACGCCGCAGATGCCCGCCACCCTCACCTGGTAAGTGGTCGAAGGCGACAGGCCCGCGATGGTGACCGGCTGCGAAGTGACCACCTGGTCGGACACCGTCACCCCCTCCGCCGACACCACCAGCCGCCACTGCGTCACCGACGTCGTGTCGGTCCAGCCGACAGCAAACGACGCCATCCCGATATTCGACACCGCCAGCGCCAACGGCTTGTGGCACGTGTGCAGCGGGCGGACAAACTGGTAATAGCGGCCCGCGGCGGGCCAGCTGCCCGAATTCATATACGAACCGTTACCCGACGGGAACGGCACAAGCACATCATACATGTCAATCACCAAGCCGTCCTCCGTATCCATACACATGCCGCGCTGCCACGTCGCGTTAGGGCCCGTCGTCGGCGCCGCCCCATACACCACCACTATCTTCCCGCCGGCATACAGCTGCACCTGCCACTTGTACAACTCGTTCCGCGTCGTCGTATTATAAGTGCCCAAGCAGAACTCCACCACCCCCACCGAGTCATTGTTTGCGTCCACCGTATAGAGATACTTCACATAATGGTTCGTCGACGCATAGCCGTCGCACCCGAAGAAGTTAATCTTCGGCGTATTGGAACCCGAATAAGCCGCACTGAACGGCAACGAATAGTCGCTCGTCCCCGTCGCCGTACCCCCCAGCCGCAAATTCCCGTCCGTATTCACCGAAAACTGCGTGTACCCCTCCTCCCCAAAAAGAAAGGTGAAGCCCAAGTTGGTGACTGCGGAAGCCCCATAGTCGCCCGTCCCCGACGCCAGAATCTGCGTGGCCGTGGCAGGCAAGGTTATCCATTTCCCATTATCCACCCCCGTGGAATAGGCGTAGTCCGAAAGCATCTGCCCCTGCAGCACAACAGGAAACAGCAATCCGATAAAAAACACGATGCGCAGTGGTAAAACTATTTTTCTCATAGCGAATGGGGTTGTTGAGGGTTAGGGGTTAAAGATTAGAGGTTAGGGGTTAGAGGTTAGAGTAATCCGGGTGCGGCACCCAATTCTCAATTTAAGTGCGGCAGCCTACTTTTTAGTTTTTACCTTTTACTTTTCCATGTGCGGCAGCTCTCTCAACTCTAACCCCTAACCTCTAACCTATTTAAAACAAATAACTAAAACCAAGCGTGACGCCGCTGCAGGGCAGCAGGTGGGCACCTAATCCCAGTTGGGTCGTGAGGGTTTCGGCGCCAGCCTCCTGGCTGCTGCCGCCCTCCAGATGCCAAGGGTAGGTGTTGGTACGTGTGTGGAGGAAAGTAAGCGCCACCCAGTCCAGCCGTAGGTCGGCAGTCCAATGGGGGCTGAAGGAATAGCACAGCAACGGGGCAATACGTGCCATCATATCTTGCTGGAGCCGACGGCGGCTCATCTCCACAGGAAATAAGCCTGTCGCACGAATTTCGTTCCGCGCCTCCTCGCCGTCGAGTCGGTCGTATAAAGTTGTAAGTTCAGCATATACCGCCCACGGACCCCTGTGCAGGAGGGCGAGCCGAAAGTAGAAGCCGCCAGAGAGACAGAAGCCGCTGCGGGTAGTGGTGGCGGACTCCTCCCAACTGCCCTTGTCGGGATTGAAATAGCCGTCGGTAAACAAGTAGCTGCTGTAGCCACCGCCCAGCATCAGGCCCGCGCCCGCAGCACCTCCCCAAGCATACCCTACCCCGAGGGTGGCATGCCCTTCGCCTCCGGCAGGCAGGCTGCCGTCCATCGCCGCAAGGCCGCCCTCCGAGTAACGGTAGGTCTTGTAGATGCCGCCCACATCGAAACTCAGCTGCACCTGCGCAGCAGCCGTCGAAGCGACAAAGACGAAGAGGATGAGGATGATGGGACGCATGGTAGCTTTGGATTAGAGGAAGTAAGAGGTAAGAACTAAGAGATAAGAGTTGGCTGCTGCACTTCGTAGTTCTTAGTTCTTACTTCTTACCTCATTTAACATCAGTTTCTTTTGTTCATACGTCGGATGAAGCTTCAGACCGGGGACATACTCCATGATGCCGGCCACCTGCTCCTTATCCGTATACTGCCAAATAGTGTAACGGGTGGCGGGGAACTTCAGGCCGTTGCTCACAATCAGCACATGATAGGAAGCATAGCGCTCAAGGCTGAAATACTTCAGGTAAGCCTCCTGCGAAGCCATGATAATGGGTTTCACGCCATACTCCTCCTCCATGAGGCCGAGCAGGATGTCGAGCCGTTTGACATTGATGTCGTAGGGCGAGTCGGGCACCACCCACACCACCGGGGCCAGCTGCATCGGGCAGCCTTGGACGGCCGACTTAAAATTGTCGAACTGCCCTTGGGCGGAATAGTGGCGGTCGTAGCGGTGGACACACCCGATGGGGAAACCCGCCTTGCGGGCCAGCGTCATGTTGGTCAGGCAGCGGGCATCGGCGATGCTGGCACCCGTCGTAGCCATAATATAGACAAACTCCAAATCGTTCTGGTCGTGAACCGTCGGCCAGTCCACTGTCCCTTGACGTTCCGATACCAAAATGCCCAGCGGGGCAGAAGTCTGGGCCACGGCTCCCACCGCCAGCCCCATCATCATAAGAAATAATATTTTACGCATAATAATCATAAAAATAAATACAGATTAATTTTTGCAAAGATACGAAGTTTTTTTCATACTTGAAGGTGAAGACAAGGTTCAGTGAACCTTGGCGATAGCGAAGCGGAGAAATGAGGCTTGCCCTCATGTGCTGCCCAAAGCAGCACCCCTCGGATTCGAACACCGAGGGTCAATTGCATTGAAAACGACAAAACGACAAACGACAAACCCCGTGCTTCCGAAGAATCACGGGGTAGGAATGTCGGGGATGAAAACAGTGTTCAAAGGACAGTGTTCAGCGTCATTGCAGCGGCGGTTGTGCCGTAACCTGCCAGAATCAGCCCGATTGCGTAGGCAATCACTTTGAGGACAATGACCCACCACGGTTTCTTATCTTCTGAGTCGAGGACTCCGACGATTTGGGACAGAACGTCACCGAGTTCGTCTTTTTTAGCCTGTTCGGGATTGGCAAGCAATCCGTTGGCTTTTGCGATGAGGTCTTTAACTTCCTTCTTCATGGCTTAGGGAGTTACAGGTTCGACAATGTCGTTGACGTTAGGAGTCAGGAAGGGTTCAGCCTTCATCTCGTAACCGAGAGACTCCATGGACACCTCAGCCTGTGCAGCTGACTGGTAGTTGGACAGGATGTTGTTGGACACGACCACGTTCTGAGTGGACACGAGGGTCTTACCACTAGCGTTTTTGCGGGAGTGAACGTAGACAATACCGCCATTGACGGTTTGACCAGCACCCAACTTATTGTCGACAACGCTGAAAGCTTCTGTACCGACAAGGTCGCGCAGAGCGGTATCTTCGTCGTTAATGTCCAGAGTCACCTCAATTGCTTGCATGGTCACGTAGGGGACTTGAGTAGCAGAGTTCACAGTCTGCGTGAAGATGTAGCAGGAAATCTGGTCACCGTTCTGATAACCATTGTTGTTGCCGATAACAGCGCTTGAAAACGCTTTCAGAGTGGTGGAGGCGGTGATAGACAACGAACCGAGGCTGATGTCGGTTATCACTACGTCACCAGTTCCCTGACCATGATTGATGGCAGGAAGAGAACCGCGGGTTACCTGATAACCAGCAACCACACAGCCGCCCTGCAGTTTTTCACCTTTGGTGATGTACACGGGGACGACTCCGATGTTTGCCTGAACGAAAGCGTTGATGTCGCTCATAGTGCGAGGTTTGCTCTCGAAAGCAGGGTGATTGAATTCGTTGATGAGCTGACCAAAGGCCATCACATTCAACCATTGTGCCCTACGACGCATCTGTTTCGCAGTGCGAGGATTGGACACCTTTACAACTTTTTCGCTGACCACGGTCTGGCCGTTCAAGTCGCGAAAAGTCAGGTCGCCAAGCGACCCAGTCATTTTGCGTAATACGCCAGTAAATTTTGCCATAGCGTTGAGATTTTAATGGGTTAAACTTCGAGGCAAAGATACTGACATTTTGTCATACAACCTGCCAAAATTAACATTTAGGCAGGATAAAGTATCTTACGCAATTCAGCGGAAAGTTACTAAAGCTTATGACACTTTTTCGTCAGAAGATTTAACGCCCAACGCTTCACAAATCAGCCTTTGTTGCGCAATTGTCAGCATTTTTGCTGTATGCTTGTAGCCATATTGTTGTAACTTTTTGGATAACAACTTATTGGTGCGTATTTCATTACGCAACCAATTCAATGCGGCTGTGTCAGTCATCTCCGATTCGGAGACAAACAGCCTTACGAATTGTAACTTGGTTCTGGGCTTTGGAGAATAGTCTGTTAGCATAAATTTCTTCGTGTTTTTTTATAGATGTTTCCGTGGTAGCTTTGATATACCTCCGTCCTCCACTCGGAGGCACCTCGGAGGCACCTCGGAGGCATTACGTAGGTGCAAAGATACGGACTTTTCTTCGAACCGCCAAAAAGCGACTTTTTGTCGGTTCGGATGTGTCGTTTTGTCGTTTGTCGTTTTCAACGCAAACGGCGAAAATTCTTTGAAGAAAAAAATGAAATAATTATTAATTATATATAATTAAATACCTTATTTATAAAATATTGCGCGAAAGACTTAACACCTTGAAACGACAAACGACAAACGACATTTCACGTCAAAAAAAACGACAAAAACGACATTTCGTCTTTGTCGTTTTGACAATTTTTTGAGCCAAATTTTTGACGTATCGGAAAATTTTTCGTACCTAAATATTTGGCTTGAAGTCGTAAACAAAACCAGCCGAAAAAAAAAATTTTGCAGTAATTTTTTTTTTCCTATATTTGCAACTCGTAATCTAAACACTAACAACTATGAAGTTCAAAGGAAAAATTTTCATGGCTGGTCCAGAGGTCACGGGGGCTAGCAAAAGAACAGGTAAACCGTGGATGTCAAGAGAAATAGTTTTCGAAGCCGAAAACAATGAGCGTCTCTTGGTAAAGGCTAACACAGAAAAGTGCGCAGAAATTCGCGAAATGGTTGAAAGTCAGCGTGACGCGATTTTCGATGTAACGTATTGGAGCAGCGTAAACAATTATGCTCGTCCAGACGGTTCTGTGTATTGGTTTCAAGACAATATCCTCGAGGATATGACAGTATCACAACCTTCAGCTATTTAAGGAGGGGTGCGGGATGAAAAACGACATTAGAAACAAGCGGATTGAACCCGCCGACGCGGATGCCCTGTATTACAGCATGTTTTCAGAGGCAAATGTCAAAGTACATACTCGTATACCTCTGACTGACAATTTGTTATACAAAGGGAGTTTTCGCCTTAACGGCAACACATTCTACTTCAATCCAGAGCCATTGCGTAAGCATACCAGAAATCCCATTGTGTACAAGAGTAAGCATGTTACCTTCCGCATGACATCGGAAGGTAATTTTACAGGCACAATGCGTATAAAGTCGACGGACTTTTCAAAACATACAAAAGCCCGTCGACTGGTTGTTGAAGTTTTTGAATTTGTCAGTTTAATGATGCAGCAACAGCAAGAAGATGAATAGATACCTACAGATTGAACGGGCTTTGGCTAAATACAAAGAAAGGCCGCGTTCTCTAGATGTCAACCTTGTGGATGCAAGTTTCAAAGCAGGAGTCGAATGGGCTGATACCCATCCGATAAGATACGAAAATATTCCTGTCTTCGGAAAGAAGACGTTAGCGGAAGAGATAAAAATATTCGAACGACTGATTTCCTGCCGCGGAATCTTCAATGACTATTTTGGTAATGATGCAAGGCAAATTGCTAGAAACTTAATCGACTCAAAGCCCTTAGACAGCGGCACTTCGTTTACAAAAATCAACAAACAGATAATATGAATTTCTACATCTTTGAAAAACCACAACAGCAAGTGGGTAAACTCTGCACACTTGATGTATATTTGGAATACATGAACCCCGAAACGCCAAAAGGCAAAAATTTGAGGTCAGTAGCTTTGGCAATAAAACGGTCAGTTGCCGAAGGTCAGAATAAAGAGGTCATTGCTGAGTTGAAAAGACATTTGCCTGGTATCACCTGGCAAGCGTCATTCCAAGGCAAGAAACGCTCAAATCAGAATGCAGTGCCAAGCGGCTTATATATGCTTGACATTGACCACACTGATGCCAATACCGACGTGGTAATCGAAAATGCGCTCAAATTGCGTGACGAATACCACATTGTATACATCGGTCACAGTGTCAGTTATATGGGTGTCCGTATAGTGGCAAAAATGCCTGACGGCTGTGTCTCCATTGATGAGGCACAAAAGAAACTGTCTGACGCCTTAGGTGTTGAATATGACTCTGCTTGCAAAGACATGGCGCGACTGAGTTTCATGGTGCCAGAGGATTTTGTCTCATATCTCGACCAATCAATATTCCCGCTACAGGAAAGTACGGAGGAGACAACAGAAGCACCCAGCAGTGAATCTGCTGAGAATGTTGATGAGCAACATCCTATAGAGGTAGTGAAAGGATCATCCGACACTGAAACCGAAAAGAAAGAACCTGTTTCGACAATTCCGGAGTACAAAGGCATCCCCTTGATGGACATTGCGCGTGAGTACTTTGAGGAAACAGGCGGTCAGCCTGTCGAAGGTGAACGTAATACTCGCCTGTACAATGCAGCGTTCATGTTGAGGTACATTTGTGACTTCAACGAAGAAAAGTTGCTCAAAGGTTTGCCAAAGTTGGGCTTATCGGAGCAAGAGCGCAAATCCGTAATCCACAGCGCATGCAGTGCGACTCGAGCGAATGTAACGCCACAAAGGCTGACAGCATTAGTCAACCGCATGAAGATGGAGCGGGACTTGAATGACGATGATCCCGACGAAGACGGTGACCAGATTATCGACGTAGAACATTTTGCTGACGTGTTTACCACGTCAGAAGTCCCCGCCTTACCACCTATTTGGGAACAATTCTACAGAATAGCGCCCGAAGATTTCAAGTTGGCTACCTGTCTCTGCTTACTGCCATTCCTTGGTACGCTTGGTTCTCGCCTTAGAGCCAAATATCGCGGACGCGAGGTTCATTCACCCTCATTCATCGTGACCCTAGAAGCTCCACAGGCACAGGGCAAGTCGTTCATCAAGATACTAGATGAAGTTTGTCTCGGTGAACTCAAAAAGAGCGACCAACAGCAACGCGAAGAAGAAAAGGCATGGCGTGAATCCAAAAAGATGTATCGCGACATGGGGTCAAAGCTCTCAAAGAAAGAGGTTGCCGAATTCATGAATTCTAAACCAGAAGTTATAATACGGTACGTCTCCCCAACTATGTCAACGACTGAAATGCTTCGCCGTATGGAAGAGGCGCAAGGCTTACACCTGTTCGCAATGTCAACCGAGATTGACACTGTTTACAAAGCTCATAAGCGTGACTTCTCAAACCTTAGTGACTTACTGCGTAAGGCATTCGACAATGACGAAGCAGGTCAAGACTATGCAAGCGAAAATTCATGGAGCGGCATAGTTCGGTTGTTCTACAATTGCATATACAGCGGTACTCCCAAGGCTGTCAGACGTTTTTTCCCCGACGTGGAAGACGGTATGGTTAGCCGTGTACTGTTTGTCACCATTCCCGACCAAACATTCAAACGTGGCGTTGTATTCGACACGTTCACCCGTAAAGAGATGGACGAAGTCAACTATAATTTGACCCGTTTGAACAACATATCAATGTTCGAGGGTGACGTTCAGCCAGAACACGAGCTTTCGATGAAGTTTCTGGTAAACCACATGCAGAAATGGGTAGACGCTCAACAGAGCTATGCACAGCGGATGAACGACATTACCCGTGACACATTCTGTCGCCGTAGTGCTGTTATCGGCTTCCGTGCTGGCATGCTGGCATTCTACCTCTGGCAGGAGGTAAACACACCGACTGTCAGACGTAAGGTCAAAGACTTCGCAACATGGATAGCTAACTGCGCCCTGCGTCAGTTCCTACTGCGCTTCAAGTTAGTGCATGACACTCGAAGCACTTTCAAATTCAAAGACGTATTTGAGTCGTTGCCAGAAACGTTCACGATGCACGATGTGCGTATAGCAGCGGGCAAGCTCAATATGAGAACCGCACCTCGAGACATGATTTATCACTGGAAGTTGGGCGGTGTCCTGGAATCTGGAGATAACAAAACATACAAAAAAATCAATTCGGAGGAACTAAAAAATGAGTGAATTCAGGAAAGAAAGCTTAACCAGCCGAGAAGGTTTCGTCAACGCGGCGTGTGCGATAAAACAAATCATCGAAGATGAAAAGGCGCAATCCCACCCCTGCCTCGACAAAATAGCGGCTCTTGCCTCCATTGGTAAGATGCTACTTGAAATGGGTGAGTATATAACGCAAGATATCGCACTGGCACTATCTGTAACTACAGGCAGTGCCAGTAAAGGCGACAATGTCGTGTTCTTCTTGGGCAGCAAGCACATGACTGATAAGAACAACGACTTTCTAATTGAAGCCATGCAAAAGGAACTTTTGCATGACAAGGAGAAAGGAGGTGCGCAATGAGACTGTTTTTCCTTAACATCAAAAACGCCGATGAATCTTTCATTAGGCGTTTGAATAGAATGACTTACATTTCGTCAACCGCCCGTTGCTTCTATGCCATAAAAAGCGATGATTTGCTTTGCATCGCTTTTGAAGACCATGTCAGATATGTAGCTTCCTTTGACACGCAACACAGTTTGAAGACTGGCACGTCGCTAATATTTGACGGTATCGCTCGTTGTGACTTCTTCCTAGAAGAAGCAATGCAAATACCAGAATCTAGGGTACAAATCCATTTTCCAAAGCAGAAACTGCCTACACTTTGCAGAGCAAAGTTAGGCATGATTGAAATACCAATTGAAGAAGAAACGGAGGTGTGCGATGATATATGAACAAAATTTAAGCGAGTTAGCGAAAATTGTAAACGACTATGGCAAAGTTAAGATACTTGAACAAGTCAAAGGTATTTACAAATCAAGGTGCGATGAGAATCATTTGACTGGTCTTTGCTCCGCCTTGCTCTACGTTCTGTCATTCTTACCCCCCATTCATAAACATGCCGAATACCCTAAAGTCGTTTTTTTTGTTGAGCGCGGACATGAACTCCCACAATGGGTGGCTTTCCAAAGCATTTTCCCGCAATGGTCAAGGTTAGAAGCGTGGAAATTGGTCTACGCACCAAAAACAATAAGAGATGTAGATGGCGATGTAGCCGCATGGTATCTTGGTGGTTACTGGTGGCCATGTGATGACCATGTTGCCCGTATTGAGTATCTTGATAAGATGATAGACATTTACAAACGACCCCCGCTGGGGTAAATGTCGTTTGTCGTTTTGTCGTTTTTAATGCATTAGACCCGCCGTGTTCGAATCGGCGGGCTTTTGCTTTGGCAAAAGGCAACCGCAGGGGTTGCTTCTCCGCTTCGCTATCGGTAATGTCCACTGGACATTACCTTCACCCCTGGGGATTTTTTTTTGTTTTATTTAAAAAGAATATGTATCTTTGTAAATTCGTTTACTAAAAGTTTCTTGGTATGAAAAGCACGTATAAGATTTTCAAAGAGAGCGTTAAGGAGATTACGCAATATTATCTGCTACTGGTGGAAGAGACGAAGTCGCAACGTCTGGTGGGCAGCACGAACGAATGGGTGCTGGACAATTATTACATGATCAGCGAGCAGGAGAAGGTGCTGAAGGTGGACCTTCGCAGCAGGTCGTTTCGCGAGTTGGAGGGGCGGCGGGTGCAGCAGCTGAAGGATGTGTTGAAGGGCTTCTTGGAGAAGTGCCATTACCAGATTGACAAGACGCTGCTCTATCGCTACCTCTCGCAGGTGCAGGTGAAGCAGAAGGATTATCTCACTTACCCCGAGGTGTGCGCCTTGCTGCCCCTCGTCAAGTGCGTGCTTTTGGAGGATTTGGCCGACTTGTGCCGCACGCTCGCCGCCTCGCATGCCTACCATTATTCGCCGACGGACAAGTCGTCGGCGGACATGGAGAAGCTGAACGAGGCCGCCAAGCAGAACCTGAGGGTGATGAACCTCTTCAACTCGCTGAAGAAGATGACCAAGCTGCCTGTTGCCGAGCTGCTGGACTATGTGAGTTTCAGCGAACGGATGCTCAAGGGCGAGGCCGCCGACATGTACGACCAGATGTATGACAAGACGAAGGACGACTACCGCGCCCGGATTGTGCGTCTGGCCAAGCGGCGCAAGGTGCGCGAGTATGAGCTGGTGAAGGCGTTGGTGGCGGAGGCCGACGCGAAGGGGGAGCATGTGGGGTGGCAGCTGTTCCCGCCCAAGGCGTGGAACCGCCGCGCACATGCCTATATTTGGATTGTGTCGCTCGCGACGCTGGTGCTGGCCTCCCTCTTCGCCCGCTGGGCGATGGGCGGCTGGGACAATTGGCTGACGCTGGTGTTCGGCATCCTGATGCTGGTGCCGATGAGCCAGATTGTCATCGACCTCTTCAACCAGTGCCTCTACTGGCTGCACAAGCCGGTGAGCACGTTCAAGCTGAAGTTTAAGGACGGCCTCATCCCGGAGGAGTATGCCACGATGGTGATTATGCCGACCATCCTGAAGAACCGTCAGAAGACGGTGGAGCTGCTGGAGCAGCTGGAGGTTTACTATCTTTCGAATATCAACCGCGCGTCGGAGGGCCAGCGGCTGGAGGGGCGCCAGCAGAACCTCTACTACACCCTCATCGGCGACGCGGCGGCAGGCCCCGACGAGGTGATGCCGTGGGACGACGAGGTGGCGGAGGCCGGTGTGGCCAAGGTGAGGGAGCTGAACGAGAAGTACGGCGCGCCGATTTTCAACTTCGTCTACCGCCGCCGTGCCTACAGCGAGGGCGAGGGCTGCTGGCTGGGCTTCGAGCGCAAACGCGGCGCCATACTGCATTTCAACGACCTGCTGCTGGGCAGGCACTCGGAGGAGGAGAAGCGGCGTTTCTTCCGCTGCGAGACTATCAGCGAGTGGCTGAAGCTGCCGGTGACGCCTATCACGTTCATCATCACGCTGGACACGGACACGGAGCTGGTGCTCTATTCGGCACAGAAGCTTATCGGGGCGATGGCGCACCCGCTGAACCGCGCCCGCCTTTCGGCCGACGGCCGCCGCGTGGACGCGGGCTACGGCATCATGCAGCCGAGGGTGAACGTGGATGTGGAGGTGACGAACAAGAGCCGCTACGCCCAGCTGTTTGCCGGTCTGGGCGGGCTGGATGTGTACACCACCGCGTCGTTCGAGCTGTACCAGGATATCTTCAACGAGGGCAGCTTCTGCGGCAAGGGTATCTACGACCTGAAGATTTTCCAGCAGGTGCTGCGCGGCACGTTCCCGCAGAACCTCATCCTGAGCCACGACCTGATTGAGGGCTGCCATATACGCTGCGGCCTCATCAACGATGTGGAGCTTTTCGACGACAATCCTTCCAACTATATCGACGACGCCAAGCGCCACCACCGCTGGACCCGCGGCGACTGGCAGATTATAGGCTGGCTGCGCAACCGCGTGCGCAACGAGCGCGGCGACCTGGTGAAGAACCAGGTGAACACGATAGGGCGCTGGAAGATTTTCGACAACCTGCGGCGCAGTGTGCTGAGCCTGGCATGTGTGGTGGCGCTGCTGTTCGGCTATGCGGCTTCGATAGGCACGGCGGGGAGCATCAGCCCGGCATGGTATGTGCTGGCGGTGCTGCTGGTGGTGGCGTTCCCCATCCTGTTTTTCCTGATGGGTCAGATAACGCGGCTGCCGAAGTTTAACAAGCGCTACCGCTACTATATGACGCTGATGCGCGGCATCGGGGTGGTGATACGGCGTGCGTTTGTGCAGTTCGCCCTGCTGCCCAAGGAGGCGTGGATGTATACCGACGCGCTGGTAAGGGCCTGTTACCGCATGTGGTTCTCGCACCGCAACCTGCTGAACTGGGTGACCAGCGACGAGGCGGCCAAGAGCACCAAGGGGACGCTGGACGACTATGTGAAGAAGTTCTGGTTCAACTATGTCTGCGCCGCCGTGGTGGCGCTGCTGACGGCCGCGGTGCTGGGCAACCGCACCGACTTGGGCGCTGCCGATGTGTGGATGATTGTTGCGTCGGCCTTTGTGTGTGTGAGCTGGGTGGGCGCGCCGTTCCTGATGTTCTATCTGGGCAAGAAGTTCACGCAGGAGAAGAAGGGGCTCAACACCGAGGAGACCGAGGAGGTGAAGAGGTGGGCGAAGGACACGTGGCACTATTTCGACAGCCTGCTGACCGAGGAGAACAACTACCTCATTCCCGACAACTACCAGCTGAACCGCGAGAAGAAGGCGGACTACAAGACTTCGCCGACGAACATCGGCTATTCGATGGTGGCGGTTGTCTCGGCGGCCGAGCTGGGATTTATCACCCACACCGCCGCCATGGAGCGGCTGGGGCACATCGTCGACACCGTCACACGGCTGGAGAAGTGGAACGGCCACTTGTTCAACTGGTATCATATCAAGAGCCTCAAGGCCCTGCCCAACTATTTCATTTCCACGTGCGACAGCGGCAACTTCGTGGCCTGCCTCTATGTGGTGAAGGGCTACCTGACCCATCACGAGGGCGACCAGGGGCTTCTGTCGCAGGTGAGCCGCCTGATTGACCTGACCGACTTCTCGAAGCTGTACAACCAAGACCTGGATGTGTTCAGCATCGGCTTCGACTACGGCTCGCACGCGCTGCTGCCCTACCACTACAACAACTTCGCCTCGGAGGCACGACTGACGAGCTTCCTCACCATCGCACAGGGCGACGCACCCTACAAGCACTGGTTCTGCCTCGACAAGACGCTGGTGCAGTACCGTGGCTTCAAGGGTGTGGCATCGTGGTACGGCACGCTGTTCGAGTACTTTATGCCGCTCATCTTCCTGCCGACCTACAAGCATACGCTGATGGACGAGACCTACAGTTTCGCCATCCGTGCGCAGCGGGCGTTTATCCGCAACATACAGCGCAACCAGTCGGCCCACCGGCCTCTGGGCAGCAGCAGCCAGCCGCTGCCGTGGGGTATCAGCGAGACGGCCTACAACGAGCTGGACGACGCCCAAAACTACAAGTATCATGCCTTCGGGGTGCCTTACCTGAAGTTCCAGAACACCACGCCCGACCGCATCGTCATCTCGCCCTACAGTTCGCTGATGACCATCAGCGTGGACGACCGCGCGGTGTACGACAACATGAGCCGCTTCCGCCAGCTGGACATGTACGACGACATGGGTTTCTTCGAGTCTTACGACGAAGAGGACCATGTGCCGGTGCGGGCCCATTATGCCCACCACCAGGGTATGATACTGGCCAGCCTGACCAACTACCTCACCGACCACAGCCTGCAGCACTATTTCATGAACGAGCCTATCATGAAGTCGATGGAGACGCTGCTTAAGGAGAAGGCGCAGGTGAGACCCTACATAGACCTGAAGGTGACGCAGTACAAACGCTACCAATATGCGAAGGTGCAGACGGAGAGCGACGCGCGCGAGTATGACGGCATCGCCAGGGTGCCGGAAATCGGAGTGCTGAGCAACGGCTCGTACACCGTGCTGCTCAACGACCGCGGGTCGGGCTTCTCGCGCTACCGCAATGTGATGGTGAACCGCTACCGCAAAATCAGTGCCGACCACTACGGGCAGTACCTCTATGTGCGCAACTTGAAGAGCGACAAGCTGTGGTGCAACACCTACGCCCCGCTCGACGTTATGCCGGAGAGCTACCGTGTCTCCTTCGCGTCGGACAAAATCAAATATCTGAGGGTGGACGACGGCATAGAGACAACGACCGAAATCACGGTGGTGAAGGACCGCTACGCCGAAATCCGCCGCATCACCTTCACCAACCACAGCGGTACGGATGTGGACCTCGAACTCACCAGCTATGCCGAAGTGGTGCTTGCGCCGCATGAGAACGACGAGAACCACCGTGTGTTCAACGGCATGAACATCCTTTCGGAGTATGACGCCGACCTGCAGGCCCTCATCCTCAGCAAGCCTATCAAGGAGACGCGCGAAAGCCGCTATATGGTGCTGCACTCGCTCTTCGTGCCTTTCGACGGGGAGAACGAATACAACGGTGCACCCGAATACGAGACTTCGCGACTGAAGTTCCTCGGTCGTGGAGGAAGCCTGCAACATGCCGCCATCATCGAAGGCCACCGCACGCTGACCGGCACGGTGGGCACCACGCTGGACCCCATCATGTCGATGCGCCGCCGTATCCATGTGGCAGAGGGCGAAGCGGTGACGGTGGTGATGCTCACCGCCTTCGGCAAAGCCCGCGAACAGCTGACCGACATCGCTGCCTCCTATCGCGACGCGCTCGACATAGAGCATGCCTTCGAGACCGCATCGGTGTACAACAACATGCGCACCTCGATGTCGCTGCTGAAGGGTTCGCAGATGCGCCTCTACAACAGCATAGCGAAGTATCTGCTCCAGACCGCCACCCTCGGCAACGACCGCCAGCAGAATCTGGCTAAGAACCGAATGTCGCAGTCGAACCTCTGGCGCTTCGGCATCTCGGGCGACAACGCCATCCTCCTGCTGGAGATTGACGACATCAGCCGCTCCGGTTTTGCAAAAGAAATCATGCGCGCGTACGAATATTATAAGGTACACGGCCTGGTGCTGGACGTGGTGTTCATCAACGACGAGCAAGGCGAGCAGCGCGAGGGTCTCACCCACTTCATCCGCAACATCGCCAACACCGAGCACCTGTGGGCCGCCCATCAGGAGAAGGGTCATGTCTATATCCTCAACGGCAACGAGATAAGCGACGAGGAGCGCATCCTGCTGCGCACTGTGGCACGCCTCACCTTCTACACCGGCAACGGCAAGACGCTGGAGCAGCAGCTGCTGGATTTGGAGAAGGCTAACCAGCACTACCAGAACATGGTGGAATACCCTGTGAGGAAACCCAGCTCCGACTTCCGTGTGTGGAGCACGCTGGATTTCTACAACCAATACGGCGGCTTCGACCGCGACGGTCACGACTATGTGGTCACCAACACCAACACCCCCATGCCTTGGGTCAACGTGCTCTCCAACCCGCGGTTCGGCTGCATTGTAAGTTCCACGATGGCTGGCTTCACCTTCGCCTTCAACGCACAACGTTTCAAACTCACCGGATGGAGCAACGACATCGTGAGGGACAACGCCTCCGAGATGCTCCTCATCAACAAGGAGCAGTTTGTTCCCGCCACCGCACGTCACGGACAAGGCTTCTCGGCCTTCGATGCCGAATACGACAACTTCAAGGTGATGGTGCGCGTGTTCGTGGCCAGCGAGCGTCTTGAGAAATACTACCAGATAAAGGTTGAGAACAAGACCGACGAGCCGCTCGACATATCCCTCGACATGATGTACAAGCTGGTGTTGGGTGTGACCGAGGAGGCGACCGCCCGCTACCTCTACCACGAGTGGCATCCCGAACAGAACAGCCTGTGGGTGCGCAACGTCTATCACGAAATCTACCGCGACACCTGGCTGCAGCTGACCGCCACCGAACCGCTGACCCTGCTGGAGTCCGAAAGCCCCAACCGCAAGCGGATGGGCTTCACCTTCACCCTCCCTGCCAGAGGTCAGAAGGAGACGGCGTATATCATCCGTGTGATGGAATCGGAGGATGAACCTGCACGCGACTTTACCATCCCTCTCATCGAAGAAGAATACAGAAAGGTGTGCGACCTTTGGAACAAGCGGCTGAACACCATCCAGGTGGAGACCCCCGACAAGGCCTTCAACTATATGCTGAACCGCTGGTACCTCTACCAGGTCTACTCTGCGCGCCTCTTTGCCCGCGCCGGATTCTACCAGGTGGGCGGTGCCACCGGCTTCCGCGACCAGCTGCAGGACGTCATGTCCTGCCTCTACAGCGACCCCGACTATGCCCGCCGCCAGATTCTGGACCACGCCGCCCATCAGTTTGCCGAAGGCGACGTGCTGCACTGGTGGCATGAGAGCATGATGACCGGAGCCCGCACCACCTTCAGCGACGACTACCTCTGGCTCGTGTATGTCACCTACCAGTATGTCCATATCACCGGCGACAAGAGCATCTTGAACGAGCAGGTGGTATTTTGCCAGGCCGACCAGCTCAACGCCGAAGAGGCGGAGCGCTGCCTGCGTTATGCCCTCCCCGAAAACAGGGTGGCACAAAGCACCGACCAACGCGACTGCAACTTCGAGTACGCCACGCTGTACGAGCATCTGTGCCGTGCCATCAACCGCTCGAAACGCCGCATAGGCATCCACGGGTTGCCGCTCATGGGTTGCGGCGACTGGAACGACGGCATGTCGCTCGTGGGTGTCGAAGGCAAAGGCGAGAGCGTATGGGTGGCCTTCTTCCTGGCCGACCTGCTGCCCAAGATGGAGGAGATAACCCAGATGGTGCAGGGTGCCGACCTCGGCTACTGTGCCGAGCTGTCCGAATTCCGCAGCCAGCTGGTGTCAGCACTACAGAACAACGCTTGGGACGGCGCATGGTTCCTCCGCGCCTACTTCGACAACGGCGACCCCATGGGTTCGCGCAACAACACCGAATGCCAAATCGACCTTATCTCCCAGGCATGGAGCATCCTGACCCATGTTGCAACGCCGCAGCAGAAGGAGTCCATATTCCGCGAGACCGACAACCGTCTGGTGAATCGCGAACATGAAATCATCCAGTTGCTCACCCCTCCCTTCCAACATTCGCAGAACAACCCCGGATACATCATGCACTACCCTGTCGGCATCCGCGAAAACGGAGGTCAGTACACCCACGGTGCCATGTGGTACATCATGGCACAGCTGCAGGAAGGCCGCACCGATATGGCCTACTTCCTCTATTCGCTCATCAACCCCATCCACCGCACATCGTCGCTGTCCGAGGTGTTGAAGTACAAGGTAGAGCCCTTCTGCATTGCCGCCGACATCTACAGCAACCCGCAGCATCCCGGCCGTGGCGGCTGGACATGGTACACCGGCTCCGCCTCATGGGCCTATAAGACAGGTATCGAGAACATACTCGGCCTGCAGAAGAAGGGCGACACCCTGGTGCTCAACCCCTCCATCCCGTCAGACTGGGAAGGCTTCTCCATCACCTACCACTACGGCAGCACGCCCTACCACATCAACTACCGCCGTCACAGCGGCGCCGCCTCGGCTCCGAACACCATCAAGCTGGTGGATGACGGCATGCCGCACGAAATAGACATCTGATCTTGAGAGAATCACTGTCAAAACCGCCCGATACGCGGTGTCACCACCGCATCAACCCATACGGCCACCCCATCCGGCTGGCCGTATGGGTGTTTTTGGTGTGGATGGCAGTACCGCTGCTCACGCCCGCACAGAATGCCTCCACGATGCCTATCCCGCCCGATGCCGAATACCCTTTCAAGCGGGATATGGCGAAAGGCAAATACGACAAGGCAGACGAGAAAATCAAACGCCGCATCGAGCGCGACAGCAACAATCTGGAATGCCACTATGCTGCCTACTGGCTTTACAGCACCGCCGCCTTTGAAAGGCACAACCTCGACATCGCCTATCACCACCTGGTGCGCGTAAGGACCCTTTTTGCCAATGCCAACGAGAAGGAGCTGGAACGGTGGGCGCGCGACAGCTACAGCGGAGCCCGCATCGACTATGACCTTTACCGGCTTGGCTGCCTCGCCTTGGATGAAGCTCACAGGGTGCGCACCCCCGACGCCTACCAGTGGCTTCTCAATCACTATCCCCTCGTGCCCGCTGCCTTGCGCGACAGCGCCACCAACAGCCGCGACAGCCTGGAATTCGACATCGCACGCCGAACAGGCGATATTCAGACGGTACAGGACTTCATCGACCGCCGACCCCATTCGGCCGTGACCAAGGATGCCGTCATCTTTCGCGACAGCCTCGCCTTTGCCGAAGCCGACAGCCGCCACACCTACACCGCCTACCAGCATTTCCGCGTCTCCTACCCCCACTCGCACCTCTACGCCCGCGCCACAGACAGCGTCTATGTCATCGAATACCGCGATGCCGTGGAGCACAACTCAGAGCAGTACTACCGCGGCTATGCGGAACGCTACCCTTCCAGCCCTTACACCGAAGGCTGTGTCTGGCGGGCGGACAGCATCGAATACCACCGCGAGACCGACACCTCTGACTGGCAGAGCCTCATACACTATCTCGACACCCGCAACCGCGCCCATTGGTCCGACTCCGCCGCCGACAACCTCGCACGCTACGCCCTCCGCCACCAGCATGTGCCGTCTGCCACCCAGGCCCTGCGGCGCCTGAAAGCGGACAATCCGCACTACTACAGGCTCGGACACTGGCTGCACGATGCCTACCTGCACACCTCCGTCACCAATTTCAGCCGCTTTTATAAAAGTCGCGCAGGACGTATCATACCGCAGGAACAACGGGCTAAGGACTCGCTGGCCCTCACCTTGTACCAACACTACGACTAT
>Ga0310690_10003484_pt1 | contig 23490 bp, 35 predicted proteins | sample AusTroGonzalo_MG_2_FD_207661 | JGI IMG/M metagenome (GOLD analysis project Ga0310690, IMG submission 207661) | Bovine rumen microbial communities from tropical cattle in Woodstock, Queensland, Australia - Gonzalo_04 (v2) (version 2) | ecosystem: Host-associated > Mammals > Digestive system >... | reverse complement strand
CGGATGCTGATTGAGTTTTTGAAAGGAGAAAGGAAATGAAAACGACACAGTGCGTAGACATCCTGGCATATATGCAGAAGCATGGGACCATTACGCCGTTGGAGGCGCTGGACCATCTCGGCTGCATGAGGCTGGCTGCCAGGATCAGCGACCTGAAAAAGGCCGGTTATAAGATCGCAAGCAGGCAGGTTTCCAGGAAGACGGAAAGCGGGAAGACGGTGCATTATTCCGAGTACAGATTGGCGGTGTAAAGGATGTCGAAACGGTTCATCAAACTGTTCGAGCAGATCACGAGCTGGGAATGGTTCCGGCATCCCAACACCCTCTGTCTGTTCATCTATCTTCTGGTCAAGGCTAACTACCGCGACAGCAAGATGGGAGGGATGACGGTCCGGCGCGGTCAGCTCGTCACGAGCCTGCCACGGATAGCGACAGACACAGGGTTGACAATTCGACAGACGAGAACAGCGCTTGCACATCTGATTTCGACAGGCGAAGTGACAGACGAGTCGAACAACCAACACCGTGTAATTACTATCGTTAAGTACGATTACTTCCAAAATGCGACAGACGGATTGACAGGCAAACGACAGGCAAACGACAGACGAATTGACAGGCAAACGACAGACGAATCGACATCATCAATAGAATATATAGAATATATAGAAAAAGATAGAAGGGATAGAAAAACTGCTACGCAGTTTAGCGCACCAACACGTGACGAGGTCGCCGGTTTTCTCGAGGAGATCGGGAGCAGCATTGACCCGGATTATTTCATCGACTACTACAATGCCCGGGGCTGGGAGATCAGGCCCAGGCAGAAGATGAAGGATTGGAAGGCGACGATCCGCAACTGGAATCGGAGGGAGAAGGCGGAAAGGGCTGCTTCTTCCCCGGCTGGATCGGCACAAAAGAAAGTGACAGCGCAGCAGTACGAACAGCGGGATTATTCCGGAGCGGACGATGAAGCGCTCCGGAAGTTCCTGAGAGACACAAGGAACATTTGAGGAGGGACGGAAAGGTGAACGGAAGACAGGCGGCGAAAGCCGCGGCAGCGAGGATCGCGGAGCTGGAATACGCCATCGGCAGATATTCGGCAGACGTGAAGGACTACAACAGGTGCATCCTGCACATGATCAAGCATGGCAGCCCGTGTGATTTTTGCCAGGATCAGCAGGAATGCCAGGAGGCCGGGAAAGATTTGTCCATTGGCTGTGACGATTGGATGCTCTCTGACGGCAAGATGTACGCGGAGATCGTCTCTGATAGCGGGAAGGGGGCGGACCTGGTTGAGATCGAAGGCATTTTTCCAGCAGGTGAGGATCGCGGAGCGGGAACTCAAGATTTTACAGGCGAAGGCCCGGCACTATGAGGACTTAGGGCTGTCAATCACAAGCAGGACCAGCGCGACAGGCGGAAGCCATCAGCGGGGCGTCAGTAGGGTCGAGAATGCCGCCATCGGGCTGGTGGACACCATGCGAAGCCTGGATGAGCAGATCAGGCAGTATTCCCGGACCATCGCCCTGGCGGAGAAGGTGATCGCCCAGGTCCCGCAGGAGAAATACAGGCAGATTCTTTCCTTCCGGTATCTGTGTGGCTGGTCTTTCCGGTCCATCAGCGATGAAATCGGATATAAGGACCAGAACAGCGTTTACCGGGCTCATGGCTGGGCACTGATCGAAGCACAGAGGATCTTGGAGAAGGAGGGAAAACAATGGAAGAGCTTTACAGATACATGAGAGAGAAGCTGAAGGAAATGCACGAAAAGCGGACTGGCAAGGTGGAGATTGACTGCGTGGAATTCATGCAGATGATGAAGATTCTTTGCTACATGAAGCAGATCAGGAGGATCGTGGAGGATGAGTGACGATGGACATGGAGAAGGTTATAAATGATTTGCAAGATGCCGTTAATGACGATTGGATGTGGCAACACGCAGATTATTATGCAAAAGCAATGGAAAACGCCATTGCCCTGCTGAAAGAGCAGGAAGCGGTTTATCCTTCATGGCAGAACGGAAAAATGTACTGTGGACATTGTGGGTCAAAGTTTCCTCCAAGGGTTGGGATGAGGTTCTGCCATAGGTGCGGTGTGCCAATCAAACTCAAAGTGAACGATATCGTTGAGCAGGAAGGTCGGTGAAGTGGGAATGAAGGAATACATCATCAAGGTTGACGATGAAAGGCAGGATATCATGGGCGGTATGCCGCTGATGGACGATCCGATTGAGTTGGTCAGATGCAAGGGTTGTGTAGATTGGAAACGCCGTGAATGTGGTACTTATGGTTATTGTGAACGGCACGATGGTTTCTTTGACCAGAATTGGTTCTGTGCAGACGGAGAAAGCAAGGAAGGTCGGTGAAGTGAATGAGATTGATTGATGCTGACAAACTGATAGACGAAATTAAAAATAGTTTGTGGGATTGGGAATCGGTTGACGGAATCACGGCAACAACCATTCTGAAACAGACGATAACTGACATTGGGAATCAGCAAACGATTGATGCAGTTCCTGTTGTACGGTGCAAGGATTGCGTTCATTGGGACGAAGGACATACGGAAGAATGCACTAATTCCGATAGCGTTTGCTTTCGTAACGGTTGGTGTAAACCTGATTGGTTCTGCGCTGACGGGGAAAGGAAAGACGATGAGAAAGGCATTTAGGAAGGCTCGCTGGAAGAAAAAAGCTGTCAGGGTCCGGAAGCGGGGAGGGGAGATCTTCTTCGGTTTCCGAAATCTCGGGAATATCAAGGCGCCGCCTCCGGGATTCGATCCGGACGAATGGCTCGCCCAGCAAATATTCGGCAAATAAAAACGGCCCGGGATTTGTTCCCGGGCCATTCGTTTTCCCTTGCGGTTATACGCGGAAGGGCTGTCCGAATTTTTCTTCGTGTTTTGCCATATACGCCTCGAGGAATTCCAGCTCCGTACAAGGCGCCAGCTCTGCGTTGAGCTCCTCCCGGATCTCGTCATCTATCAGCTCGACGGCTGCATCATAGCTTCCGTTTTCGATAATTTCCTGCGCTGTCATTGTCCTCGCTCCTTTCATGTCCTGGCGGATCAGATTCTTCAGATACGCCTGAATGCTTTCCTGCTGTTCCAGATGCTCGATCAAGTCCTTGTCCGTATTCCGGCTGAATTTCAGCGAGAAGCACCTGGCATTTTTTCTGTCGCTTGCTGTGTTTCCCATGGTAGCACCCTCCTTTTAGCTCAGTTTATCACGACCATCAAGCTCTGTCCAGACTTGCAGGAGATATTCAGGGGAGACGAACAGCCCGCTTTCATCCTTCCATATCCGGGCGACGTTTTCCGCCCTGGTGATCGTCGGTTTCAGACACCGGAGGACCGGCTCGCTGGCGATCTTTGCTTTCAGCAGATCCCGGGCGCTGGTGGTCGAGATTCTGTGTACCATCGTATCCATGCTGTTCTGCCTCCTTGTCAGGCCCGATAGGGCAGGCCCTTGTTTGTGCCGTACTGATTGATTCCGTCAACGCGCCAGGTCCGGAAGTCTGTGCAGATGAATTTGTTCATGCACTTTTCGCCGGAAAACGTGTCGCCATGCCAGCTCCTGACGTTCAGGAATTCTTCGGCGGGCATGCTAGACTTCTTGGCGTACATGTGGAACTGATGCCGTTTGTGGTCCTTGATCCATGCGTCCCGGGCAAGCTCTTTCGCCTCTTTGGCGTCCCATGCCCTGCAGTGGAAAATGTAATCAAAGATTTGGCAATCCCTGTGGACCTCGAAAGTCACAAAGTAGATCTTTCCGTAAGTGGTCATTGTGTTCCCCTCTCTTTCTCCAGCATCTGGTGCTGGCTGCCGGGTCCCCAGCGGAGGCCCGGACGCCAGGATCAGATCACTTGATTCTGATTACCCGCCAGTCATACCCACTGTGCCACTTGCGGCTCATCCTGGCGTTTTCCTGTGCTTCTTCAAGCGTTCCTTCGTAGGTGTGGTGATGGATGATGTGTCCGTATTCGTTCAGGATCTCGATCTCGTAGCTCGCCTTGTAGTCGATCCCAACCGCGAACCTGGGGGCCTCGCTGATCATCTTCCTTGTGTACTTCATTTTCGTTTCCTCCCTCTCTGTGATCGTCCGGGGTGCTACCCCTGTCCGTCGAGGACATCATATCACCGGGGTGGCACCCCTGTCAAGCATTTTTTTTGAAATTGTCTGAAAACACTGGAAACCGTACACAGCAACAGCTCCAGCCATTCTGAAGGCAGAAAAATGCCAGATCTGCCAGAAAAAATTTCCGAAAATCTCAAAAAAATTTTTCCCGGCTCACTGATCCCCCTGGCAGCCAGCACCAGATCCCCAACATGTAGCACCAGCAAAAAAATCTCCCACAACATGTTGACAAATGCATGTATTGACAAGTATAATCTGCTATGATAGATACATCTATCCAAGATGCATCCACACAGGAACCAACCAGGAACCAAAAAGGAATCAATCAGACGTCTTCTGAATGCACACAGAAGGCGTCTTTTCTATACCCTAATCTCACATATCACCACTACCACCAACACATATATCAATCACTCTCCCCCAGCTATACCATTAAGGGATCAATAGCTGCAGGGATGGGAATGCATAAAAACGAGTGAGAGAGACGCCCCCGGCAGGGGGAGAAGGGAGGCGAGCACATGCCAGCACGACAGGGACCGAAGGCTGAACTGACGGTTCAGCAAGACCAGTTTGTCCGGATGGAAGCGAACGGTTTTTCCTCGCCGGATATCATCAAGGCATTGTGGAATGCGTCCCCTGGAGACAGTGACTATCATTCCTATGAATGCAAGCTGTCGAGATGGAGGAAGCACCCAAAGTACACAGAAGTCTGGATGGATGAAGTCAGGAAGAACGACTTCGGTGATTATGTGAAGGCCAGAAAGACGCTCAGAAAGAGCATGGACGATCCTGACCACTGGCTGGCTATGCAATCCGCCGTCAATGTCATGACGACGGCAGGAAAGCGGATCTATGGCAACGAGGACAACACTGTCACCGTCAAGATCGAGGGGCTGCCTGATATCGGTTCTCCGGACGGCGAATGATCCAACTATTCGTAAAACAATAGTTTTACGAAGAGTTGACCACAAGATGTAGTAGCCTCGGCTGGCGAGGCACACAAGACAGAAGAGTATGCAGTAGTTATGCAGGATTTCGGGCTGTTTATGCATGATCCGGAGGGATCAGCAGCCCATGGCTGACAGCGCCGGGCAGGGCAGGACAGCTCCCCCCGGGAGCACCGGACGGAGCAGGCAGGAGGCAGGGACAGCCCCGGTCCCCCGGCTGATCCGGATCATCAGCGGAGCCAGCGCCGGACAGACAGCGCCGGAGCCCAGCCCCAGCCCGGAATATCATGAGGGCAGCCCCCCCTCCCCATCCCCCTCCTCCCTCCCTCCCGGAGCCAGGCGCCAGGGCAGGGTCCGGACCCGGGGAGGGGGTGGTCCGGAATCGAGGCCGGGGGGTCGAATCGTGCCAGGGACTCCCGCGGTCCCCTCCCGTTCGCGCTATAAGCCTTAGCTCCCCGGTACATCATCCCGTGGGGGCAAAATTTTTCCATCAGCAAGGGAACATGATTCCCCCTGCTGGTCAACAACAAGTTCACAACCCGGCTCTGCGGGGAGAGGTTCCTCCTTTCATCCTCTGTTCCGACAACCAGTGTGCCAGCGCTGGAGGCAGGGCTTTTCACCTTTCTCCCTGCCGCCCCCGCAGAGCTTTTTTTGAAGGAGACGTTCCTGATGGCGAACGTGGTGATCAACTACAAGCCGACGCCGAAGCAGGCGATGTTTCACGCATCGAAGGCGAACGAGATCCTGTACGGCGGGGCAGCCGGAGGCGGGAAGACGAAGGCGCTGATCATGGACGCGTTTTTTCGGTGCCTGAAGAATCCGGGAACGACGGCGGTTGTATTCCGGCGGTCTTACGGCGAGCTGGAGGACACGGACATCAAGGAAGCGCAGGCGAGCTATCCTGAGAAGCTGGCCACTTACAATGCAGGCCGCCATGAGTTCCGGCTGATCAACGGGAGCAAGATCCTGTTCCGCCACTGTGAGAACGAGGCGGACCGGTTCAAGTATTCCGGTATTGAGATCCAGTTCCTGTACTTTGACGAGCTGACCTCGTTTGAGCAGACGATCTACGATTTTTTGAAGACGCGCCTGCGGGCGAAGAAGAGCCTGGGCGTCGTGCCGATTGTCCGCTCTGCCAGCAACCCGGGGAACATCGGGCATGGCTGGGTGAAGAAGATGTTCGTGGACGCGGGGCCGTACATGAGCATTCAGGAGCAGCGGATCTATTCCGAGGCCCTGCACAAGGAGCGGATCATCCGGACGCAGTACATTCCTTCGCTGGCGATGGAGAATCCGTATATCACGGAGGACTACATCTTCGAGCTGGAGCAGAAGCCGGACGCGCTGAAGCAGGCCCTTCTGATGGGCTCGTGGTCCTCCTTTGAGGGCATGGTCTTCCAGGAATGGAAGGACGCGCCGGAGCATTACGCCGACAGGAAATGGACGCACGTCATCGATCCGTTCGAGATCCCGGCGGATTGGCCGCGGTACTTCGGGTTCGACCACGGGTACTCCAAGCCGTTCAGCTGCGGCTGGTACGCGATGGGCCCTGACGGCTGCCTTTACCGCTACCGGGAATGGTACGGATGCAAACCGCGGCAGGCGAACGTCGGGATCGAGCTGACCCCGGTGCAGATCGCGGACGGCATCCTTGAGCGCGAGCAGAAGGAGATCTCGGAGAACATCCGCGTCCTGCGCGTCGCAGACCCGGCGATCTTCGACAAGAGCCGGGGCGACAGCGTCGCGGACCAGATGAGCCCGGGGTACATGGGACGCAGGCAAGGCGTTCTGTTCAACCGGGGCGACCACGCCCGGCTGCCGGGCAAGATGCAGGTTCACGAGCGGCTGCGGTTTGACGAGAACGGCAGGCCGAAGCTGCAGATCTTCAGCAACTGCAAGGAATTCATCCGGACGGTTCCGACGCTTCCGTATTCAACGAAGAAGCCGGAGGACATCGACTCCGACGCGGAAGACCATATCTACGACGAGTGCAGATACGTCTGCATGGACCACCCGGTCGCGGCCACCAAGAAGCCGCCGAGGGAATACAAGCCCTGGAGCCCATTCGACGAAAATTAACGGCGCGGGTCCGCATGCAAAAATAAAAAATGGGAAGGAAGTGAAAGCCCTCCCTGTCGGAGTTGTCAACCCCGCGCCGTTAATGATATTGAGGTGATCGCATGACAGAGAAGGAAAAGGAACTGCTGGACGAAGAGATCCTGGACGAAGAGCAGCCCCTGGAGGACGAAGACCGGGAACTGCTGGACACGATCTATGACCGGCTGGATATCTTCGAGCAGATGAACCGCCCATTCCACGAAGCCGCCAAGGAATGCCGCCAGGTGCTGCACATGCAGGACCCGTGGCAGGACGAGCCGGAGACGGTACAGCGCAACGGCAAGGAAACGCTGCAGCTCCAGACGCTGAAAGCGACGATCAATAACGTGGTCGCCGACCAGATGCTGTCCATGCCCGAAGCGAAGCTGCTGCCGGAGACTCCGGAGATGCAGGAGGCGGCGGATGACCTGCAGGACATCCTGCACTACATCACCTACTGCGCGAACGACTATGAGCAGCTCCACTACAGGCGGTGCGAAGACTTCTACTGCACCGGGACGGCGATCACGCAGATCGCGTGGGACCCGGACATGAACTACGGCAAGGGCGAGATCGCGCTGATCCGCTGGCCGGTGGAAGCCTTCCTGTGGGACCCGACCGCGGAGCGGCTGGACGATTGCCGGGCCGTGATGAAGGTCTCCTGGCATCCGCTGTCCTACTACCGCGCCCACTGGCCGGAGGAAGGGAAGTACGTCTTCGCCGACGAGAACAGCCACAACAACGTGGGCATGACCGCCGGGCAGGAGGACAGCGAGCACATCAACGACGAGAAGCGGGCCCTGCTGATCGAATACTGGTGGCGTGAGTACGACGCGAAGACGCGGCGGTACACGATCAATGTGGCCTACGCCGCCGGGAACGCCCTGCTGGACGTCCAGCGGGACGTGTACGACCACGGCATGTATCCGTTCGTCATTGACGTCCACGACAGCATCGAGGGTGCGCTGGTGGGCGAAGGGCTGGTCAAGGAACTGGTCCCCATGATGCGGTACATCAACCGCTACGCCGCCTACGCCGACATGAACGCCCGGATGTCCTCCAAGGGACGGATGCTCGTTCAGCGCGGGAGCGGCATTGACAAGGACGCGCTTTCCGATTGGCAGACGGACATCGTTGAGGGCGACCGCATCGAGCAGGGCGTCGCGTGGAACTGGATGCAGAACGCGCCGTTCAATTCGACGATCACGAACCTGATGACGATGTTCCAGAGCGACCTGAAGGCGGACAGCGGCGCGAACCAGTTCACCCGCGGCGAGACCACGGGCGGCATCGTATCCGGCAAGGCGATCAACAGCCTGATCCAGGCCGGTGGCAAGGTCGCCTCCATGCGGACGGAACAGCTCAAGTACGGCAACAAGAACATGGACGAGCAGAAGATCTGGCTGGCGTCGCAGTTCTACGATGACGGCAGGACGGTCATGATCACCGGACGGAAGAACAAGGCGGTGGTCGTGGACACGAAGAAGCTGTTCGGCAGGAAGACGAAGGGCGCGGTAAACCCGCCGCCGTACACGGTGCAGATCGAGGTCTCCAGCCGGGACCCGCAGCGGATCGCAAACCAGAACCAGATGTTCATGGAGGCGTACACGATGAGCGCCCAGGCTCAGCAGTTCTTCCCGCTGAGCGCCCTGTTCGAGATCCTGAACCTGGACGGCAAGGACCGCGTCCTGCCGGTCATCCGGGCGAACGAGCACTATCAGGAACAGATGCAGGCCCTGCAGCAGCAGGTCGAGCAGATGGGCCAGCAGATGCAGCAGATGCAGGCGGAGAACGATACCCTGCGGAAGACCACGATGCAGATGACGAACACGGTTGCCCAGCTCGGCGCACGGGGCGGGAACGCAGCGGCCCCGATGCCGGGAGGAGCGCCGAACAAGATCGGCGAGGAGGGCGGCGGTCCGACTACCACGAGCGCCGTGGTGAACAACGCCCGGAGTTCCATGGGCGTACCGACGGGAGCGCCGCTGCCGACATAATGAGCCAAGAGCTCCGCGTTTCCGCGGGGCTTTTGCAATAAATTACACCCGCGCCGCGTTTTCACGGACGGATGAAAGGAGATTCCGAAATGGATCTTGAGGAGACCATGGTCGAGGAAACCAACGACGTTGAAGCGGACGACGCGCTTCCTGAAGACGTTGTTGAGGAACAGGACGAGTCCGAGGAAAGTCTCGAGTCCTTTGTCGGGGACGAAGAGCAGCCCGCCGAGGAGACACCGACAGACGAGCCGCAAAGCGCAAGCGAGCCCGGGTGGATCAAGAAGCGGGTGAACAAAGCCGTGGAGAAGGCTGTCGCGGAGACCGAGGCACGAATGCGGGCCGAGTTCGACCGCCAGATGGCGCCGATCCGGGAAAAGATGCTGAACGACGAAGCGAGGGAACTGGTCCGGAGCGGGGAGTTCAAGAGCCTCGACCGGGCGAAGGAATACCTTCAGCTCAAGAACGGCATGCCGGTATCCGCGCCGACGGAGCCGAAACAGGAATCCCGTCCGCGCCAGAGCAACGGACAGTTTGCCCCGCGGGAAGATCCGGCGACAACCGCCCGGATCGACATGCTGAAGCACCAGGCGGACAGGATCAGGGCCGCGAAAGGCCCGGACGTGATCGCCGAGTTCAACGGCAACCAGGAGATCAAGCAGAAAGTAATCGCAGGGGAGATGGACTTCTACGACGTGGCGGACTATCTGAAGAACCAGAAGCCCAGCCGGAAGCCACCCGCCCCGATGCGCTCCCCCAACGGAGCAAGCGGGAACAACCAGCCGAACGCCATCGACACCATGAGTGACGAGCAGTTCGAGCGAATGGAAAAACGAATCCGGGAGGGAGCGCGCATCCGACTAAAGTAAAAGGAGCGTGATTCCATGAATTACTCTTACAACGCGGGCATAGCCCCGACCCTGCTGGAAACCTACCTCCAGCGCAGAGCCCTGAAGAACGTGGAGCCGAACCTCGGCTACCTGACCGACGCCCAGATGATCGAGCAGCCGAAGAACAACGGCAAGCATGTGACCTTCTTCCGCTACACCGAGCTTCCGGCGATCACCAAGCCCCTGTATGAAGGCGTGACCCCGGACGGCCAGAACCTGGAAGAGACGGCCTTCTCCGTCATGACCAAGAACTACGGCGGCTGGATGGGCTACACCGATGAAATCGACCTGTGGCACGTCGACAGCAAGACCCAGGCGATGAGCGACCGGCTGAACCGCCAGGCTGCCCTGTCCATCGACACGGTGGGCCGCGACGCGATCTGCGCGGGCCTCAACGTCATGTTCCCCGGCAGCGTCACGAGCCGCGCCGCCCTGACGGCGAGCGACATCCTGACCTACGCCACGATCAAGCTGGCGGTCCGGAACCTGAAGCGGAAAGGCGCTCAGCCCTTCTCCGACGGTTTCTACCATGCCAAGATCGATCAGGACACCTACTATGACCTGACGCAGGACACCCACTGGAACGACGTCGCGAAGTACCAGAGCGACAGGCGGGTGCAGAAGTACGAGCTGGGCACGATCTACAACGTGAAGTTCTTCGCCGTCGACAACGGCAAGACGTTCACCAACGAGACCTACCTGTACGGCACGACCGAGAACCTGCTCGCCCCGAACATCAGCCCCTGCTACAACCGCGACACCCGCACCCTGACCGTCAGCGCCAGCCTCACCAGTGACATCGCCCGTGAGCTGACCGGCAAGATGGTGTATGTGGCCTACACCACCAGCACCACCCGCGACACCAAGACGATCATGTGCATCGAGAAGGTCGACTTCGACGCCAGCTACGCCTACATCAAGTTCCGCTGGCAGCCCGCGGCGACCGTCACCAACAACTGGACCTACGCCAAGAACGTCGGGATCATCCCGAGCGGCGGCGGCAACGGCGTCCCGGCCCACGCGACCATCATCTACGGGCAGGATGCCTTCGGTATGGTCAAGCTGGGCGGCAAGGGCAAGCCGAACATCCAGATCATCGTGAAGCCTCTGGGCAGCTCCGGCGACAGCGATCCGCTGAACCAGCGCGGCTCCATCGCGTGGAAGGTTCCCTTCTTCGCCTGCGCCGTGCTGCAGGATGACTTCATCGTCCGGGTCGAACACGGCTGCACGGCCTAATCAACCAACAACGGGGCTGCTCCAACGCGGGGCAGCCCTGTTCTTTTAGGAGGGAAAAGACATGTCTGACAACACCGAAACACGGCAGGACGTCGTGGAAGCGAACATCGAAGCCGTCGTTACCAAGTACGGCGAAGACAACTGGGTGAAACTGCTGGCTGTGTGCCTGCAGGATATTTCCGTATCCCTGGCTATGCTGGTGGATAACAGCGGATCGTAAGAAAGGAAAGGGAAAACATGGCTACCAAGAAAGACGAGATCTTTGAAGAAGAAGTGAACAGCACCCTGACAGTGACGGCCCCGGTCGAGAAGCCGGACTACGTCGGCCCCTATGTTGATATCTTCCTGCCTGCCCTCGAGGAGAACGGCAGCGGCGGGATGAAGGTCGACCAGTACGAGCACGTCACGATCGCAAACGAGAAGAGCGAAACCTGCTACAAGGTCCTGCGCGGAGAGCACGTCTCTGTGCCGGTTCCTGTGTTTATCGCGCTGAAGGAGCGTTACCCGAAGCTGTGAGGTGAAGAACCATGACCCTGGGAGAGATCAAGTATCACGTCATGTTCCAGACGAACAACGACGCGGACGATATCGGCGACTACCAGCCGCATATCATCGACTACATCAATGAAGCCTACGACCGGCTCGTGAACGTGTGGGACAAACAGCACACGAGGTTTGCCAACGTGGACTACCCGCGGCTGGGCGACGATACGGACGTTCCGCTGACGCCGGAATGGACCCACCGCTACCTGGCGGATTGGGCGACCTGGCTGGTCTACCGGAACGGCAACCCGCAGAAACAGCAGCGGGGCATGGCATACAGGGCGAGCTTTGAGGCGATGCTCTCCCAGGTCGCGGACGAGGGCGGCAAGGCGGGGCTGGACGAGAACGGGGACCGGATCATCTATAAGAACTTCCGGAACATCCCGCAGTGAGGTGAGGACACATGGCGTACTTTCGGCTGAACGCGTATGACGCGGACGTGAGCATCTCCGCCTTTGCCGGGCTCTCGCAGTACGGCCCCGGCCTTGACGGCGACCCGCGGTACGCCGTGGAAGAGAAGAACGTGGAGACCCCTGCGGGCGTCCTCCAGCCCATGGCCGCGCCCACCCTGATGGACGGGCAGTTCACCGGGCGGATCGAGACGATGGCCCACCTGTACCGCCGGTGGTATTCCGGGAGCCAGGACAAGGACGTGCTGTTCGCCGCGACGGGCGGGAAACTGTACTACAAGGTTTCCACGTCCGCGAGCTGGACGCAGCTGTCCTTTCCGACAAGCGTGACGGCGTACCAGAGCAACGTATGGAGCTGGGCCGCGTATGAGATCAACCCGCAGGGGAGCACGAGCCCGGTGGACGTGCTGCTGCTCTCCAACGCGAAGGACGGCATGATCATGGTCCGGGGCGACAATTTCAACGTGAGTAAAATTACCACGCCGAAAAAATTCGGGGTGATCGAACGCTACGCGGAGCGGATCTGGGGCGGCGCGATCCCGGAAGACCCGGACATGCTGTGCTACTCCCGGCCCTACGACCCGACGGATTGGACGGCGGCTGGACCGGACGAGGAGCCGGAGGACGGCGCCGGGGACATCAACCAGCCGAGCTGGGACGGCGACAGTTTTACCGCCCTGCGGGCCTTCGGCAACCAGCTCATCGCCTTCAAGAAGAACCGGGTATGGAGAATCCTGGGGACGGACCCCGGTGAGTACACCTTCAAGGAACAGTTCGGCGGCGGCACACCGTATTTCAACACCATCGCCGTGGACACCGAGCGCATCCTGATGGCCGGGCCGGACGGCATGGAAGTGTACGACGGCCTGTCGGTCACACCCCTGCAGCAGCCGGTTCTGGAAGACCTGTGGCGGAACGTGAACAGGAACGCCATGGACCAGATGTGCGGCGTCCTGTTCAGGGAGAAATACTATCTCGCGTTTCCTTCGGGCACGAGCACGAAGAACAACGCGATGATCATCTACAACCTGCAGGACGGGACGCTCCTGCACTACGACGCCGTCAGCGTGGAGAGCTTTCTGGCGGCGAACGAAAAGCTGTACGCGACAAGCTCCACCCTGCCCGGGAAGGTCATGATCCTGAAATGGGACAGTTGGCTGACAGGAGAGGCGAGCGGCGCGGAAACGAAGTGGGTCACGCCGTGGATGACGCTGAACCGGAAGGACATGAAGAAGGGCGGGTTTGACGTCTACTTCCAGCCGGAAGTGCAGGACAGCCCTGTGACGCTCGTCTTTTCCATCCAGACGGAGAAGAAGGTCAAGACGAAAAAGTATACCGTCCAGCCGCTGACCGCCATCGAGAAGGCGAGCGGCAAGAATTATAAGATGAAGAAACTGCACTTCGGCGGGGCCGGGCGGCGGTTCCGGCTGATCATCGAGACCGCGGAGGGCGTGACCGCGCCCTGGCGGCTGATCGGCGGCATCCAGATGATTGTGGAGACAGACCCGGATTAAGGAGGGAACGGCATGAGCACGGAATACTCGACCATCCAGCAGCACCAGCCCCTCCGCACCCCGGCGAGCTTTGACAAGCAGGGACGGGCGCTGATCGTCCAGCTTGACGAGATCCTGGACGATATCTACAGAAGGTTCGGCAGGCTCCGGATCGAGGATATGGGGAAAGCCTTCCGGAAGGAATTCTCCGATGCCGAGGGAAACATCGCGCAGCTTGAGCTGGACGTGAGCGGGCTGACTACCCGGGTCGGTGACGCGGAAGGAAACATCTCTACGCTGCAGATCACGGCAGGGGAGCTTGACCTTGCCGTACAGGGAATAGACGGCCTCCTCAGCGGCGTCGGTATCACGGCTGCAGGCATAAACATTACCGGCAACAAGTATGTAAAGATTCAATCCGGCGGTTCGTTTTCTGTCGACGCGACGAATTTCAAGGTCAACAGTTCAGCAAGGCAGATTGTAATCGGCAACTGGACGTTTGACAGCAACGGGCTGGTATACAATGAACCAACGTCATCACTTGTTAGACACAATTTTGGAATTTTGTTCGACTCGTATTCAGGAGGAACATTTCGTTATGAAGACCCGATAGCGCATGACGTCGCTGATTGCACATTGAGCTTCACAACGTACAATCATCCGACTTACTTCCAGCCACCAAGAACAGGGAAAGTTTCCAACTTCCATTCGGATGTTCTGAGCGCAGATGAAGTCCATACGCCGAACGGTGATATTACAAATGTATTTTACACAACCCTGATCCAGAATTCCAGCCGGGAGCTGAAGAAGGATGTCCAGGATATCAAGGAATGCGGAGACAAGCTGGACAGGCTGCGGCCTGTCAGTTTCGTATATAAGGGAGACCCTGAAGGCAAAAAGCGTCTCGGCTTGATCCATGAGGAGACGATGGATGTCATGCCGGAGATATGCGTCGGGAAAGCGAACGACAGCCCGGAACGAAAGGCTATCAGCTATATCGAGCTTGTGCCCGTCCTGCTGAAAGAGATCCAGAGCCTGCGGAGGCGGGTTGCCAGATTGGAGGCGATGAACCATGTATGACATTATGCATTTGCCCGGCGTGATCGAGATCGGGCGGACGGGTGAGAACGATTTCCGGGCGATCCGGTTTGACATGCGTCCGTGGCTGCAGGTGCTTCCTGACGGCGTGGCGAGCATTATCCACATCCGTCCCGGGGAGACCAGCAGCGACAGCTATATCGCCGCGACCACGTTCACGGACGGCATCCTTGAATGGAAGCCGACGAACGCGGACCTGGGTGAGGTCGAAGGCTACGGGCAGATGGAGATCTGGCTGGAGGAGCCGACAGAGAGCGAGGCGTACCGCCGGGGCAAGAGCGTGAAGGTGCAGACGTTTGTGCAGGGGAGCATCGGCCCGGGAGAGGCTGACCCGCCGGAACCGCAGGAAAGCTGGATGGAGCAGATGACGGAGCTGAAGACGGACACCGTCATCGCCAAGGAAGCGGCCGAGGACGCGCAGGCCGCCGCCGAGACGGCGGAAGAGAACGCCGAGGCGTGGGCGGTCGGACAGCGGGACGGCGTGGACGTCGGCAGCACCGACCCGGCCTACCACAACAACAGCAAATACTACAGCGAGCAGAGCGCGGGGAGCGCGACGGACGCGGCGAACGCCCGGACGGCGGCGGAGACCGCACAGGGAAAAGCGGAGACCGCGCAGGGGAAAGCGGAGATTGCCCAGGAGAAGGCGGAGTACGCCATGGGCAAGTACCCGCAGATCGATGACGGCACAGGGGATTGGATGGTCTGGAATCCGTCCGGGCAGGAATATTCCGATACCGGCGTCCACGCCAAGGGCGACACGGGCACAGTTCCGGACATCGAAGTGGGGACGGTTACAACCCTCCTGCCGGGCGCTGAAGCATATGTGACCCGGAGGAGCGGGAGCCCGGACGAGGCGCCGGTCTTTGACTTCGGCATCCCCAAGGGAGACACAGGACAGGCGGAAAACATCTACGGCAACACCATCGACATGTCCGAGGAGGACAGCACAAAGGTTGCAACTGAAATAGGAAAGAAGGCCGCCAAGGTAACCGGGGCCACGAGCGGAAACTTCGCCGCCCTGGACGGGAACGGCGACCTTGTCGACAGCGGGCACAAACACAGCGACTATATCACGGACGTCAGCGGCAAGGCGGACAAAGTCAGCGGCGCGACGAGCGGGAACTTTGCGGGGCTGGATGCGGACGGTAATCTGACCGACAGCGGAAGCAAGGCAAGCGACTTCCTGACGAGCAGCGATATCACAGGGAAGGCGGACAAGGTCACGAGCGCAACGAACGGAAACTTCGCGGCGCTGGACGGAGACGGGAACCTGACGGATTCCGGGCACAAGCATTCCGATTACGTTACAGACATCAGCGGAAAAGCGGACAAGGTGAGCGGAGCCACAAGCGGAAACTTCGCCGCGCTGGACGCGAACGGGAACCTGACAGACAGCGGGAGCAAGAGCAGCGACTTCAACCTGACGAAGGGCACCGTATCCAATGCAAATTCAGACATGGATAACGGACTCTATTACACGACGAGTAATTCGCAGAATGTGCCTAATTCATATGGTATCCTGCTGAACATCAAGGCAAGCGGAACTGCTGCGAGACGTTTTCAACTTTGCTTTAACGGAACAGACATGTGGTACAGGTTCGGCGCGATTAACAATAACGTGCTGACATGGAACGGCTGGATGAAGGTCACGGCGACCGCCGTCTGACGGAAGACAACACAATGAGCCAGAAGCCGCCTCTTTCGCGGCTTTTTGCATATTCAGAAGGAGGCGAAGTCTATGAAACTTAAAGGAAGCTACAGCGGAGGAACAACCTACAGCGTCGGGGACGTGGTGCAGTGGACGGACGGAACGGTGTATATCCTGAAGAAGCCCTGTACGAGCGGGACACCGCCCACAGTGAGCAAGTATTGGGAACGGCTTCGGCAGTACCTGGACAATGCCGTCAACATGATCATGGACGGCGTGGCGATGGCGGAAGCGAAGATCCCTGGCGTGGCGAACAACCTGACCACGACAACATCCGGGAAAGTGCTGGACGCCCGGCAAGGGAAGGCGCTGAAAGACCTGATCGATCCTATCGGGACGTCTGTCAGCGGGCTGTCCACGGCGCTGGGAAAGCTGAATCCGGACAGCAAGACGATCCGGCTGGCGTCAAGTACGGCGTCGAGCACGAAAATCTTCGACATTACTGTGGACGATGACGGCGAGCTGACGGCGACGGAGTACACCCCGGCAACGTAAGGAGGCGGTTTCGATGGAATGGATCGCATTCGCAGCGTCCGCTGTGACGGCGCTGCTGTCGTTCCTGGGGGTCTACATTTCCAACCGAAAGAGCGCGGCTGTGATGGAATGGAGGCTGAAGGCTCTCGAGGACAAAGTGGATAAGCACAATCAAGTCATCGAGCGCACCTACAAACTTGAACAGAAGGTCGCGGACATGGAACAGAAAGGAGCATGAGCATGAAGCTGAACTGGAAAGTCCGGTTCCGGAACAAGACCTGGCTGACGATGTTCATCAGCCTGATCGTCGGATTCGTATTCAACGTGCTGAAGGCGTTTGACGTGGTCCCGGTTGTGACGGAGAACGCGGTCATGACGGCGGTCGGGCAGGTGCTGACCCTGCTGGGCCTGCTGGGCGTGATCGTCGACCCCACAACGGAAGGCATCGGCGACAGCAACCGGGCCATGACCTATGAAGAGCCGTGGAAGGATGAGCCGGAACAGGAGGCACAAAATGGCTGATTGCAGGAACTGTGAAGAGAATCAAGCCTGTGTTCCGTTCTTCGCCCATGAGAACGTGCTGATGCACTACAATCGGGCGAACAAGCGGATGCTGATCGCCCTGATTGTTTCCATCCTTGTAGTTACTATCGGAATGTTCTCTCTTGGATGCATGTTCCTCAATTCGTACAACGAGCGCGAGAAAGGGTGGCAGGAAATCGTCCATAAGCGGCTTACGGAGGTGACCGATGGAGTACAGCAACACGGAAGCCCGTAGGATCATTGCAGATTTCATCCACTCAGAACGCGACAGGCGGCTCCTTGAGAGACGGCTTATCGATGGCATCGTCATAGAACGCCTCGCGGAAGAATTTGAACTATCTCCAAGACAGGTGAAGAACATCCTGCGAAAAGGTGAAGAAACCATCTTCAGTAAATTGCCCTAAAGTTGCCCGTTGGCTTCCTCGTCAGCGGGCATTCCTTCTGTCAGAATATAGGCAGAAGGAGGCGGTACCGTGTGGATCAGGTGCAACCCGAACCCTCTCGGAAAGCAGACGAGCGATTGTGTTGTCAGGGCCATTGCCATTGCTACAGAGCAGAGTTGGAAGAGGACATACAAGGAACTGTGCGAGCTGGGGGAGATCGAAGCGGAAATGCCCAACGCGAACAGCGTGTGGGGCCTGTACCTGAAAGAACACGGGGCGGGCCAGTTCCTCCTGCCGGAGAGCTGCCCGACGTGCATTACTGTACGCGCCTTCTGCGAAAGATATCCCGAAGGGGTCTATGTGATCGGGACCGGGCATCATGCGATCTGCGTGATTGACGGCGATTACTATGATTCCTGGGACTCCGGCAGTGAAACGCCGAGTTATTTCTGGAGGGTGAAGTAAATGTACAGTTACGGATTCCCAAGCTACCAGCCGCAGCCGACGACGGATATCGGCCAGGTGAACAACGAGCAGGAAGCAATTAATGCCTATGTAGCCGCGGGCAGGTCGAAGATCATGTTTTCCTCCGATGACAGGACAGTCTATGTGAAGTGCGTCAGCATGAACGGACAGACTTCGATGGATGTGTTCGACAGACGGACTACAGAGGTGCTTCCTGCCGCTCCTCACTATGTGACGAGGGAAGAACTCAACGAAGCACTGGAGGCGCTGAAACCGGCTAAAAAGGCCGTTAAAACGGAGGCGGCGGAATGAGCCTTTTCGACAAAGTTAACGGACAGCAGCCGAACCTTCAGCAGATCCAGCAGAATCCTATCGGGATGGCCAAGCAGGCAGGGTACAATATCCCGCCGCAACTGGCGAACGACCCGAAGGGAATGGTCATGCACCTGATCCAGACAGGACAGGTCTCGAACCCCATGCTCCAGAAGATCATGCCGATGATCCGGAACATGGGCAAATAAAAAACCGGGGAGCGAAGCCCCGGCCTATAGCGGTCATCGTGGAGATGACAAACGCTACATCCTGCAGGAGTATTGTAATGTTGTTTCCACGATGTGTCAAGCTACAACCCACGGTGCACAGTGGCTTGTAAATACATCGAAAGGAAACAATTACAATGGACTCCAACTCTACCCCTATGTACATGCCGGTGGCTCCCGCCAATTACGGCGGCGGCTTCGGCGACTTCGGCGGCTCCGGATGGTGGATCATCCTGCTGTTCCTGTTCGCAGGCGGCTGGGGAAACGGTTTCGGCGGCTTTGGCGGCGGCAACGGCGGGTTTATGAACGCTGATATTCAGCGCGGATTCGACCAGAGCGCCGTGATGAGCGGCGTATCCGGCATCCAGAACAGCCTGACTTCCGGCTTCGGTGACCTGCAGACGGCACTGTGCGGCGGATTCGGAACGGTGAATTCCAACATTGCCAACGGTTTTGCCCAGGCTGAGATCGGTGCGAACGCCCGCCAGATGGCGGACATGAACCGGAGCTTCGACGCGCAGGTGGCAACCATGCAGGGCTTCAACGGTATCCAGGGCCAGCTTGCACAGTGCTGCTGCGACAACCGCATGGCGACGGTGCAGACCCAGAACATCGTGCAGAACGAAGCCGCAACGACCCGCAGCACGATCCAGTCCGCGGTGCAGTCCGTTCTGGACAAGCTGTGCGCAGACGAGCTGGACCGGAAGAACGAGAAGATCCTCGAGCTCCAGAACAGCCTGAACATGGCGAACCTGTCCGCCAGCCAGACGGCACAGACCGCGACTATCCTCGCGGCGCTCACGACAACGACCCCGGCGGTCGCGTAAGGAGGGCACGAGAGATGTTCGACGGAATCTGTGACGCGCTCCATCGGGAGATGGACCAACTGGAAGAAAAATATTCGAACGGGGCCCAGATGAATCCCAGCGATCTGGAGTACATCGACAAGATGGCTCACGCGCTGAAGAGCCTTGCGACCTATGACGCCATGAAGGGCAACAGCGAGTACAATGCCGGATACGACGGCGGGAGCTACGCCCGCGGACGCAGCCGGACAACCGGACGCTATATCAGCCGGGACGGCGGGTACAGCAGAGATCAGGACGGCTATCGCCGCTACTGACGGTTAAAAACTGAACAGAGAGGGCATACCGTCAAGCGATTGGCGGTATGTTCTTTTTATATAAGGAGGCAACAGTATGAGTATCGGCACGGACGCCCTGATCGGCAAATTCAGGCTGGCCCTTGACAACCGCTGGGGATATATCTGGGGAACGGCGGGAATCCTGTGGACGAGCGCGAGGCAGAAGCAGAAGGTCGACTACATGGTGCGGACCTACGGCACGAACTGGAAGACGAACAGCGAGGCGAAGAACGACAAGTATTACTGGTCGACCTACAGGGGAGACAAGTGGGTCGGGCATTATGTCGCGGATTGCAGCGGGCTGTTCGTATGGGCGTACAAGGAATTCGGAGCGGCCATCGCCCACGGCAGCAACACGATCTGGAACGGCTACTGCAGGCGGAAGGGCAAGCTGAAGAACGGACGGAAAGAGGACGGGACGGAGCTGCTGCCCGGGACCGCCGTGTTCGTATATAAAGAGGAAGCGAACAACCGGAGCCACATCGGCCTGTATGTCGGCGACGGGAAGGTGATCGAGGCGGCCGGGACGGCGGACGGCGTTTGCCAGAGCGACGTGACGAACAAGAAGTGGAACGAGTGGGGTGAGCTGAAAGCGGTCGACTACTCTGACAGCGGTTTCCCGGACGTGCCGACGTGGCATCCGACCATCCGGCGTGGGAGCAAGGGCGAGGACGTGACGCTGTTGCAGCAGTACCTTGACCGGCTCGGATACGACCTGGGGCCGTCAGGCATCGACGGCGACTACGGCAGGCGAACGGAGCAGGCGGTCCGGGAATTCCAGGGCGACCACGGGCTCGGCGTGGACGGCGTCTGCGGCCCGATGACGTGGGACACCATCGAAAAGGCGGTACAGCGCCTTGACAGCGAACCGCAGGAGAAGCTGTACACCGTGACGATTCATCATTTGGACAAAACGCGGTCGGACGCCCTGAAGGCGGAATACCCCGACGCGGTGATCACAGAAGAATAAGGAGGGGAGTTTCATGGCGAACACGACGGCGAGAACCAAACAGGATGTCGACAACATGACGAAACAGGAGAGGCTTTGGGACAGCCTCAACTACAGCTACGGGAAGAAGCGGGAGAGCCAGGAGCAGGCGTATAACAAGAGCTATTCCCAGGCGGACCGGCAGGCGCTGAGCCGGGGCATGCAGCGGAGCAGCTACAACGCGCAGAACCTGGCGAACATCAACGAGCAGAAGAACCGGGCGCTGGGGGACATCTGGGACACGCAGATCGCGGACTACGAGAACCGGCTGGCGGACATCGAAAAGGAAGAGGCCGCGGCGGAGCAGTGGGAGAGGCAGTTCGCGGAGAGCCAGCGGCAGTATGACACGAGCCTTGCCTGGCAGAAGGAACAGGCCGCCACACAGAACAACCAGTGGCAGCAGGAATTCAACTATAAGCAGGAACGTGACAAAACGACGGACCAGCAGTGGCAGCTGGGCTTTGACTACCAGAAGGAACGCGACACGACCGCTGACCAGCAGTGGCAGATGAACTACAATCTGACCAAGGCCGGGCAGGAATGGGACCAGGCATTCAAGGAGGCAGAATCGGAACGCCAGCAGGGGAATTGGGAGAAGACCTACGAGCAGACGGCCCAGCAGAACGCCATCGCGAACGACCAGTGGCAGAAGTCGTTCGACCAGACAGCGGACCAGAACGCCTGGACGAGGGAATACCAGCAGGCCCAGGCTGACCTGCAGGCGAGCCAGTGGGAGCGGAGCTTCGCGCAGGATAACGCGGACAGCGACAAGACCATCGCGATCAACTTCGTCACGAACGCCGCGTCGAACGGCGGCGACGTCAGCGACGATCTGCTGGCAAGGGCCGGGATCAGCCGTGAGGACTACAACGCCATGAAGAAGAAGGCGACGAGTAGCGGGAGCGGGAGCAAAAACAACAATGATCACAAAGACTATACAGACAGCAAGGGAAATACTTATACATGGAATTCTGACATTGGTGGCTATGTTATCAAGAACGGCCCAGACGATGGGAAAAAAGTGAAAGATGAGTCTCTGCTTGGGGATCTGAATTTTAACCTTAATGGAACAGAAAAGAAAGACAAAAACAGGAACGGAGCAGTCAGATCGGTATCCGTAAAAGATAATTAACACAAGGAGGATATTCCCTATGAAACTAAACCTCCCATCCATTGATCCGAAGAAACAGCGCGAAGAAGAACTGAGGCAGCAGGCAGAAAAGCTGAAGAACAGGAATCCAACGAATACTTATGCTCCGCAGCAGACGGTCACGACTCCGCAGCAGACATCCCAAAGCTGGTATTCCGGGGACAAGCCGACACAGCGGGAAACGCTGGCGCGGATCATGCAGATCACCCAGCAGGACGAGGAGCGCGGGCGGAAGCTGCAGAGCGATTTCCAGACCCTGCAGGCCGATCCGACGAGCATGTTCTACAACCCGTATACAACGGCGACGAACTCCGCCATCGGCAACCTTTCCGCGATGGGCGTCGACATGAGCAACGTGACCGTCAACCAGGATTGGCTGGATGCGAATTCGTACCTGAAGCAGTATTACCTGTTCAGCGGCACGACGAACACGCCGAGCAAGCCGGGGAGCGGCGCCAGCGCGTATGAGAAGGCCGCCTACGAATACTACCAACTCTGGAAATCCGAAGGGGACACGCAGAAGGCCGAGCAGGAAAGCGCCGCCCTGAAGGACGAGCTGACCTACTGGACGCAGCGGACGGACCGGAACTACTCCGACGAGGAGGTCATGGGCAAGATCGATTGGAGCAAGTATCCGACGCTGAGCAAGATGCGCGAGGGCGTGAAGGCCGGGACGCCGATGGAACTGAACCGGGCGGTGGACGGCTGGAGCGACGATTGGGCACACGGCGTGATCTGGGCAGCGCGGAACGGCGGCGGCACCGGAAACAACTATCAGGACCAGGCGCGGAGCGCTTTGGGAGAAGGCAACCAGTGGCAGGCGAACCCGAGCATTACGGGACGGCTTGACGCCGGAAACTCGGATACCTACAGCCCCTACTCTGTCGGCAGTACGCTGGAAGAGGAGGGGCTTTATTTCGGTGTGCAGAGTTTTCCGCGGAACTGGCTGGAGACGAACCGGGAGAAGTACCTTGGTTCCGGGAGCAGCGAGACGGACCAGAAGATGTACGGGAAGGTCGCCGAGGCGGAAGAGAAGACGCTGAAGCTCGAAAGCGAGCTGACGGCGATGAACGACGAGATCGACAAGCTGATGCAGTACAGCAACGATCCGGAATACATCCTCGGGAAGATCAAGGACAACAGCGCCTACAGCGACCTGTTCGCGCTGGACAAGACGCTGAACAATCCGACGAAGCTGACCGGCACGACGAGGGCGATCAACTACCGCTGGCAGGACGTGGAGAACCGGATCAGGG
>Ga0310690_10003483_pt1 | contig 23493 bp, 44 predicted proteins | sample AusTroGonzalo_MG_2_FD_207661 | JGI IMG/M metagenome (GOLD analysis project Ga0310690, IMG submission 207661) | Bovine rumen microbial communities from tropical cattle in Woodstock, Queensland, Australia - Gonzalo_04 (v2) (version 2) | ecosystem: Host-associated > Mammals > Digestive system >... | reverse complement strand
TTCAGTTCTCATCGTTTACCTCCTGTTTGAGCCAATCGAGCCAAATTCTATAGCATTGGTCGCCTTTGTAATATCCCGGCTCGATAAGGTCATCTGCAATCCATCTCGCCAACTCCTCGTCCGTCATAGAGCGAATGAGGTCTGCGTTGGTCGGCTTTCGTGCGCACTCTCCATCACATTCACCTTTGCGGCTAAGGCATTCAGCACAAGTCAGCATTCTCCACTCTCCTGTTTCAGCCAATCGAGCCAACAGCCTTTGCAATTTGGTAGATGCTTTTGGCAATATTCGTTTTTCCCAAAATAATGAGGCGGCGGGCATGAATACTCTGTTCCTGTTCTAACCATAAACTCTGCCAACTCCTCGTCCGTTATAGCACGGATGCGGTCTGCGTTGGTCATGTCAGACCCAACACGCATATCAGCACCGCACACTGGACATTGACCGATTATCATGTCTGCTCCCCCTCGCTCTTGCAAGTGACCTCGGTCGGATTCCAAGTCGGAACGGGAGTGATGCCGCACCCATTCTGCACAGGGCATGGACACATCATGATGCGGCACACTCCGCAAGGCAAGCGGTTGTAGCAATAGTTGGTGTACAAGCCGCCTGTTCCAGTTGTTGTGATTGTTTCAGACATTACTCTCCCACCCCATCTTTTTCATATTCGATAACTGCGGGATAACAGTCAAGCCTTGCCGCACATAGCAGAGCGGCATAGTTCATCCCTTGCATAAACGCTTGTCTGTCTGATGTGAACGCACAATTATTGAAAAACTTTTCTGTATCTTCGGAAAAAAGATTTTCTAAAATCAATATTCCTATATCTTTCTGCTTAACAAAAGCAACTTTCTCTTTCATCACTCTTTCCTCTCTGCTTCGATGATAATCGGCAACGATGGACAAGTAAGCGGCATTTCATGGGTAGCATATCCACCCATTCGCATAACTTGCTTTTGCAATACCCATCCGTCTTTGTATAGCGCATCCGCATCAATCAGCCGCCCGTGAGGTTCGATTTCGATGAGAGGACAATGACCTTCGCTTGATTGGTATCTGTCATACATCCACCACCTTGTCACTTTGCGGGTTAGGGCGCAAAATGTAAGTTCTCCCGTATTGTCCGTTCTCTGCATTGGGCATACATTGCAGTATGCGGGCATCTCCATACCCTTGATGTAAACGCTCATGTCTGTTCCCCCTCTGCTTCGATGATGGTCGGAGCATTAACAATGTCGTTGCTGTAGACGAAAGTGATGTGTGTCTGCTGAACATTCCGCTCTCTGTCTTCGTTCATCCAACCGTCATGCACTTCAAGCGCATCCGCATCAATCAACCGTCCGTGCGGTGGGATGGGGATGAGAGGGCAATCCTCGTCTTTGACGAAATCTACAACCGACTTGCCAACATTCTTTTTGTCGTTTGCAAGGCAATAACCATACATCTCAAGCGGGCATATGATACATTTGGTAGGCATCTTCATGCCCTTGATGTAAACTCCCATGCTTATTTCTCCTTTGGCGTTTGTGGCAACGGCATCCAATGTGTAAGTTTGTCCTCGTCTATTGCCGTGTAGCTTGTAATCCATCGTGGCGGCACTCCATACATCCATGCTATGTCTACTTCGATTCCGTCTGTGACAAGCACAGGCGTAGTAAGGCAAGGTAACCGCTCCGTCACGGAAATCCAACGGGGCTTGTTGGCAATAGCAACTTGAAACTTTTTCAACGCTTCTTCTGCTTCGTGTTGCCAAAACGCTTCAAAACTCTTTGACCGCTCAAGGTCTTTCTCCAGTTCCTCGATTGCATCTGCGGCTTTAAGCCTTGTCTGTGCAGTACACTCGCCTTTAAGACAACACTTGTAGCCATCCCATAGTTTACAGATATCGCACGATGTTTTCAGTCGCTTAATCAGTTCGTCATACATCAGCTTTTCTCCCCCCCTCATGTCTGCTCCTCTCTCATGTCCGCTCCGCAGTTCCCACAATACGGCAATTCTTCTCTGTCGTTTGAAATAAGAATCATGTGCCCACAATTAGAGCAAACAAACATGGTGCAATTCTCAAGGTCTGACGGTTGTGGACACCAAACGCCTCGCACTACTTCCCGCACATCGGCGGCGGGGATAGATTCAACCATTCGTTTAACTTCTCCGCAAGTCATTTCCCTCACCGTAGAAGTTAATGCAATCACCGCGCATACTTCTTTTGCCGCTTCTCGGCTGATGTAGTCGGTCATGTCACACCTCCGACAGCATCAGCGTAGTCATCAGGTCCTCTTCCTCGTCCGGGGTAAATTCGCGCCGCTTATACCGAGCGCGGCGTTCCGCAGCGGTCTCCTCCCTGTACGGAGATCGGTTGCCTTCTCTCAGATCCCGCCACTTCTCGTCTTCCTTCATCTCGACCATCCGGCGCAGACGGACGATCTCCGCCTGGTCCAGTTCATGAGTGTACAGAAGTTCCTCGATCGCCTTCTTCGCCCTGCTGGCGAGAGCTGGGGTCAGGATCTGACGACGCAGGTCGTCGATGATCTCGTTGTACTTGTAGCTCATAAGGTCACCTCGATGGTCAGCTTTGCGCCTGTGCCAACGAGCATCCGCAGCATCTCCGCGATGTTCTGGACATCGATCTGCTTCACCATGTCCTGCATGACCTTGACGCACTCCTCGTGGATGGTATAGGTCGGAACTTCCTCGGTCTTTTCAGGCTCGACTTCCGGCGTGGATACCTCGATTACCCTGGGGTCTTCGCCAAGAAAATCGCGCCAGCCCGCGGCGTCCACTGGGAGACCACGGCCCTTCTTACCGGGGCAGCCGAGTTCTCGACGATACTTTCTCAGCGTCCACTCGTTTACACCCATCATGTCGGCAATAGAATCCGTGCGAACGTGGTATGTATCGTCCAGTTTGTGGATGTACTCACGCTGCAAATCTTTGGGCCAGTTCTTGAATTCTCCCCATACCACCGGGGCGCTCAGGTTGATCTTGGTCACGTCACTGTTAAGCATAGCTTTCTCCTTTTTTGATAAATAATCTGACGGCATACGCACACCGCGCCCACCGCATCTCTTCTTGTGAAAATCACCAACACCGTTGCGCTTACGCTCGGCAGCGGTAGATTTGAATAAATATGCAGCATCGGTCATTTCTCATTTCCTTTCCTGTGGACACCACCCGCTGAACACGCAGGCCTCACAGACCCCGTCGCAGATGCCGTCGGAGTTGACGACAGCTACAACGAAGACTGTCCAGAGCAGGGCGGTGATAAGCATCAACACAAAGTCGAAGTACTTAGTCATTGCTGTTTATCCAGATGGCGCGCTCGATCTCGTCCAGTCGGTCGACGATCTTAGCTAGGTTGATAGCGATCTGAGACAGTGCCTCGACTTCCTTAAAGGAACGGCAGTACCCCTGATCGGCTATGGCTTTCTTAGTGTCGGTTTCATTCATCGTTTTCTCCTCCTTCAAAACGACTCTTCATTATTTCAATGTACACTTCTGCGAGATCCCGGGTTGGAAACTCAAGTTCTGTCGGATTGAGTTCGACACAATCCTCCGTCAGTGTGTAGGTCCTTACTTTATAGACTGTGAATGCCTCGGCCCTGAGCTCGAATGCCCGGTTACCTACGATATGCAATGCGTCGAACATCAGCTTTCCTCCTTGACGTAATCTTTCAGGGCGTTCAGCAGCCCCCGCTGCACAGCGTCCTTGTTCTGCAAGACCTTGAACACTCTCTCATCCAGCGTGTTCTCGCAGATGATGTAGTGCACGATGACCGGATGCTCCTGGCCTTGCCTGTGCAGACGAGCGTTCGCCTGCGTATGGAGCTCCAGGCTCCAGGGAAGTCCATACCACACCACCGTGTGCCCTCCGTCCTGCAGGTTGATGCCGTAGGCAGCTGACGCAGGATGGCACAGAAGCATCTTGATCTTGCCAGCATTCCAGTCTTCGATATCCTGAGGACCCTCGAGCTTCCTGGCGTCCGGGAAGTTCTTCTCGATCTTCTCCAGGTCGTGCTTGTACTCGTAGAAGACCATGAGGTTATCACCGTTCGACTCAGACAATTCTCTCAGCGCTTCGATCTTGTGATCGTGAATCTGGAAGACCTCGCCCTTCTCGTCATACACAGCGCCATTGGCCATCTGTAAGAGCTTGTTACTCAGGACCGCTGCTGTACTGCCGACAACCGCTGAGTCCATCTCATCCAGGGTAGACAGCTTTCCGTCCAGGATAGGGAGCACACTGTCCTTGAGCATTTGGTCATAAACCTTACGCTCGGTTTTGTCCATGCGTACATTTATAATATTGGTCATTAACGGAGGGAGCTCGAGCCAGTCTTCTTTGCTCATGCTTAGACACATCGGCTTTAGCTTTGCGTCGACTGCGGCCTTAGCTCCAGGCTTCAGCACCCACTCGAACACCACGTGTCCGTTCCTCCGACCAGGATTAAAGTACTTATCCCGGTAGGCGCCGAGTGTTTTACCTAGCGCAGCGCCCTGATCGATCAAGTACATCTCAGCCCACAGGTCCTCATAACCGTTCGGCGCCGGTGTACCAGTGAGCCCTATCACATAGTCGCTCGTTCCGATGACACGCTTCAGGTACCTCCAGCGAAGGGCGCTCCTAGTCTTGAACGAACTGAGCTCATCAATCACCGTGCAATGGAACGGCCATCTGCCTTCGAGTCCTTCGACTAACCACTGCACGTTCTCCCGGTTGATTACGTAGATGTCTGCGTCTTTCTTAAGCATTGCTCTTCTGTGCTTTGCTTCTCCAACGACGACAGAGATTCGCAGGTCCTTGAGATGATCCCACTTTTGGGCTTCGGTTGACCAAGTACTTTCCGCCACTCGCTTCGGAGCAATGACCAAAGCTCGTCTGATAACACACGCATCGATTAACTCCTTTATTCTCGTTAGCGTAACCACTGTCTTGCCCAAACCCATGTCCAAAAACAGTGCGCACTTGTCATGTTCTTTCAAAAAATCAGCGGCGATCTGCTGATGCTTTTTAGGAATGTATTCCGTTTGACGTCGCCTCCTTATACATAGTCTCGAGCCGTTCTTTCCTGGCGGCTCGTTGTTCTTTTCTTTGCTCTCGCTTTTCCCAGTACGGATGATCGTACCGGCAGAGAGCGTCACACTGTCTGGCCAGGCATCCTCTTCGCTGTAACTGTTTAGGAGTCAAAGCTCGATGGTGCTTCCAGCAATAGGCGCAGCTGTTCGCTGAGTAGCTGCCGTAGAATGTCCTATAGGTACGACTTGCTTCTGTCATAGACGTACACCCTCTGGCTAGGAATACCCGCAGCATGGCGAAGAGTCAGTACGGTCTTCGGACTGATGCCTATCCTGGAAGCGATCTGCTTGTCCGAGTATCCTAGCCTTGCCAATTCCATTATCCGAGCCGTCCACTCTTCATGCTTTCGCTGGAGCTTACCTCGCGACTTTGATCCGTGTGGGCCGAGGCAATTGATGCATTCCTTATAATTACAGTGAAGACACATCTGAACCTCGGCCTCTGTATCCTGATGAACTCCCAGCATGAACATCAATCCTTTCTGTAATAGTTACACTCGTATCCGTCCGCCCTGAGCAAGAGCCCTGGAGCCCACTCGATAGGTCTCCCCATGATGGACGCTATCTCATCCACTGTCGTGTTCATAGGGCAGGTCACAATGACCTCGTCATGAACGTGACCACGAATGTCGTAGCCCTGGGCGTCCAGTGCGAGCATAGCTTCCTTGAGGCAGTCCCGGGCTGTTGCCTGCACTAAATTCTCCGTGAGCTTTCCGCCCCAGGTCTCAAGTCGACCCCACTTCTTAGTCTTTTGATCAGTGCCCATGTAGGTCAGACCACGGTTACCGAACTTGTTCTCGCCATACTGTGCCCCCCAGTAAGCTATCCTTCTGCCGGAGGGGAGAGTCATCCATAGGACATCATCCTCATAGTCGAATCGAATCTGCCCTACGGTGCTCAGTGTCGAGCCCTTCCGTCTCACTGCCCGGATGGCTGCCTGCTCCAGGGATCGCCAGAGAGCTACGATATGAGGCGAGGCATCCCGCCACTTATCCACTGTCTCGGCCATCTCTTCTGCGCTCATACCTAACTTATCTGCGCCGAAAGCTATGAGTGCGTTCGTTCCTCCGCCGTAGCCAAGAGCAAGCTCTGCGATTTTCCCTTTCTGTCTGAGCTCGCCATTAATACCATGCTTCACGACAGGAACGTGGAACATCTGTGAGGCTGAGGCACAGTAGATATCCCCGCCTTCACGGAATACGTCCTGCCTCCACTGCTCGCCTGCTATCCAGGCAATAACTCTCGCCTCGATGGCAGCGAAGTCAGCCACCACAAACTTCTGTCCTGGCTCAGGTATCAGCGCTGTCCGTATCAGTTGTGACAGGGTATCCTGGACGTCACCGTAGATGAGCTCGAGCCCCTCACCATCCCCGGAGCGGACGAGTTGCCTCGCCTCATCCAGGTCGGGCAGGTGGTTCTGTGGCAAGTTCTGCAACTGAACAAGTCTGCCAGCCCATCGACCTGTACGACCGGCGCCGACGAACATGAAGCATCCGTGGATACATCCATCAGCACAGACACTGCGTTCGATAGCCTCGTACTTCTTGGTACTACTCTTGCTAAATTCGCGCCGGAGAGCCATGAACTCTTTACACTTCTCATCACTCAACCCAGCTACCACATCGGCTACCACTTTCTTGTTCAGGCTGGTGATCGTCACACCCTCCTGCTCCCGGAGCCAGGTCTTTATCTGCTCTGTGCTGTTGGGATTTGTGAGTCCGCTTATCTCCTGCGCCCTGGTCAGCAGTCTCTCTCTGTAGTCCTCGCCGATTGCGATAGCGTTCTGCGCTAACTGAAGATCGACTCGCATCCCCCGGTCGTTTATCTTTTGGTCGAGCACCCAGAGCTTGTACTCTGAAGTATCCGGTCTCCACTTGAGCAGGCGCTTGTATATCGTGCGCTCAACCTCGACGTCTCTCCGGTTGTACTCAATGAATACTTCCCAGTCCTCCGGAGCATCCATCCTACCGAGCCGGGTTTTCGGATTAGATTTCGTTGGCTTTCGTGGCTGGCAAAACTTTCTCAGCAGGGGCTTGCCCTCTTTCATCTTGGCTTGATCCTCGGACAGACCCAGTGCCTGACCGACGGCATCCAGTGATAGAGGAAGTCCGCACCAGCTTGCCATTATCATCGTGTCCTCCCAGGACACCGGGCTTAACTGCTGACCAAAGTATGCGGAGAAGCAGGTCCTCTCGAATGCGCTGTTATGCGCTACCTTTATAATCGAGTCGTCACACAGCGCTGCCTTGATGTCCGGCGGAAAGGGGTCGACCGTGAGGTCGACCACCTCTACCGGGTTATCGTCTATTGCGTAGCCAAGGAGGAGGATGTCGAAGTCGTCAGCCGTGCTGTACTTGTAGACACCTACACTCGGCAGGTCAGCGGAGGAGAACGTCTCGATATCTACGTAGAGCGTTCTCATGCTGGATTAGAGATCGCTGAAGTCTGCGTCAGCAGAACGTCCGCTGCCGGACAGCTTCTCTCCATCACGGAGCTTGATCAGATTGTTCAGACCAACGCCGACACCGTTGTTACCGGAAGCGGAGTATGGGAACATGTTGATAGTCACGGCGCCGTAGCATCCGCTATAGAACTCCTCGTCGTCGAGCGCCTCGACGATAGCGCCGGAGGCATCCTTGACACGGATACCGGGAGCGTTCTGACTGGAGGCGTTGAAGTACCAGCACCCCTCGAACTCAGGAGAGTCCGGGCGCTCCTCGTCGCCATCGTGCAGAGGAAGCTGAACCTTACCCGGGATCTTGCCGCCCCACTTGGTCATCTTGCCTGCCTGCTTGGCATTCTCGAATGCCTGCTTGAACATGGCGACGGCTTCGGTGTTAGACTTGGGAATCAGGATGCAGCATCCATACTTTCCCTGGGTGCCATCGGCGTTCTGTCTCTTGCTGAAGACGTTGCAATAAGAGAAGCGCACCTCTCCAAGACGAACTGCGGTGTCCGAAATAACTTTGTTGATAGCCATAATTTTCTTTTCCTTTCTCTTTTAACTATTAATATTTGACTGGCTATTATCTGCGAGATCAGCGAATGCCACGTCGGCACTGCTGTACTCTTCTCTCTTGTCCGACTCAGGTACCAGCGTCAGTGGCGCCTCCCCCTGGACGGTCTGCCCTGCGAGCAGGGCTTTGAATGCGGTACGTCCTATGCTCTTCTCAAGCACGGACACGCTCATTAACTTGGGCTGTTCCATGTACTGCTCCTGCGAGTACCCAGCCCTGGCCATCTGATCGATGACCTCTTCCTCGTTCCGCCATTTCCTTGCCGGCGCTCTCCCTCGTACCAATTTGAATCCTGGGAAAATCGCGCCCTTCAAAGCCTGCGCCATTGCGTATGCCCGGATATCTTTGAGCCATGCTTCCGTCAGGTCCGCCACCTGGAGTATCCCTGCGATGTTCTCCTCCGGTATCACGTCCGGCGAATCGAACGCATTCTCGAACACGCTCATTGCCTGCATTGCCCTGGTCTTGCACACTGCTTTGGCTGCGCAGAATCGGCACCACTCTCCACAGTGGAACTCGCCCTTGCCCTCGTATGCCATCTGAGCTCTCGGCTTTATCGTCTCGCCCCAGGCCAGCAGGTCGGACTTGCTCATGGTCTCTTCCGTGATGCTGTCGAGCCGGGGCTGGATGATGGTCTCTCGTACCGAATAGAACGAGTAGATGTCGCCGAACTGATTCACGGCACCCAGTGCGTACAGTCTCGCTTGGGGGTTCCCCACGGCAGACACCGGCACACCTTTGCCGTACTTCAGGTCGAGCACCTCCAGCGTACTGTCCGTCACGATGACTGCGTCGCTTGTGCCGAAGCACCCAGGCACCCACTCACTCATGTCCAGCTTTTGTTCTACGAACAGTCTCGCATCCGGGCAGGACTTCCTCGCTGCGTACAGCTTCTCCAGTACCGTGTCCACGTACACGTCCGTGAACGTCTCCATGTCTCTCGGTATCTCACCCAGTAACTTCTTTTCCGCATCGAACAGGAACTGGTTTATCTCTCCGTTGGCGAGCCGTAACTTCAGCTCACTGAGTGAGTGTGCTTTGGTACCCTCCTGTGCGAACTCACTGCCCTGGTCGCCGAGCCGGTCGACGAACTTAGCATGGAGCCGGGCGGACGGAGGACACTCGAGCCACCGATGTGAAGCGGAGGGGGAGAGCAGAGCATGTACCCCCGGCATTACACTGCCTCCAGCGCAGCCTTGAGCGCGCCGTATTTCTCTGCCGGCAGCGCCTGGAAATTGTCCACCCCAAAGCCGAGGAGTATCTCCTTGACGCTGGCTCCCCGGCCTCTCGCCTCCAGGAGGAGCTTGCGCATCTCCGGCTGAGTGAGAGCAGCGTCCTCTGTCGTTGGCTCCGTCTGCGGCTCAGCTTCTAGTACCTGTGCTTGCTCCTCCGTCTCTTCTGCAGGGAAGTCCGGTGCGGTGAACGGCACCATGTTGTCCTGCTCAGGCTCACGATTAAGAGTTACTGTCTCTTCCGCAGTCAGATAATCGTCGATCATCAGCGCGATGCTGTTGAACATCTCGATGGACTGCATGAGAACGTGGTACTCGGTCTTGCTGGGGTCTGTCTCCGGTACCTTATCGAGCAGCCTCCGGAATTCTTTTCTGCTGTACTCTGTCATACTTGCTGTCCTTTCTCTTTAGTTGTCATAGTAGTCACGGTACTTCCCGTTGTTTGCCTCGTAGCCGAGCTCGAGAATCTTACCGGCAAGGGGGATAGCAAGAGCAGCGAGGATCAGCCATGTGACCACCTCGTTGCGGAGGACCAAGGCAAACAAAATCGCGCCGATTATCCAAACAGTTTTCGGTTTCATCTGACGTACACTCCTTCCTCATACTCACGTAATGCCTTGTCGGTTACCCTCAACTCTTTACCAACTCGAAATGCCTGGAGCCTGCCTGTCCGTATCAGATGCCGGACTGTGTTCTGATCACACCGCCAGTAGGCGGACAACGAAGCGACAGTGTGAATCACTGACGGATCGTATTCAATTCGCTTTGTCACTTGCGTTACCTCCTAAAGAAATACTCGACAGGCAATTCAAAGAACTGCGCTAACTTCCATAGTGTTTCGTAAGTCGGCGCTTGTTTGCCAAGCCTCAGGTCCCTCATCGTGGACTTCCGCATCTTGCATCCCTCCGCAATGTACCGGTACCCATGACCAGTCTGCTTTCTGTACTCGTCGAAGATCGTTCGTATGTTCCTCATGACCGTGATCCTGGGGTCTTCGATGTACATGATCGGTTCAACTCCTCAAAATGTGTCGCTACTGACCAAAAAATAAATACCGAACCGGGTAATTATAGTAGTCCGCCAGCATTATCTTTACCTCGTCCCTGGGTCTCCGCTTCCCTGCTTCGTACATCCTCAGGGCAGACTGGGAAATCCCAAGCGCAAAGGCTACGCTGGCGATACTCTCCTTACCCCTGGCTTCACGCAGTCGCTCTGCCATCAGCGCATTCAGATCATCCATCGAGTCCTCACCTCCTCCTCAATTTGTGGCAAGATAAACATAGCACAATTTGAGATTAATGTCAACACAATCTGTGGCAATTTGCTTGTCTTTCTTTTGTAACTTTTTCTTGACATAATGTCACAGTACGTGATATGCTGTGTCACACAACGTGATGGAGGTGAGAACAACGTGGCTAACTTCGGTAACAGGGTATATGAATTACGGACTCAGGCTGGGCTGACACAGCCCGAGCTTGCGGTTGCTTTGTCGGCAGTCTGTGAGTCGGTGATAACCAGGTCCGCTGTCTCTATGTGGGAGACAGGTAACCGCACACCAAAGTTTGAAGTCATGGAGGCAATCGCTGATTATTTCAATGTTAACATGGACTATCTTCTTGGCAGGGAGGATCAGAAGACGGCTGACCTAAGCCAGGTCTCTTCGCAGGACCTCCGTCTGCTTGCATGGTTCCGGTCTCTGCCTGTAGAAAAGCAGAAAGCAATCCTTGTCTCTCAAGACGCTCCAAAAGGACTGGTCTGAGATCGTGGTCGTGAACCAGGAAGAGGAATAGTTTTTCGTTTTCTGTCATGTGTATCACCTCGATTTCGTAGTGATAGTATACCAGGGGAGCGGTACCATTGTACGGACAATCTTTGAGTAATAGTATCGAGGCTCGATACATCCAGGCAGACACCTTTAAGTAAAAAGATCACCTTGGCGGACACCTTTGAGGACAAAGGTGTCCGCATATTATGTTAACCGGCAGACACCTTGCTCTCTTATTACCCTCCAGCAACGTGCTCACGTGTCTGCCAAGACTTAAAACCATTGGTATTACTATATTTTTTGGCAGACACGTTGGTTGATAAAGGTGTCTGCCAAGGTGATCACGTGCTCTACCTTAGAGGTTTACCATAATCTTATGGCAGACACGTGAGCACCTTGTGAGAGGATAGTAAGAGGGAAGAGTTTTTCAAGGTGTCCGCCTTGACTTTTCAGGAATGAAATCGTACTCTCAAAGTGAGGGGTGATGGTGTGCGCAGAGTTCTAGAAAGTAAGGTCGAGCGCTACCTGGTTAGCTCGCTGTTCAAGATAGGAATTGACTGCGTGAAGTTCGTGCCGGACTGCCTGCCTGGTATGCCGGACAGGATGGTGATCTTACCGGATCGGCAGGTCATGTGGGTGGAGCTTAAGACTGACGGCGGAAAGCTCAGCGAGATACAGAAGTACCGACACACTTGGCTGAAGAAGATCGGTCACGATGTCCGGGTGGTTTGGTCAAAGGACCAAGTTGACAATTTAGTCAACGAGTTGAAGAATGACCAAATTGAGCAGGTGAAATGATTAAATTAAAAAAGAGATCAGGTACCGGGATGGTTTACGCTGATCTCATCATATAAAAGGGAGCAGGGTCGTTAACGATCCTGCTCTTTCTCTTTCTCGATCAGGAGACGGAGACCTCTCTTGATCTCTGCTTGTGTGCTCTTACCGTTTAGGTAAGAGAGAATGTCCGCATCGGTCGATCGCTGCAGCTTTGCGTTAATCATGACCGTGTTCTTCTTGGTCCAGGCTTTCCTGGCATCAGACTCAGGCATCGTCCTGTGCTCCTTGGCATGTACTTTACTTGGCATTATAACACCTCCGTATTCATGTAGTCAACGTGGGCTTTCACGCAATCGCACAGGTCTTTGTACATGATCCTGTTGTTTTTCTCTGCCTCGTCTTCCAGTTTACCGATGGTCTCCGTGATTTCCTCGAATGTGGACGTCGCAGGGATTTCTTCGGAAAGCTCTGTGTGATCGTCGATTCCCTCGTCGATCATGGCGTCCCGGATGCTGTCGATGATCTCCTCCTGGAGCTCTTCCTCAACGTGGCAGGTCTCCCACAAGGCGTCGTAGATCAGGTCGTCCTCTTCCCACAGATCGTCCATGTGGGCGGACACTTCCACCAGGATCGTATCTCCCTCCCGGGAGATGCGCGCGTACCGGATTTCTTTCTTGCAGCCAAACCACTCGGTCTGGAAGTTGTCTTCCTGGGCGAGCGCTGCGCGGAGCTTTTCCTCGGCCTCCGGATACCAGTCCGTGAGACCCCACTTGCTGGCGTATTTGCCGGCGCTGATTTCGATGTACTTCATTTTCGTGATCCTCCTCTTTAGTCCTGGAGCCAGACTGGATACTGCTGGCTCTCAAAGTTTTGTGGATCGCGCGCCCACTGGTCGTCTTCCCAGGCGCTCGCGTCTTCCTCGTTCAGGAAAGCCCGGAGCGGCTCCCCGTTGCTGGTGTCAATTACGACAATGATACGTTTCATTTTTATTCCCTCCTTTTTAGTTTCTGGCAGTGAAGCTGATGCTGTAGTTGTTGCTTTCGCCGGTCATAAGGTTGACGCCGGCAAAAATGTCAATCATCCGGCTGGCACGAGCCGCGATTGCCAGGCATCTCGCTTTTTTAGTTGCGTCGTCCGTTTCCTCAGCAGCGGTCGTTTTCTCCACCTTGAGATTGATGAGCGCGATCACGATATCCTGCAGGTCGTAGGTGTGCAGCGTGAAGCTCTTTGTCATGCTACCCGGCTGGCAGCTTTCGTAGTAGCTGATCAGGACGCGCAGCGCGTCGGCGTCCAGGTTGATCGGCTTAGCCCTACCGGACCAGTGGTCCAGATGCGCTCCGTATCCGCCGGCGTCCTCACTGGTCTCGGCAGTGAGCATGTTGCGAAGCTGCGCGATTTTGTACTCGTTGTAGTCGTTCATGGTATGATCCTCCTTGTTTTTGTTTTGGTCGCCTGAGCAACCTCCCAAACGCACAAGCTGGGGGAGCTTATGCGCTTGGACCATGCTCAGGATCACTGCTCGCTCATGATCGGCAGGTCGTATCCCCTGGACACGTCGTCCATCACGTCGCCGATCAGCGTGAGCGCTTGCTCCAGGCGCGGATTGTCGTTCATGAAATCGAAACCGGCGTCCAGCAGATCACTCTGCGCCTCGCGCAGCAGTCTCAGGATACGCAGCGCATTCTTTTTCTTCTGATCCCGGAAGAGGAGATCGTCGTCCTCGTTGATATCGAAGTACGGTTTCAACATCTCGACAAACTGCTCAGCCGTGTATCCGTAGGCATAGCGGTCGCCGGCGTTGAAGTTGTCCAGGACGTGATAGATCGCGTCGTCATTGTCGCCGAAAATAGCCAGGCCGACGTAGTCCTCGATCGTGGGGCAGTGTTCGTTGTCGTCAATGATGCACCAGCCCTCGATCCATTCCGGATCATTGCGCTCTTTGCGCTGCTTCTCAAGCTCGTCGTAGTAGATGCCCTCCCACTTGTTATAGAGCTCCATTCCTTTTGCGTTCAGTTTCATTTTCTTTTCCTCCTTAATCAGTGTGTATTCAGCCAGGCGTTGATCTCCTGGACCTGTTTGTCGTTGTAGATCAGGATCGCGATCCTCCACCAGTCACAGCGCTGGCGCTTGCTGTCGTCGTGGACCTCATACTGGACGCCGGTCCTCCGCAGGTGCCGGCACAGCGCGTCGCGCTCTTTCTCATTGCCGGTCTCGTATTTGTACCAGGTCCTCATATCAGTACGCCTCGTGATAGTACTTGTCGTTCTGGATGTATTCCAGGCTTTCCCGCACGAACGTGTCCAGGTCGTCGTTCATCTGGACGTCGCCGCTGATCGTGTCGTAGCAGATCACGCGAACGTCGCCGGTGTGAAGCGTGACTACCAGGTACGCCCAGGGCTCCCACTCCTCCGCGCCGGCCAGGATATCCAGGTCAAGCTGCCAGAGCTTGTCGTAGGTCTCAGGTGCGTACTGCTCAATGATCTCAGCGGCATGCTTGTGCGTGGTGATCGTGTCGATCTCATGGCCGGTGATCTTGATGGTTTCCATGTTGTGATCCTCCTTGTGTTGTTGTAGCGGGGTGCTGACCGCAGGCCTCCCGCATTACCGGGGCAAAGCCCCGTCAGTCTGCGATTATTTCCCGGTGCCGATCCAGGCGGAGATATGGACCGGGTTGCCCTCCCTGTCGTGGGCTCCGTCAAGCTCGTACTCCCAGCATACCGGCCGGCCACAGATGGTGGTCGCGCGGAGCAGCTTGCCTCGCTGCTCCAGGATTTCGATCTTTTGCCGGTCCTCTTTCCGGTTGATCGAAAGGGTCCAGTGGATTTCTTTCATGGTCGTGATCCTCCTTTCAGTTGGTCCAACCGTAAAGCTGCGCGATTTTGTCGCCGAGCTTTTCCGTGACGCGCGTGATGTCTCTGCGCGTTGCGGTCCCGTTGTAAACTTTCTCCAGCAGGTTTTCCCGCTGTGTGGTGCTGGCATTGTGCTTCCAGACTCTGTACGTGTAATAATTCACTCCGTCGTGATGAGCTTCCCGGCAGCGCAGGTCGCCGCGCTCATCGACGTACCATTCCGGGGAGCTCATGCCGCGCACGTTAGCGTACAGGCAGGCGCCGACGTTCTCTCCGTGGATAAGCTCACGATATCCGGAGACTCTCCCGTCCCACAGGCCCAGATCGGCGAAGATGATGATCGGCTCGTCGATTTCGATGCTGGCCAGGTTGTAGCGCTCGTCGTCCAGATACTCGTCGTTCATCTCGCAGGCGAGCTCGTAGAGCTCTTCGTCGTCGGCGTCCGGGTATTCCTCCAGCAGATCGTCGCGCCAGTCTTCCAGATTGACGTCGCTGCTCCAGATCAGATGCTTTTTCATGTTCAGTTGTCCTCCAGTCAGAATTGATTTAGCTGCCAGGTCCGGCGGCCATACAGGGACGCGATCCAGGGGGATCGTATCTCTGTATCAGCGCCGGCGCGCTGATAGGTGTGGGTCACGGATCAGGAAGATATCTTTCCTGCCTTGCCAGGATCAGGTCCTCATAGTCCGGACCGTCGAACGTGGGCGTCCAGGGCTCCGGCGCCACGTAGCGCTCAATGTACGTGCTGTCGCGCTCGCCGGCCAGGAAGACCACGCCGCGCCCGGCCACAAAATCCAGCTTGCAAGGGTTGCAGCCTTTCATCATGCCCACGTCCAGCAGGAAAGAGTAAACGTGGTCCGGATTGATCTGGGAGACGCCGGCCAGGTTGTCGGCCAGGCGTTTTACGTCGCGTCTGATCATGTCGTCACCTCCTCTCAGCAGCACGGAATAGCGGCGAAAAGCGGCTCGCCGGTTTTACGGTCGACGATCTCGTAGATGCTGCCATCATCCTCGATCTGGACCCGGCCACGGTAGAACGTGATGCCCTGCCGGCGCAGGTAGTTGTAAAAGGCGCGGCGCTCATCTTTTGCGCCGGTCCGGAACGTGCCGATCAGGTACGACGTGTTCCACGTCCAGCCCTCCGGATCATGCCAGGCCTCGATCTGGCGGACCTCGAACGTAAAGCGCTTGATCTTCCAGCTTTCGGACATGCTCATGGTAGAAACCTCCATATCGTTTTTGATTTGGCCAGGCGGCCATACAGGGACGCGATCGCAGGATCGTATCTCTGTATCAACGCCTGGCAGGCGTTGATGTTGCTTACCACCGACGGACCGACGGACTGTTGTTGTAGCGCTCGATCGTATAGTTGCATTCGTCGTAAAACCAGCGGATAACCGGCTCGTCGTCGAAATGCACGTCGCTGAGCACGTCGACAAAGCTCGCGATCATTTCGTTGAGCACGTCGTCGTGGTCAAGGTCCTGCTCCGTTTCCGGGTCCCACAGGTCGTTTGACGGGTCCAGGAAGAGCACAAACTTAAACCGATAAAACCGGTCGCCGGCGTGATTGTAAGCTCTGGCGTTGATCAACCAGTATTCGCCGCTGCAGGTGGTGTTGGACCATGAGTCCAGGCAGGTTTTGCGCGTGATCTTGACGTTCATTTTCAGTCCTCCTTATCGACGTTTAGAACGTATTCAATGTGGTCATAGTGGACAGCAGAAACACTGTTGATATAGGCCAGGATGTTGGCCTCAGTGTATTTGCGCGGCGTCGCGCGGAAATCGTTTTCCAGGGGGAGCGCGCGCCAGTGGTTACCGTCGGCGTCGGTATACTCGGTGTCGATCGACGTGCAGCACGTCATGACAAGCTCTTTCACCGGCTTTTTGAGCTTTGCGCCGGTCCGCTTGTTATAGACTCGCCACTGATAACGATCGTAGCAGGTGAATTCGAAAAACATCAGGCGTCCGTCGGCCAGGGGGACGCGCGTCGCGGTGTCGATACGATAGTTTCCGATATCGGACTCGATCGCGTCCGTGTCGCCGGGGAAGAAATTGCAGCCGCGCTTTTCAAAGCGCAGGGCATGGTGCTCGTTGGCGTCCGTGATCGCGTCGTCATATTCGGCCTCCCTGGCGGCCTGTTCGGCGGCCTCCTTAGCGAGCGCCTCAGCGGCGAGTGCGTCATAGCGCGCGGCCTCAGCGAGCGCCTCCTTGCGGCCGGCAGCTTTCTGCTGATCCTCAGGGCAGCGGCCATAATAGCTGGCGAGCTTGCGCTGCTCGTCGGCGCGCTGCTGGTAGTACTCGGACATTTTCATCAGGTGATCCTCCTCAAGTGGTGTCCAGCCTGGGTCTTACCCCTGCTGGCGAGTATACAATAACACGAGGGGTCTTACCCTGTCAACACTTTTTTTCAGAAATTTTTCGGTCATACTCACAAAAAGACCGCAAACCGTTGGCGCTGTAAGGAAAAAATTTTTTGCCGGCAAAGCACAAAATGCAAGAGAAAAAGCAAAACATTGCAAAAAGTGCTCACCGGAACCCGGGATGACGGACCGGCACCAGCCCCTCCTGGGGTCCGGCTCCCGGTCCGGGTCAGGGCACGGTGCCCCGGCTCCCCACCCATGCGCCTGCGCGTGCGCACGTGCGTGAGTGCCTGGTCCCCGCTTGCCTGCCTCCAGGTCCCTGCTCACCAGGTGAACGTTGCACAACGTTGCACAAACCAAAAGCCCCCCGGCCCGCAGCCGCTGGGGCGCAAGACCCCCCGGGCAGGGGGCGCACGGTCCAGGGGGCTGGTGGTGGTGCCCCTGGACCACCCCCCACGTGCGTCGCGCGTTTCAATGTACGTGTGCACCCGCGCGGATCCGCGCGCGAGCAGACCGGGGGTGCCACCTTTCGGGGGACGGGGGGTACTCTGGAAATCGTTTAGCCGATATTGATTGAGCATACCAATGCTTCCAGAAACTGCCATACCCCCCTGGTTCCGAAAAGGGGGTAGGGGGACCACCTTTTTAGGGTGGTACGGGAAATTTTTCTGAACTAAATCGCGCTGGTAATATGTAAACTTTTTATGAACCACTGTATTTTGTAGTAAAGTGCAGTATACGCGTTGATATAATGTATACTGGAGATAAAAGATAAACCCGACTTCACCACCACTGAAGCCGGGTCTTTTCATGCCCAAAAGGAGGGACATAACACATGGCAAGAACATCTGGAACAAAAACGCGCGAGCAAATGCTGCAGATGGGCTATAACACTATGACCCCGGAGCAGGTTCACGAGTATCAGTCTCTTGGCGGCAAAGTCACGGCTGCTCGCAAACGCAGGAAGAAACTCATGCGTGAGATCGCGAACGACATCCTCAACATGAAGCTCCAGAACGAGGAAGAGATCAAGGCTGCGCTCAAGGCGGGTGGTCTTGAAGACCAGGACGTTAACTACGCAGCGGGCATCCTTATGGTCCAGACACTCAAGGCAATGAGTGGTGATACTAAAGCTGCCGAGTTTGTTCGTGATACATCCGGCCAGAAGCCGGCGGATGGACTGCTCGTCGGTAACCTGGACGACAAACCGTTCGAGACGATCGACTTCTCCGCGCTGACTGATGAGCAGCTGCACGAGTTGATCGAAGCAAAAACGAAGGCGGCAGAAGAAGAGGAGTAAGACTTATGGCCGAGCTCTCATATGAAGAGCAAGTCAGGATACTGAATGCCGAGTTAGCCCACAGAGAACTGGCACGGCGGTCCTTCAAGGACTACCTTGCCTATACTCACGGGGCAAGCTGGAAGGCTACGCGGATGTCGTCATACCTGGCGGACGAAGTGCAGCGGTTCCTCGACACGCCCACAGGGAACGCGTATGACATACTCGTCATAGAGACCCCGCCACAGCACGGCAAATCGATAACGATAACCGAGTCGCTTCCATCGTGGTACATGGGCAAGCACCCGACGAAAAGGGTCATCATTGCATCGTACAATGAGGAGTTCGCGGAACGGTTCTGCCGGCGTAACAAAGAGAAGATCCTGCTATACGGCGCGAATTTGTTCAAAATCACGACCGGCAATGTGAATCGTGCGACCGAGTTCGAGTTGAACAACGGTCGCGGTCGGCTGCTGTCGCGTGGTCTTATGTCAGGCATCACCGGTAACCCGGCGGACTTGATCGTCATTGACGACCCGGTGAAGAACATGCAGGAGGCGGACTCGCCCACATATAGGAACAGAGTGTGGACAGAGTGGCAGGCGTCGATCAAATCCCGTCTGCAGGCGGGGGCGAAGGTCATAGTGATCATGACGCCGTGGCATGAAGACGACCTGGCTGCGCGACTGCTCAACAGCGAGGCGAACATCAGACTGATCCGGCTGCCGGTGGAAGCGCAGCCCGGGGATCCTCTGGGGAGACCTGTCGGCGACGCACTGTGTCCTGAGCTGGGTAAGGACAATGCTTGGCTGGCTGACTTCAAGCGCTCGTACATTAACGACCCTGCGGGCGGCGGCCCCAGGGCGTGGTCTGCTCTGTACATGTGCAGTCCTCGTATAGAGGGCGGTAACCTGATACACAGAGACTGGTGGCGGCTGTACGACATGGACGAGACGAAGCTGTTCGGCACCGAGGTCATCTCCGTCGACGCCGCGTTCAAGGACGCGGAGGACAACGACTTCGTTAGTATCCAGGTCTGGGGTAAGCTGAGGAACGACTACTACTTACGGTACTGTCTGAACCAGCACCTGGACTTCCCGGCCACCTGCGCGGCGATACGGACTGTGAAACAACTGTATCCCCGCGCAACGACCGTCCTCATCGAGGACAAAGCGAACGGCTCCGCGATCATCCAGACGCTGCAGCGTGAGATGTACGTGGTGCCTGTACAGCCTATAGGCGGCAAGGTAGCCAGAGTGAACGCTATCTCCGCGGCGATCGAGAGCGGGCATGTGTTTGTGCCTGACCCGGGAAAGGCGCCGTGGGTGAACGACTTCATCGATCAGTTCACGGCGTTCCCTTCGGGAGCGCACGACGACATGGTGGACGCCTGCTCGCAGGCGCTCAACCGCCTTATTTATTTCAGCGGAGAACTTGCTCCGCCTCCGATAGACGACGAGACAGAGCTGCGGTTCCGGGCAGAGGAGATCGCGTTCCACGATCCCAAGGTACTGTTCGACCCGTACAGACAGAACGGATGGGTAGCATCATAATAAGGAGAAGAGAGACATGCAGAAGAAGAACGTAAGACAGATCGGAAAGAACTCCGGCGGTATTGATAAAGAACGGGTCCTTGAGACCACAGTTAAAGATCTGAAGACAGGTCAGGAGATCTCCAGGAGCGCGGCCTCGTACACGACAGGGCATCCGAAGAATCCCTCGAAGAGTTCGGTCGGTGCTGTGAGTCCTTCCAAAAAGGCTACGCCGATACCGACTACTCCAACCAATATCAACGGCGGTGGGGCCGCAGGTCCCGTACAGAGAATGACCAACCAGCTGGCGTCGAAGCAGTACGAACAGCAGCAGAACAAGAAGAACAAGGTCGGTCTGAACAAGAAGGGGTAAGACAGATATGGAACTGTTACTTGGCCTGCTCGGAGCGGCCCTGGGTCTTGCATTCTTTGCCGCGGGTTTCTGGTTCGGCAGGAAGAGTGCAGTTGTGCCGAAGGCGGCAGAGTTAACCGGCGCGATTATGCCGGAGCCGACGGATGAAGAGAAGGCCGCGATCGAGAAAGAAAGAGACCGGCTGCGGTCGGAGCAGAACGCGTTCCACAATCTTCTCGGCTACAGCGCCAACGTCGCCTACGGAGTGACGAAGATGTCCGGCGAGGAGTGATCTAATGCATGGCTATGGATAAGAATAACAACATCACCAAGGCGTGGCAATATTACGAACTAGGCCGTGAGTACAATAACCGACTCACTCCTAACCAGTACAGGACCGTGGATACCAACTGGGAGTTCTTTTCAGGCAACCAGTGGCTGCATATCCCGGAGACCCCCGCGATGAGCAGACTGTCCCGCCCGGTGTTCAACATCATCAAGCGAGTCACGTCATTGTTCGTGGCGCAGACGACGGCATCAGCGACTACGGTATCGTTCGAGCCGCTGAGCTACTACGACGGAACGAACATGGCTGACCCGGAGACGAACGCTTCTGTCTATGCGACAGAAGAGGTGCGTAACCTGTACGAGAAGTTCAAGATGGACTACCGTACCAGGGAGGCTCTGTTCGACGGCGCGGTCACCGGCGATTACTGCGCGCACTTCTTCTGGAACCCGGACGCACAGCCCTACGGCGGCGCGTTCGAGGACACCAAGGGCGAGATCGAGATGGAATTGGTGGACGGCATCAACGTCATGTTCGGCAACCCGAACACATGCGACGTAGAGAGCCAACCGTACATTATCATCATCGGTCGAGACACGGTGGAGAACCTGAAGTGGGAAGCTAACCAGTACCGCAAGAACAAGAAGGGTCTCGGCAAGACCGGCACAGCTTCCGATAAAGATACGGTCGAGAGCATCACGGGCGACGCGGAGTGGCAGTGGCAGACCGGCGTCGGCGGTGAGACTGAGATCGTCGGCGACGACGACAAGACCAACAAGGCGCTGTACGTGTACCTGTACACCAAGGTCACCAAGGAAGAGAACGTCATCGACAAGGAGACGGGTCTTCCGAAGATGGAGCCCGTGGTCGATGAGAACGGCGATCCCATTCCCGAGAAGGACAAAAAGGGCAAGCCTGTGCTGGACTACGAGGGCAACCCGGTGTTCAAGACCAAGCCGCTGAAGAAGATGGTTACTTCGGTTCATGTCACCAAGGCGACGCGCAACGTCAATATCTTCGAGGATGTGGACACTGGTCTGAGTCACTACCCGATCGCGTGGGGCAACTGGGAGAAGCAGAAGAACCAGTACCACGGCAGGGCTCTGGTCACGGGCATCGTCCCGAACCAGATATTTATTAATAGTATGTTTGCCATGATCTTCCGGCATCTCCAGCTGCAGTCGTTCCCGAAGACGATCTACAACGCGGAACTGATCTCGCAGTGGAATAACGAGGTCGGCGTGGCGCTGGGCGTTCGAGGGCTCCAGCCGGGGCAGGACTTGAGGTCAGTGGCTACGGTCCTGCAGCCGTCCGACATGTCGAACCAGATCGTCATGTGCATCGACAAGTGCATGGCATACACCAAGGAATGTCTCGGTGCCACAGACGCCCAGATGGGCAATCTGGCGCTGGAGAATACCTCGGCTCTGATGGTGCTTCAGAGTTCGTCTGAGGCCCCGCTGGAGAACCCGAGGCAGGGCATGCTGGAGTGGCACGAGGACATCGCCAAGGTTCTGCTCGACATGATGGGTACTTACTACGGACAGAGGCCCATAGTTAGGGAGCGCGAATTTACCGAGATGATCGAAGGCCCCGACGGCAATCCGATGATCGACCCGATGACCGGGCAGATGCAGACGAAGACCGTCGTCCACAGAGTCGTGGAGGACTTCGACTTCTCGCAGTTCAAGAACCTGTGGTTCAACATCAAGGTCAATGCCGGTGCTACCACGCAGTACTCTGAGATCGCTATGGTCCAGACGCTGGACAACCTGCGGCGTGAGGGTACGCTGGAGATCATCGACTACCTGGAGCGCATCCCGGACAAACTCATCCCGCGCAAGCAGGAGCTGATCGATACGATCAAGCAGAGGACGGGCGCGATGGGGTCTGAGGCTATGCAGCAGCAGATGAACCAGGCGATGGGGAGCCAGGCAAGCAAAGACCCGTCGAAAGCGACCAAGGGCGGCACAGGGCTGATGGCTATGGGCGGTCCTTTGGATTCGGCGAAGCGGATCTCGCAGATGCCGAACAGTATACAGGAAAGATATCAGAGCCTGCCGAACAAAGCGCAGAACGCGCTTCTCAGAGCGTCGGGCGGTAAATAAAGGAGAATGAGAACATGAGTATTATTTGGGATCCCAAGGAAGCGACGACGATTGTCGAAGTACCGTTTCCCGTTATCACGACCGGCACTCAGAACATGGGCAATGGCGTATACTGGCTCAAGGCCGGTACTCCGCTCGACGATGATCTCGCGGTCTCGAACGACGACGACGCAGTGTATGTCGTAGCGGAGGACTTCTTCTTCATCAGCACGAACCCCAATCAGGACCGCCACGTCCCGATCATCACGGGCGGCTACGTGGACCTGAACAAAGCGGAAGCCGCATCCGGCCTGACTTACACCGATGACTGCATCGACGCGCTCGCGGATGTCGGCATCGTTGTGGTCGACGACCTGCTGGAGGCAGGTGGTGGCACCAATGTCGTAGCCAACCCCACGCTGGCAGGCACGGAAGATTCCCTGACTGGCATCCAGATCGGAGACACAAAGTACGCAGTCGGCGGAAGCTCTGGCGGGGGTATGCTTGTTGTCACCGACACAGAAGGAACGCTCGACAAAACGGCACAAGAAATTATGACAGCCGCAGAGAATGGTCTTGTCGTTGTGAAAAAAACTGAAGGTCCCGCAACCAATGTTTTCCCCATTCTTCAGTTTACCTTTAACACTATTACGGGGTACGACTTTACTGTTTTCAATGGTGATTGGGCAGAATATGTCGCATCTTCTGCGGATGACTATCCCGAAATTGATATCTAATGAAACTCTCACTCATCTTACTCCGCATCAGCATCCTTATCATTGCAGTCATAGCCTTTGCGTACTCGTCACTGCCGATTGCTATTAAGGGCATATGCATCGCAATGGTGCTTTGCGGATATCTATCTTATGAATAACGCATGAGCGGA
>Ga0310690_10003482_pt1 | contig 23495 bp, 25 predicted proteins | sample AusTroGonzalo_MG_2_FD_207661 | JGI IMG/M metagenome (GOLD analysis project Ga0310690, IMG submission 207661) | Bovine rumen microbial communities from tropical cattle in Woodstock, Queensland, Australia - Gonzalo_04 (v2) (version 2) | ecosystem: Host-associated > Mammals > Digestive system >... | reverse complement strand
TTTTCTCCATTTCTACTAATGCTTTTAAAAGATACTGATTTGCATTTTCAGTAATCTTTTTTAATTCACTTTCCACAATAGGTTGAATACTATGCCTAAAAGAAATATTTTTAATTCTGTCAGTTTGTTTGTTAGCTAAATCTTCACTAAACTTTTGCAAGTTAGCCTTTTTAATAGCTTTATCAAATGCCCCTTTTACACAGAAATAAATAACTAAAGCCACAACCGTTGTGAAAGACACTCCCCCTAAAAGTGCTAGCACCTGTACCCATATATTTTGTAAAATTTCCATATCTTTTTTCTCCTTTTTTTTAATTTAAATTTATTGGTAATTTTGTTTTAGGGTCAATTATTGTGTGTGTTTTAGGGTCATATTCAAAGCAAACTTTTCCTATGCCCCCTACACACCTTTTTTTCTTTTTATCAAAATAAGAGCAAACTAAACAATCTATCGCTTGTTTTACTTTTTTGTTTTCATTGTTATAAAGCATATTTTGTTCTCCTCTTATTCTGCGTTTTCTTCTTCTATTTCATCGACTTCTTCGTAGTTATCAATGCTATCTGCACTTCCAATCCAAATAGTTTTTGTTTGAATTTCTATTGTTTTGTCTTTAGGCACAATGACCTTCCCTTCTTCGGCGGTATAATGCATTAAATATTTTTCATCTTGTATCATATATTGTCTCCCTTATGCTATAGTATATCCTTTATTTGTTATATATGTTAATATATCTTCTGCACCTATATCTTGGTCAGTACAAGCTTCGTATTCATGCCATGCTGTTGTTTTTAATTCATAGTAGAAAGTATCTGTTGAAAAATCTGGCGTTACTTGGGTATAAGTATCAGTTATTTCGTTATAAGTATAATAGGTCTTCCCACTGACAATGCTTGTATCACTTGTTGGTATTTTCGCAGTGTAAGCGTGCCCTGTATCTCTCACATAAAAATCTACTAAATAATCTTGTACAGTGCCATCTATTTTAATTATCCTTGAATAGCCACTTGTATTGGTAGGTAAAGAATTAAACAATTCAAGAATAGATGTCGTTGAAATAGATAAAGCTGATGATAAGTCAATAGTCATAGAAGCTGTTCTTGTTGGGTTTAAATTGTATAATTTTATTTTTTGTAAACTAGGGCAATCACCAAGCATATAAGATGTATTAGTAAGGTTAGTACAATCAATTTGTGGAACATTTTGCAAACTATAACACATATTTAAAATATAAGAAACATTTGTTACATTGCTTGTATTAAATTGTGGTATGCTTCGTAAACTAGAGCATTCACTAAACATTCCATACATAGTTGTAACACTACTTGTATTAAGTTGTGGAATGCACTGTAAATTACGACAGCTATCAAACATGTTTTGCATATTTGTAACACTACCCGTTTCTAATTGTGGTATTGTTGTTAAACTAAAGCAAAAACAAAACATTTCCAACATATTTGTAACATTACTTGTGTCTAATTGCGGTAAATTTTTTAAATTATAACAAAAACTAAACATGTTGCTCATATCTGTAACACTACTTGTATTGAGTTGTGGAATGCTTTGCAACATTTGACATTGATAAAACATTGCATGCATAGATGTGTTTGTTATCGTTCCTTGCCAATCAAAGATTTCAAGATTTCCATTATAATAATAAACATCACTTGAGCAATAAACTTCACAACTATCAACATCTGCTTTTATTTCAAAAACATTATTAAAACCTCCATCATTTAATGGAGAATAAGGGACTGCATTCCCATCAGTATTTGTAAAAGTATATTGAGTTGCGGTTGAGAAATAGGTAATAGCATTTCGGCTTCCACTAATATGAATTATAACTTGCTTTGCTTTATTATGTGTAGTCCAAGTATTTGCATTAATATTGGCATAGTTATAAGTATGGGAAAAGACTTGTTGGTTTGCATTTGTAAAAGTAGCAGTAGTTCCATCTCCCCAAGTAATCGTTCCTGTGCCACTAATCTCAAAAAAGACTATGTTTATGCCATTATTAATAACACCATTAAGTATATAAATTTCATCTTTTGTTGTATCTAGGGAGGGAATTGGTAACCAATCTCTTGGTCTAATATAATCTTTCCCTCCACTAATTACTATAAATGGGTTTCTAATTTTTGCCATATCTTACCCCCTATATCCCACTGTAAGAGTAACGGTTGAACTTGGTTTATCCATAGAATAAATAGTCACATTTTGACCATTTACAGCTCCAACCACAAAACCATAATTTGCAAACAATGCAGGTTGGTCATTAACTATGCCAACTTCAGTATTAGTACCAATAGTATGAGTTGCTGTTACTGTTGCACTATACATATAAGGCTCTTGGCTACTTAAAGCAGTCCAATCTCCTGCAGTTATTGTATAATTTTCTTCTGTAACTATTAAATTAGCAAGGCTTGATTTTATATTAACAACATCAGTTGATTGACTTACTGCATAATCATAGTTGTTAGCAGTAATTGGTGCATAAGATGACGCTTTTTGTTGTATTTGATAATTTGTTGCTTGTTGGAAAATTATAGACCCATTTGACAACATATTAAAACCATAAGCACTTGATACTTTGATAACTCCTGCTCTATTGCTTGTTGCATAATTACTAAATCTTACAAAGTCCCATAAATAGTAATAATTTAAGAAAGATAATTCGGTATAATATACATCATCATCTTCATCATAAGAAATATTATAACATTGAAATAATGCACCATTCGTAGTTATATATACAAGGTCTCCATCTCTTGTTGGGCAATGCCCATTTAAAAATTCATCTGCACTAAAAGAGGTGTCTTCGGTATCTTCATCCCATTGTAGATAATCACTAATATACAAACCGTTAGACATATTAATTGACACTTTTTTATTAGCGTTTGGTGTTAATTCTTCCCCATCAACAATTATACCTTCAATGGTATTAACTTGTGCACCACTTTCAATTCCATTAAGTTTTGTTTTGTCTGCACTTGTTAACCCACTATTAATTGCTCCCCATTGTTCAGGAGTAAATTCATAACTTGAAGCTTTATCAACATCAGCAATAACACTAATTACTCCGTTTGAAACATTAAATACACCAGTAAATACCCAACTATTGTAATTCTCTGCAAATTTTGTCTCTAAATGTTTAACTGTTGCTGGAGCATTTGTTCCATTGTTATATGGAGTGATAATTTGAATGGCTTGTGAGTTATAAGATAATTCAATTTCTGTGTTATTAGTTGTAGCCCCAGAATATTGCAAAATAAACAAAGCTTCTACATTGTTATCTATTTGTGTATTAATAGGCAAAACAAAGGTTACTTTTGTTGCGTTTCCAGACCCTGCTACATCTAATCTTGGTAATTCCCCAAGTTTTCCTTGTGATAAAATAATCGTTTGGCTTGTTGTATTAAGATAAAAAGTGCTTGGATAAGTTTCATTTGAATAAACAAGAAATTCGATTGTTTGGCTAGTTTCAGTAATGACTTCAAAAGTCTGTTTAATTTTATTCCCATTAGTTAATGTATAGACTTCTTCAAGGGAATTTAATGTGCTAGCAAAAGACAATTTTTTAACTTGTCCTGCCACCATGTTTATTTCATCAGTTAATTCAACATTAGCAGTAACCCAACTATCGTTTGCGTAAATTTCAGTTGTTAACCTAAATTGAACAGTGCAGTTCATACTTGCACTAGCAAAAAGTGTATCAGTGTAAGAGTTCTTATTTGCAAGTTGAAAAACCACATTTTGAAGAGTTTTTTCTGCACTAAAAATTTCATGGTCTCCAACAGAGCTTGTTTCAAGAGAATAAATAGGCATTACACTTGTTGGAACATTCTCACTATAACCATTACTTGTAAAGAAACTTACATCATTAAATACTCGTGGCAAAGCATAATCTTTCATTTGTGTCTTTGTAACACCAGCATTATTTGTCAAATAGGTTGTGGAAATATTGTTTCCTAAACTATCATTTGTCGCACTTGTTGCTTTCCCAACTGTTGTTGTCCCATTAATAATATTCCCCACAGATGTTTCAAGATTTGTAATTTTTCCACTATTTGTGGATATGTCTTGCTCGTTCTGTATCGCTTTTGCAGATGTGTTTGTAAGTGTAGTATTGTCTGTATTAAGATATTCAGCCAATCTTCTCTTGTTTGAAGAATTGTCAACAATATAAATATCTTCAATTTCTCCATTTGTAATGTTTACTTGGGTTTTTTGAGTTGTGCCACTTGAATAAGAACCTTGAACAATACCTTTTGATGTGTTGCTTGCAGGTTCTGTAGCTGGAAGCTCATAATATGACCAAGCGTGTGTTACAATTGAATAAGTATATTTATAAACTTTATCCGTTGCGTCTGGAATTGTTTGTATAAAGATAACAACATCTCCACCTTGAACGGCTCTACCAGCTGTATCTAAAACAAACTGGTTAAGTTGTGCAGATGTTGGCAAAGAAGAGCCAGTTATTTGACCAATATAGGTCTCTTCGACCCCACTCTGTTGCTCAAGATTAGAAACCCTTGACTGCAAATTTGAAATACTTGAAGTGTTAGCACTAATGTTGTATGTGTTAGCACTAATGTCAGCATTTTGAGTAATCTGCTCTGCTTTTATGTCACTAATATCACTTGAATTGTTATAAACACCAGTGGCGTTAGCGTCAACACCTGTTTTGAGCTCGTTAATTGCCCCTACAATCGTTTTTTGAGTAGTTGCGAGGCTTTCATCGAGAATATTCTGTTTTAGCAATAATTTAGCCGAATTTTCGTTTACTTGAGCTTCAAGGTTTTCAAGGTCTGTTGCTTCAATTGGCTCATCTTTATCAAGTATTGTGCTTGTCATAACATCAAGTTGACAAGTTTGACTTGTAACAATAGATGTTACTTTGTTTGTTTCTGTGTCAACATTAACAACATTTATAACAATAGTTGGAGCATTTTGCCCTTGACCTACAAGAGTTGTAAATTCTTTTGGCAATTTTCTTTCATATAAGGCATACTCTACACCTTGATAGGTTAGAGTTTTTAGGTAACGCATAAAATATGACTTGCTTTCATATATCAAGCCATTTCTTTGAACCCCAATCATGCCAACTTTAATGCTAGTTCCTGCTACATTGGTAAATGTGCCAAAACTATCTACTTCGGTTGAACCCCAAGCAGAATTGTCATAGGTATAGAGATAAAATTTATTGCTAGTATTATTAAAGAACTCAATAATATCCCCTTGTTCTTGCTCTCTTTGTGGATAAGTGTTTGCTAAAACAAAAGCCTCAAGTTCTTCATCTGTTGGTGCTTCTGCTCCACTCATTTGACCAATATAGTGTTGAACATCAAATTGTGGTGCCAAAACACTTGTAGGAACATAAACATTTAAAAGTTTATCGTTAAATTGCCCTTGATATAAAGGGAAATCTTTGTGTAAGTCTGCAATTCTACCACTTTCTGCAAGATAGATTTTTATTGTGTTCATTATGTGTCTCCTTTAACCTCGTTAATGGCATTGTTTATTATTATTATACACTTTATTTTAAAAATATTATAAAAAAATAAGAGAGAAAAATTCTCCCTTATTGATAATTGTTAAAGAAATATGTTGTTTTATGTAATGCTTGGAGTATCCAAAATTCTAGTGCGTTAAATTTATTTAAGTTTTTATCTATATTCCTTGCCGCAACTAATTTTGCTTTATATGGTATGTCAACACCAGTTTCTGTGTTTGGCTCAATAATATCATAAACAACCGCTATTGCTTTTACTCTTTCATACCCTTCAACATCGTTATGGTTGTTATCCCCAAAGTGATTTGCGTTTACATCTGCAAAAACATCTCTTAAATTTAATCTACAAATATTGCTATATGTATCAACAAAATTTTCTATGGTAAATGTAAAGTATTGGCTTGTAATTCCATCTCCCTTTGGCATTATAATTGAAGATGTGTCTATTAAACCATTGTTAAGTTTGTTTACTTCATCTTTTAATAATACCAACCTAACATTCTTTTTGTTAGGAACAAAAACATTTGGAGATAAAACAAAGGAAACTTTATTGTAATAATGAGATGGGTAGTCTGTATCTACAAGCAACTGGGTATTATAGTTTATGCTAATTTTTTCTCTGCAATCTTTTAAAAGACCAAGTCCCCTACCATTATAGTTGGTATCTGTAAAATCACTTACATTTGAAGCTATAACCAATGGCTCAATTTCTTCATCTCCTATAAAAGGTTTAGCGTTTTCGGTTCCATCTCTGCCTACAACCCTTGTTCTTATTGGGCTTTCTGGCATTTGTTGTATTTCTTGAGCTGTAAGGTCTGGCAATTCTTTTAAAATATAGAAATCAAGCAATGGTGCTTTTCCATAAATATCTGTATATTGCACTGCTTTTAATGATTTATAAGCATTATCTGCGGCTTTTGGCTTTAAAATGCTTGTCTGTGTTGTCCCAGCTTGGTCAACCTTATCTCCAGCAGAAAAGTTATCTACCATATCCCATTCATAAGTAAGTGTATTTTGGGAAGAATAAGCATTAAGTGGAGTTATAACATCTTTATAAAACTCATTACTGCCTTGTGTAATTTCATTAGGGTCAATGTCCTTATCTCCTTTAAAGGTTGTAATGGCATATCTTGCGAAATCTGCATTTTCTCCCCCAAAAATAAGGTCTGCAACTGTTTGTGGGTCTCTTAAGAAAGGGGCACTTTCTTGATTTTGGAATTGATAAATTGAATTTGACAAAATAAAGTAATCATTTATTACAAACTCTCTGTTAATCAAACTTTGCTCACTAATTTCATAAAATCTTGGCTCACTTGGTATTCCAATAATTTGAGAAAGTTGATTATAATTTTTACTATATTCAATTTCACTCTCAATGTGAGAAACATAAAAAGTATGTTTTGCTGTGGCTACATAATATAATTCCCCATCAATATTATATAATTCCCCTTTATGTTTTAAATCAGCCAAATTATCAGTCCATTCTGTTACAACAAAGTTGGTGTTTCCTGTTCTAATCAATTTACCATAAATATTATTACCAAATTTATTGCTATCTACAACAACATCTGTTTGGTTATTAAACTGGTTATGTTGTGGTATTTCATCTTTAATAGAAGATAAAAGATATTTCTTTAAATCTGGTCTTGATTGGTCTTGTCTAACACTATCTTTAGTTCTATATACTACATGGAAAACAAAGTCATTTACTTTTATGTTTGCCCATTGGCTTGGCATAGACCCAAAATTAGCAGGAACTCCACCATTAAAAGCACAATAAATAATCTTTTTAATTGAATAATCATCTTGTGGGTCTCCACTATTAACTGTAGGTGTTTTATATGAACACCCAACAATTTCATTTGTACCTAATTTATAGTTAATTGCAACGGCTTTACTTGGGACCTCGTTAGGGTCAATAGACAAAAGATTATAAACATTGCTTTCATAAATATATTCAGTCATATCAACTGTTTGACCAACAGTAGCAAAAGAATAAGAACCATCTATACACTTTATATCAACTTTTAAAATCTCAATAATAGGTTTTGAGACAATAATGGAACAAGTATCATTGTAAACAAGCATTTGCTCATCAGTGGTTTTTGGAGCAACCCACTCATCAATGTAGCCATCAAGTTGAACCATGTTGGTAACATAAGATGAACAAGCAGAAACATAGTCATCAACACCCCTAAAGTTCATAATAGACGCTTTATAATTTTTATTCGTATATTCTTTGGTTTCCCCTAACTTATCAAAAGATATTTTAAACCTATTGTCTGTGCCAAAAGTTATTTTAGGAATAGCATGAACATATTTGCCAATTTCCACTAACACTTCCCAAAGGTTCTTTTGGTTATAAAACATCTCTATAACTTGTGTGTTTTGAAGCTCGGTTAACCAATCTTCATCAATGTAAAATGGGAGATTTGTCATATTGTTAACATCTCCTATATACACATTTGGTTGTTTTTTTACCATTTGAGAGTTAATAATTGCCTTTTGCAATAAAGACAATGCACTATATGGGTTAGCCGATTGCAAAAGAATTGAAATTCCACTACTTTCATAAGTTTGGAAAGAACAACTTGCTGTTAATTGGCTCTCTGCGAATTGAATAAACTCAAAATTTCTGTTGGCTTCCAAAGCCCCTTTCCAATATTTACTTTTTTGAATTGGGGTATCTTTAGTTGATGTTAAATATGATATTTGTGCTCCAATATAACTCCCCCCACCAACAACAGAAAAACTATCTTCAAATTCTTTTAAACTAATAGAAATTGCATATCTTTTATTTGGTAAGATTTCAATTTCTTGTGTTAAATAATCTGGTGTGTTTTGGCTTGTATCAGTGTATCTTCTAACATATACATGAGATGTTGTTGCTGAAACTCCATTAGATATAAAATCTGCCTTTTCAACTAACCATTCAGCCCTATTATATTGGCTTGGAGTTGTTTGCCCACTTAAATTTAAAGGATAAGTAGATATGTCCCCCGTGCTTAAATTAGAATTTGATATAAAGTCCCCTTCCCAAGTATTTGTAGGGTTGTAATAATCACTTAAATTAAACTCTTGGATAACATAGTGTAAACTTGCGTCTCCAATATATGAAAAGGTTTTCCCCCCTTGAACACCAAAATAAATCTTAACTTTTGGAATTTTAAATTTTGCATAATACTCTTGGTTCCCACTTACATCATAATTTGAGATTTCTTGATAAAGTTTTGTTGAACCACTAGAACTTTGTGCTCTTGTAAGCATTTGAACTGCCCCATCAAGTAGAAAGTGTTTTCCCCAAATACTATTAGTATAATAACCTAAAAACCCACTAGAATAGTTTCCAAAATTAGCAGTTGGTGTATATATGCTTGGAGAATTTTGAGTTTGACTTTCTTGGTTAATGTTAAAAGTAGGTTGTGTCTCCAAATTAACATCTTTTAATTTATAAGTGGCAGAAATATTGTCAACTAGCCTTTTTTGTGCTATCACACTTGGCTCTATTAAAGAAATGCTATGGTTAAAATATGTGTCATCACTTAATATTGGTTGTTCTACAAGGTCTTTTTGAACGCACATATCCCAATGCCATTCATCAACAATTTCTTCAAACTCTTCTTCCTCATAAACTCTTTTTCTTACATCATAAATATCAATAATAAACTTTGTTTCTGGCTCAAACTCTTCTCTTCTTGTAAGCCCTGCTAAAGTTATTTCTCCCACATCAAGAGCTTCAGTAATATCTTCTTTTAAATAATCGGCTTGTAACAAGTGGTCTGTTAATTCTTCTCCACGATAGCCATTACTTTCATTTTGGCTATTATATAAAAAAATTCTAGTTTTTATCATTACCTTAATCTCCCATTGGTTAAACTAATATTAGCCCTTGCTCTTTGATATTCAATGCTATTGTTTTCTTTAAAAACTTTGTAAGAAAACTCTCTCTCACGATTTGCATATTTTGTAGCAATAGAAGTCCCTGTGGAAACGGCTCCAAATGTCATTCCTAAAACGGCACCGATTGGACCTCCCCAAGAACCATACAACGCCCCCATAGCAACACTTGAGGCTACATTGGTTGTATCCTTAATAATTTCAAGAGTTCTCCCCACTCTATCTTGTAGGGCTTGGTCTCCATTGCTATAGCCCAAGCCACCCACATAGTATTCAATGCCCAAGTCTATTACCTGCTTTGACACAGCTAAAGCATGAGTAACATTTGTTTTTATAACTCTTCGTATCCTTTGTGGGTTCTCACTCCCAAAAACAGAAGTTCTCCAAGTGCTTCCTTGCCCACCAACATTATCTGTATCGGTTTCTCCTGCATTTATATTAGCACCACCACCATCTTTTCTTACAATAACTTCTATTCTTTGTGTCCCTTGTTGATAAAGCATTTCTATCTCCTTTTGAGATGACTAATCTTTGTTTTCTTTAATTTCGGTAACCAAAGAATACAAACTTTTTAAAACATCTTGATGATTTAGTTCATCTCCAATTATTTCATAAATTTTACTTTCAATAATTTCTTTTTTTGACTTTGACAAATCACTTTGTTTTAAAGCTTCAAGCAAAAAATTGTAACTTATAATTGCATTTGCTTCATCTTTGTCATTATCTTCTATAAGATTAGCAATTTCTGTAGCTGTCCTTTTAATTTCCTTATCCATAACACATTCTTTATCCATAATTATTCTCCTTTTTTACCCCAACCCTTTAGGGTTATGCTTGATATATTAAAATCGTTGTTTGTAAAAACTTTTTCCATTTGGTCTATAACATCTTTATAAACATAAGTATGCCCATTACTTGTAATTCTAATGAAAACTGGAATATTGACTTCTTGCACAGCAGAAACAACCCCATCATATCTAATGCAATTACATCTCCAAAATAAATCATTTATTCTCATTGTAAGTGGTTGGTTAAAATCGTAAAAAGTAAAAGTTTTTGCATTTGATATTGCAGAAACCGCATACCCAGTTAAATCAGGTCTTTCTGCCGTAGGAACTGCTTTTGATATAAAAATGTTCTGCCATGTAAATTTTGTTATTGGCATTGTTAAGTATTTAGTAGTGCCAACAACAGAGCCGTTGTTGTATTCATCATCTCCATCAAAGGAAATTTCCACCTGTGTATCGTTATATGAAAGGGCATTATTAAGATAACTTATCCTAAAATTGCAAGAAACAACCACCACTTCCCCAAGTTGAGACATAAAAGGTTCTTGGTCATAACTTAAAGCCCCCATCATAATGTATGCCTTTATAGTGTCCCCATAAGAGTTTTGTATATCTTGTGGGTTACCAAGATAAGTATTTCTTATTTTTGATATATAGTAATCAAGGTTTTTAATTTTGTTTGTTTGTATAAGAAATGTTATTTTCCCTATAATTGTAGAACTATCAATATCTTGACTTGCAGTAACTTCTTCATCAATTTTTTCTACCAAAGCATAACTTTCATTCATTGAAAAGTTTAAACTTTCAACCCAGCTGTCAAACACAGAAAGTTTTGACCTTTCTTCAAAGGTTTCATCATCTTTTGATACTAACCTTTCTTTCCAGTTGTAGAACTTAATGTTTAAATATTCTGCAAGGTCTTTTTCTTCTTGTGTGCCATCATCTTCATCAACAAGCAAGATTTTCTCACTATTAGGGTTGTTATATGCGATAGAACCATTAGAAACCCTAGATTGTGCCAAGTTTCCATTAAATATATTTTCAACAATGTTTTTGACATCTTCTGTCATAAAAATAGTTCTCATTAAAAATTCCCTACCTTAAATTTCCATCTTATTTTTCTTTGCTCATAATTAAATGGGCTATTTACAGATATTTTATCGACTGCAAATTTCTTTTGTGTCATTGGAAAATCATCTCCATAAACAATGTTTTCCATTATATCACTCATAAGGGCTTGTATCTCTCTTTTTGACATTCCCTCAATCTGTTGCATTGACTGAACTCTTAAATATAACTTTGAACCAAGCCCCCCACTCCTTTTATTCTTTTCAGCTTCTTTTAAAGCCGACCTTACCATGTCTGCGTTGTTTGCAGTCCATATAAGTATTGACCTCTTTGCTAGTAGTGCGTTGTAAATAGCTTCAACTGCTCCATCATGGCTACCAACTAATTCCCCACTAATAATCATCGTGTCTCCACTACGAGTTGTTATTATTGGTTTGTAAAAAGGTCTTGCCGCAGATGTTGCCGTATCAAAAACTTGTCTGTTTACGGTCTTTGCATTGGTTCTTCGAGATATTTTGCCGTTCTCTAGTTCTTTTTCCTTGTAATTTATAAGTGGTAATTTGTCTTTTAGGTTTTTATTGTTAAAAATGTCTGTTAATGTAAAAATTTGAGAAAATCTATTTGACATATCCTACCCCTATAAAATGTTGTTTAATGTGGCAAAATAAATCTTAAAAGGTTTTGGCTGTTGCTTAATCGTGGTCTCTGGGTTCTCTACGGAAAACAACTTATTCTCGATAACAACAAGGTCATCAGGAGATAAGTTAATATTATCATCAAAATATTTGATATTTAATGCAGAAAGTGGTATAATATTGCCCTTTATGTATTGAGCAGTTGTTCCTTCAATAGAGCCTTTTATCATAAAATCAAAACTGCCTACAAAATAATACTTGTTCATTTGATATTGTGCAATATTGTTAAAACTAGCACTTAATAAGGTTACCCCACTGCTTGGCAAGTCGGTTATGTTTTTCCACCCTGTGCTACCATATCTAAAATATTTGCCTTGATACTGCAAAATTGTTGTGCTGTCTGTTATCGATACGAGTGTTGATGTCTGTGGAACTAAACTACTTGCAATTTGTGTAAAGGTTAATGTTGTGCAATCAAAAGTCCAAAAAAGATTATCACTAACCGTTTTATATATTGTTTGCAAGTTTGCACTCTTTTCCAAGCCAATAAATCTCTTATATAAAAGTGCTTTTGGGTTTCGTGTTGTGCTTCTTGGCTTTAATCTCATCTTAATTCTCCTTTACCAGTCTTTTCCTTCTGGAATAAATCTATATCTGCCAAAATATCTTAAACCAAGTGTTTTTAACATTTCAACAGCGTCTTTGTGGAAATCTCTTTCTTGATTTCTCATAACATCTGCACTCATGTTCTGCATTGTATCGAAATCAACACCAGAAATGCTAGAAATGTCGCCGTTATCTAAAAGATATTCCCCTTCAATAAACATAGCTTCAAGAAATGCTTGTCTGTATTCATAAGGTGTATAACCACGCAAACCTCTTTTTGCAATCATAAAGTTTAATTGCTGTCTTGTGCTTTTGTTTGTATTATATATCCTTGTGTAAAATTTTCTTCTTAAGGCAGTTAAAAACAATTTAACCTTGTCTGGTTGATTTCCACTTATTTCAATTTCAAGGTTTCTTCCCCTTTCTTGGAAATACTCACTTGTCAATTCGTATTGGTGGTCTAAACCAACATAGGTTGCGTCTTTATCACTGAAAGGGAAATGTATGTCTCTCTCATCTAATTGTGCAAGTGCTTCTCTTGTATAAAAAGGTGCTTGATAAGTTTCCATTATTGTTCTCCTTTATTCATAAATTTTTTGCTATAAGTATCAAAGGTCTCTTGTGATTTTTCAGTCCATTGAGCATTTGGGTCTGCTTTCTTATACATAGCAATATTCCCAGCTCGAGTTGTTTGTGAATATTCACTAACAGTTCTGTGACCATTTGGCAATTCTTGGGTAGCCCTAGAACCTGTTGCCCCCAATTCCTTACCACTATAAACTTTAGTTGGGTCTTCCCCAGTCTTTGACATTGCCTCTTGTTTTGCCAACTGACCTTTTTTACTTGTTTCTTTATAGGTATGCAAAGGAACTGCAGTTGTTGCGAACTTTTTCCCTTTTCTCGATGTAGAAATAACTTGAATGACATCTCCAGTTCTTACATTGTCATTTACAACATAGGTGTAACCATCTGTTGTGGTTCCAAGCCCTTGACCTTGTGAGCCGTAGCCACATTGTGCAAATTTCGCCATAGTTGGTTCTCCTTTTATATATTATTATACACTAAAACAATAAAAAAATGGTAAGGAATATCTCCCTACCATTTTTGTTTTAAATTATTAGTGATTAGTTAGTTGTTCCATCATTGAAACCAGCAACAACACCAGCACCAGTAACTGTTGCACCATCGATTGCTGTGAATTTGATTGTATTCATTATCAAAGCAATGTTTGCGGCACTCCAAGCGGAAACAAGTGAAGCACCAGCATTAACGATAACTTTAATTGTTGCACCATGCAATACTTCAACACCAACTTTCATCTTTGGAAGAATATAAACACCACCAAAGTATGGGTTTGGGTTAGCAGTTATTGAAGGTCCAACAATACCACGACAAGTTCCAGCACCATAAACAATCATGCCTTCTAATTTGTCAAGTAAGCCACGAACTGTTGGTAAGTTTCCAGCTGTGTCATCAGCAGTTCCAGCAATACCAAGAGCAGTATAAACAAAGCCTCTTGTTACTTTGTTGAACAAGAACAAGTCAACTCCATCATACATACCACACATACCAGTTCTGCTATCAATTCTGTCTTCTTCACGACCATCAAATGGGTTCATGAAACCATTAGCCAAAATTCTAGCACTAGCTTCACTAGCATTTTGTAGGTATTGAGCTTTCATTAATCTGTTAAGTTGTGGGGTTATAAAACCTTGTCTTTCATCACTAGGAACTGTTAAAGCACCTATTTCTGGAATACCATCGTTCAAACTTTCGTTTGCAGATTGGAAAGCACTTGTTGCGTATGTTGCGGCAGTTGTTGCGGCTGTTGGGTCATAAGAGTAAACAGCGTCTGCAATTTCTCCTGCACTAATATCTCCTGCAACAATAGAGCCAACTTGGTGTGATAATGCTTTATCAAAGTTGTCTCCGTTACGGAAGAAACCTTCAATTTGTTTTGCAAAAGTAATAACATTGATTGCAAGACCTGCAGTTTTAACAAGTTGTGCAAGAACTACTTGTTTTAATTCTATTGGGTTAGAATAGACTTGTGCTTGTGTAATTGCAACACCTTCATCGTAGATTAAATCTACTGGAATTGTGTAGTGGTTAGATTGTGGAGCATTTCCATATCCACCAACATTCTTTGCATTGTGGTAAGCACCATTGTTTAATGAACCAAGTTGTCTAAATCTTGGAGCATAAGGTAACACTCTCATTACATCGATATATGTTACACTCTCAACATCATCAGTTTTTGTATATTTATCAATACAACCTTTTCCATTGATGTGTTGAATTTCTGGGAAAAGGTTTTCATAGACTAACATTGAACTTGCGTGTTCAACATCATAGCCATTTACAGCGGTAAAACATTTCTCTTTTGAGTAATAGACTATATCTTGCACTTAAAGTGCCACTTTCTTTCGGTATATGTATCAATAATATACCTACGCCTTTGCGGCTAGTCGTTCGGCATTTATGTTATAAATTTGATAACCACAAATATATTTTTGAAGTGCTATTCTTCGTGCCAACCCTCTTGGGTTTTTAGTAGTTGTTTTGTTGTTCGCAATCAACCACTCTGCCGCCTTAAATCTTGAACTAAAAAAATGTCTTTCTTGTGAACTGACCAACTCAACTGGGTTCCTTTTTTTATTTTGAGAATTTAATTGCCCAATAGAATTGTTTTTGCAAAATTTTTCTTTGTCTTGGTTATTTGTATTCTCACTATAAGTTACCCAACGAAGATTTGAAATGTTATTATTTAATTTATTTCTATCAATGTGGTCAATTATGTGATTTGGGCTTGGCTGTTTCTTTCCCCAACATTCCATTACTAATTGATGTAATGGTCTGTCCCAACCTTGATTTGGTCTATAATGTGGGTTTGACTTATTCACTCGGTAATTTGTTCTATAATAGCCAAAATTTGAAATTTGTTGTTTCTTTATTTTTTTTGACTTTATATTTCGCACTATTCCATCTCTTGAAACTTCATATCTAAAATCAAGTGATGGTATTTTTCTAAATTCTTGTTTCATATTTATAACAATTTAGCACGGGATTATTTACCATTTTTACCCCGTAACCATAAACACTATTTTTTACTTACCCAACAATCGTTTATGTTAGTGGTGTTTACAACCCTTTGATTAAGGTTAAAAGTGTGATGGTATAACCCTTATCGGGTTCGCCATAGTTTTGTTCTCCTTAAAATTCAATAAATTTTTGATGAGTTCAAATATTACATAAATGCTTTGGAGTATTCATCAAACGAAGAGTTTGCGTGTTTATCTTTTGGCATAACCCCTTGTCTTTGATAACCACCAAAATCTTTATTTTCATATTTGTCTTTCATTCCATTAAGTTCATCACTCTTATTGGAAAGTTCGTTTTTCAAGTCACTGTTCTCTTTTACAACTGCGTCAAATTTAGCTTCAAGAGCCGCTAACCTTTCAGCCAACATATCTTTTGTAACTAAATCTTCTACACGAACACCGTTACCACTAGTTTCGGTTTCGCTGACTTGTGGAGCAGTTGGTTCCTCATCTTTTGTAGCTTCAGCTGGTTTTTCTTCGGTTGGTTTTTCTTCTTTAGTTTCTTCAACTTTTTTCTCTTCAACCTTTTTCTCATCTTTTGCTACATCGGTTGACTTTTCCTTATCAACCTCGTTGTTTTGGGTTTCAACCTTTGATGTTTCAACCTCATTTGTTTTGACTTCTTTTTCATCAGCCATTTTTTTGGTTCTCCTTTTTTTTGCTTTGTTATTTATCTCCGTAGTATCGCTTATGGTTTCATTGTTTGCCATCTCACGAACAAGTTGCTTTTCATCGGGAGAAAACTTGTTAAAGCGTTTTTTAAGAGCCTTAATAAGCAATTTGTTGAACATACATTCTCCTTTGATTGCTTAAAGCAATTTTTCAGTCCAACCCTTGTGGGTTTCGCTGTGCTTTAATAATATTATACAAGTGTTTTTCAATTTTTATTATTTTTTTTAGTGTTTATTTATTCCAAGATTGAGCCATTGCTTCTCTTTGCATATCATTTTGTGCCTTTGTTTGCTCAAGATATGCAATTTCTTTCTCTTGCTCTTCTTTGCTCAATGTATTTCCATAAGTGTTCTTTACAAACCTTTCTGGAGACATATTTCCTGCCGCAAAGACATCACTATTTGTTTTTAATCTTTCAATTTGTGGGCTTTGGTCTTCGGCTTTTAAAATGATTTCAACTGGGCTTTGGTTGTAATAATACATAATCTCTCTTAACATCTCGTTAATTTCAGGAGCATTAAGATTAATTTGCCCTTTTATCCAAGTATCACTCTTGGTTCTTTCGCTTATAATTTCGGTGGCGGTTCTTGCACCAGCTCCCTCACTCAAGAATGAAGCTATTGAACTTGCAGAAACATTTAATTTAAACGAGCAATCTTTGTAAATGTTCTCCATTTGAGTTCTCATATCTTCCCCACGAAGCAAGAACTGAATAGGAGTAATCTTGTCATTATCTCCGTTTATGCTAGTAATTTTTTGATAAAATCTCTCGTTCAATGCTCTGCCATCATAGTTAGGGTCATCTTTATTCCAAAACTCTTCTGGAACCAATGCTCTTGCTCTTGCAAGGTCAACTTCGTTCTTCTCGAAATATTTCATTTGGTCATATTGGAAATTTTCTGTGAAAAGAATGTCCCCAATAGGTTGCCCAAAAGGTGTGTTTGGTATCTGTGGAATATCATCTGTAAATTTCATCAAGTAACAACCAAGAGAATTTGGGAAAGGTAAATATTGCTCTTCATCAAGAACAATGCTTGGGTAATGGTCTTTTATGTAGTTTTTAACCATGTCTGGCAATTTTTTCCATTCTATTCTCTGCAAATCAAACTTTGGTCTATCTTGAACAGATGTCTGTAAGTTGCCATTAGATTTATATACACTTGCCTTTACACAAGGTTTGCCCTTTTCATTAAAATACCTTTCTTCACAAATTCCATAGTGTTCTTTGGTTTTTGTGTTAGGGTTTGTGTTGTGAATTGCGTCAAAATACACTCTCACACTAACAACTTTGCCCTTTGCGTCTATGTCAGCAAAGAAAGTGTCTATTCTATGAGCCGTTACATAAAGGTCTTTGTTTTCTCTGTTAAGTTTTAATAGAGATGTTCCCCCAGCAATAGCAAACTTGTGTGCTTTTTTGAGTGCTTTATAGAATTTTGAACTTTTTGCCCACTTTGTAGCAAAGTTATAGTCAGCAGTATCCCCACTGAAATCAATTCCATGTGCAAAAAGCATATTATTTAAGCCAGTAGCAATGCTTTGTAACATTCTTTGTGGCACAAGTCCACTTTGTCTGTTGTGAAACCCATTTACCCAACCATCATAACAAGCAAGGCACCTGTTAAGGTAAATTGCATAAAATGAGTAGTAATATTCTGGTGCTAAAAGATAAAAAGTGTTGTTTACATAAAAATCGAAATAATTGCCAAGAGTGTCAGCCCCATAACCGACAGTATCTATATCAAAAACTTGTTGGCTCATAGTTTTATCTCCTTATTAAGTTATTTTACACTTTTTGCAGAGTTTTTTATATTTTTTACTGACTTTTTAGGTTTTTTATGGCTTTGAGCCATCTTTTCTTTTAATTCTAACCTTTTTTCTTCTTGAGCAACATTTGAATGCAACTCTTTGAAGAAATCTGCAAGTTTATCGGCAGAGCAAACAGAAATCATTTGTGAAAATTCATCAAAATCTTTTCTCAAGCCCTTAATTTCACTCAAAAATTCACAAAAACAGTTCAAAATTAGCCTTTTTACCTGTTTATCATCATTTACTGCCTTTAAAATGTCTTCATTTTTCATAATGTCAAGCACTTCTTTGTCTATTTTTGCTTCAGTAATCTGTGGTTTTGTATTTTTTTCTTCGTTTCCCATAATTATTCTCCCTTTTCTCCATCTTTTGTTATTTTTTCATCAATCAAGCAAGTTTTCATTAGCCCATGAGCAAGTTTTATACTGTTTTTTGCCTTTAAAAGTTCATTCGTAGTAGCCACAAGCACATTAAAAATAGCAATTCTAATGGCTTCATCTTCGGTTTTGCCACTTTTTTCAAAACCAATTTCCTTTAAAAACTCTTCTTCACTCAATTTTGAGTGCCTTGCAAAGGTTGAAGCTATAATATAATTCAACAAGTTGTCAGCTTCATGGTCATTTGCTCTTTCTTCGGCTGTTTTTTTCTTTTTCTCTTCCATTTTTCTCTCCTTATCCGTTATTTTTGCAAAAATTTTGCAAATTTTATGTTTTAATTGAGCATTTTTCGACTTTTATGCTCAAAAATAACCTTATTTTAGCCCTGCCATCTTCTTTATGTCGTTATAATGTGTTTCTTGTTCGAAGTTTCTCTTCCTAATTGGGAAAGAAATGTTGTAGCAGTTGTTATAATATGGCACAAGCCCATATTCAAGGGCGTCAACCAAGTCGTTTTTGATTGCAGGGTCTAGTTTTCCGTTTTTATATCTCTGTTGTTCAATCTCTTTTGCCAATCTATGCTTATTTGGTTCCCCATTCCACATATTCGAACCCTCATTAAGCAAAGTAAGAACTCCATAAGCAAAGGCATTTTTAATAATTCCCATGTTTATGTCTTTCTTTTTCATGGTAAAGCCCTTAATATCAATAAATCTCCACATCTCTCTCCACTTTGATGTCTTTTTAAGGTGTTTTAACTGTGCAATAAATGGGGCGGCGGCTCCATCGACACTCAAAATTGTCTTAAGCTGGTTATATGCAATGCCGTATTTCTCATCTAAAAAGTGTAAGAAATTGTCTAAAAGTTCACATTGCTCGGTTGGAGCAAGTGTTCTGTTGGTTTCTTCTGGGTCATCATAGCAAATTTCAAGTGTTTGTGTCGTGCCATCATCAAGGATAGCCACTGGAACAATAGCAAAAGTGTCGTTTGCCGTTGCATGGTCAACACCAATCATCAAAGTTACAATGTAATGCTGTTGTAATTTGTGAGCCATAATGTAATTTTTCCCCCTATTGAACTGTGGGAACACAACATCACTCGTATTTGCATAAATATCTCCCAAGAAAACTCTTCTAAACTCTGTATAGTTAACTTTTTTGGAGTTTTCTATAAAATTCCTTGTCTGTTCGTTTAAAAGTCCCCAAATATGATAGCAGTTTGCATAGATATAACACCATTCAGGGTCTTGCCTTTTCTCGTTTACATAGTCAACAAACCAATGCCCAACAGTTTCGTTGTTTCCAACAACAACCAATTTTGCCTTTTGGTCTAATTGCCTAATGAATGTAATAACAGACTGCTCAACAACATTGGCGTCTTTGTTTTTCTGTGCTTCCTCGTATAAAACAAGAGATAATGGGTTGCTTGTAACAATACCCCTAGACCTTTGACCACCCTTACTATCGGTAATTGGGTAGAAAAAAGTTCCACCAACCTTTCCCCTTTTGATAATTCGGTCTTTTGCCTTTGGGATATACCAATCACAAGTAGGGTCATCTCCAACATCAAAACCAGAACGCCTTAAAAACTTTTCAATTTCGTTTATAATGCTGTCCTTAATTTCGGTAGCAGTCGCTTGTAGTATAACAATGTCCCTATCAGGGTATTTATTTGTATAAGTCCACCAAATCGCAACAAGAATGCTTGTTTTCCCACTGACACGACCGCTTGACAAAATAAAATATCTGTAATTGTCAAGAAAAATTTCCTTATAAACAGCTGGAATAAGTAAGTTGTCCTTTGATAACCCACTATTATTCAAGAGTTCCTTATAAGTGTCGTTGTCTATTGGTGCTTGTGGTGGTGTTTGTTCTTTTATTTCATCACTTGCCATCATTCTCCCCCACACTCTCAAAGAATTTATCTTTGCCACTCTCGGTTTCGGTCTTTTCTTCTTCCACTATGACCGTTTCCCCATCAATAACTTCCACAGCGTCTGGGTTTAACTCGACTGTATTTCTGCTATCTTCAAGTTCTTCTTTCTTACTGGCGTCAACAATGTTAATTGTAATATCCCCCACTTGAAGCTTATCAAGGTCTGGTAATTGATTAAGCCCCAAAATTTTGTCAAGTTCCTTTCTTGCTTTCATTTTGGTTTCCACATCACTCAACTCTTCCACTTTGGTTTCAATTTTCGCCCCAGTGGCATTATAACGAGTTGTTTTTCTCACAGTCTTAATCTTCCCAGTTATAACATCACGATAGAACTGTATTCTCCTTGCAGTCTCTCCATCAGCCCCATCAATGACTTCCAACATTTTTTCTGCCCCATCTTGTAAAGCCAAAGCGTCTATCTGTTGGTTTATGGCACTATCCTGCTCGGTTAAATCTCTAACAGCCTTTTGCTGTTGAATACAACTTATCAATTCTGGCAAAATCTTGTTTCTCTTCTCCAAGATGTAAGCCGCTTGGGTTGCGACCTTTCCATCAAACCCTGCCATCTTGTAAGAGTTCGTTTTAGAATACCCCTGCCCCCTAAACTCCACATACTTTCTCTGTCTAGTTGGCAACTTTTCGTAGGCACTCTGTTGCTCCCTTGTAAAACAAGCATATTTTTTAGGTTTTGACCCAACTTTCTCCATCAGCCGAACACTACCCCTTTCAAAATATTTTCAATTATTTATATTATACACACAATTTCGGTTTTTTTGCAACTAGTTTATAAACTTGACCAAAAATTCCCCAAATTCCCCCAATTTTTCGCCCCCCCACTCACACACACCCCCACAACCCACTCAAATTCCTTTTCTTTTTGCCTTTAGAAACGAAATTCCCCTTTCCCTCGATAAAATACTCAACTTTTCCCCTCTCGGCTCTTAAAATGGCAATTCTGCCCTTTCTTTCCCCCTATTGAATATATTCTATTAAATTTATTACACTCTTTGGAGAGAGTTGATACACTGGAGAAAAAATATAGGGGGTTTAAAAATTGATACCCTTACATCAAAAAAATTCCCTCTGGGTGGGGTGGGGTAGATTATAACTCTAGAATAGATTTTTAACTCTCTAGATAATAAACTCTATAATAGAATATAATATAAATCTATATAGAGTTATTCTCTATAATAGAGTTATATAGATTTTATTCTAAAAAAGAGTATATTTTAATAAAAAATAAAAATAAAATAAAATAAAAAAAAAATAAAAAGAGAATAAAAAATAAAAGAAAAAACAAGGGCAAAAAATTGGCTCCCTTGCTTTTTATTTTTGTTACAGCTTTATTATTTTATAATCTAACAAATTATATTTTTTATTTATTTCGTAATAATTTAAAATGCTCTTGTCATACTCTTTTAGAGTTTTATAAAAAAACTTTGTTGTTGGGTCTCTTTGATATTCTTTTTTTGTGTCTCTTATAAAATAATTGTTTTTATCTGGGTGCTGTGTGCTTATTTCTTTTATTAACATTTTAAACCTCTTGTTCAATCTCTTTTAATTTTAAAATTATATCAAAAATTTTGTTGCTTATCCTCTGGGTGTGTTTTTGGTTCTCATGTATAAAATAATAAAAATTATTGTTTAAAATAAAGTTTATTTGCTCATCGGCTTCGGCGAGTTGCTCAAGTGCTTTTTGTGTTTTTTGTTTTACTTGTTCAAATGTTTTTTCAAATGTTTTTTCCCTTAAAAATTCAAATGCTGTTTCAAGTTCAGCATATTTTTTAAAAACTTCTTTTTTTGGTTTTTCTGGTTCAGCGTGGTAGTTGTTCAAATTGTTTTTGGCTTGGTTTAGTTTGGTTTGTAGTTGTTCGAGTGTGTCAAGCTCGGTTTGTGCCTCCAAAATATTTTTTATTTGTTTTTCTGTTTTTTCTATCTCTTCAAAAAATTTTTCCATATTTTTTATAAACTCCCTTTAATATTTTAATAAAATAAATATAAATACTATTAAATTAACAATTATACATAAAAATGTTATAAGCGAACTAAAAACAAATACAAATAAATCGTTGTTTTTTTGCTTTTGCTTTTGTTGTTTCTCTTGTTGTTGCTCTTGTTGTTTTAACTTGTTTTTTAATATTTTTAATTTCGTTTGCTCTGTTTCTCTTTTTATTTGGTCAAGTTCACTTTGTTGTTCTTCTTCAAGAAAAACTTGTTTAATATCATTATAATGTAACACTTTTAAACCTCTTTTAAAATTTTATTTTTAAATCGTTCACAGCTTCAACTAAATTATTGTTATAACTATTGGAAACAATATAAAATTGTATTGCTTTTTTTAATTGGTCTCTGTCTTTTTCTTTTATTGCCTTTGTTATATAGTCATAGTTAAAAAGTTCGGCTTCTTCTTCAATATAATCTAAATCAATATTTTTTTTGGCTTGTAAGCTGTCTAAAACTTCATCAATTATCATTTTAATAACTCCCTTTATATATTATAATATATTATTTGCTTTGGTTCTTCTGGTGGTCGGTTATATGCGTTTTTTCTTCTGTCAAAATAATAATTGTTTTTATTTTTGTTTTTTTCAAAATTTTTATAAAAACAGTCAGCAATGCTTTTAAAATATTTTTGACTTTTTTTATTTGTGTAAATATCGGCGTCATTATATAAATAAATTTCGTCTAAAAAATAATTTGGTATTTTTTTGTCAAGTGTTAGGTCTACGGCTGTAAACATCGGCTCGAATAGTGGGTTAAACTCATCAAACTGAATATAATAAAATTTGTCTTTTATAATAAAACTTGCATAATTTCCAATGCTTTTATACTTTAAATTTGTTTCTATATAAGTATCAAAATTTTTTTCGGTTCTTCTTATTATTATTTTTGGCGAACAACCAACAAGTTTAAAAGTTTTTTTGTTCTCTTTTTCCAATCTTTTTAAAAACAATGTAAAACCTCTTTGTAGATTATAAATTGCTCTAGTTGGGTAAATTGTTTTTTGTGTTTCTCTTAAAATTTGGTTAACAGTTTTAAATTTTTCCATATTTTTATAAACTCCCTTTAATATTTATTTTTTAATAATCTTTTTTAAAA
>Ga0310690_10003479_pt1 | contig 23521 bp, 8 predicted proteins | sample AusTroGonzalo_MG_2_FD_207661 | JGI IMG/M metagenome (GOLD analysis project Ga0310690, IMG submission 207661) | Bovine rumen microbial communities from tropical cattle in Woodstock, Queensland, Australia - Gonzalo_04 (v2) (version 2) | ecosystem: Host-associated > Mammals > Digestive system >... | reverse complement strand
GTTGACATACTTTGGTGCTGAGGATGATTCACCGTCAAATGCAAGGTGTCCACGCTCGCACATCCCAATGCATTCGTATACTCATAAGTATACGTACCATCCGTTGTATAAGTCTGGTTATGCCAAACAAAGCTCTCACACGCCGTCTCTTCCTCCACATTATGTGTCCCATAATTCACCGTCAAATGCAGTGTATCCACACTCGCACATCCTTTATCATTCGTATACTCGTAAGTATATGTTCCACCTATCGTATACGTCACACCGTGCCAACTATAACTCTCACACGCCGTCTCATTCTCCACATTATGCGTCCCTTGATTTACCGTCAAGTATAGCGTGTCCACACTTGCACAACCTTCCCCATTTATATACTCAAAGGTATACGTTCCACTCATTCTATACGTCCTACCACGCCATACAAAACTCTCGCAAGCCGTCACCGTCTCCACATTATGCGTCCCATGTTTCACCATCAAGTGAAGCGTGTCCGCACTCGCACAACCTTCCCCGTTCGTATACTCATAAATATACGTTCCATCGTTCGTAAACATCATATTATGCCACTTAAAATGTTCACAGGCCGTCTCAGTCTCTACATTGTGCGTCCCATGATTCACCGTCAAATGCAGGGTATCCACACTCGCACAACCCAATGCATTCGTATACTCATATGTATACGTACCATCCGTTGTATAAGTCTGGTTATGCCAAACAAAACTCCCACAGGCCGTCTCCGTTTCCACATTATGCGTCCCATGATTCACCGTCAAGTGCAACGTGTCCGTAACCGGACATCCATCAGTTCCGGTATACTGGTGAGTGTAGGTACCAGATTCATCGTATAAAGTGCCGTGCCAGGTATAATTGTCACAATGTTCCACAGTATAGGCTTGGCCCGCAGGGTCACAAAGACCCGTCACCGTTATGCTGCCTTTCACCGGTGCCTTGCAACCATTGTTCCAGACCGCCCACACCGCATATTCATAATTTCCATTGTAGACAACATCATCGTTATAGGAAGTATTATTCGTAGTCGTCACCAAGGTTTCATCTCTATCTATCTGATAATATGACAGGTAAATAGGACTATCTTCAATGGTTCCCCTCAATGCAAAGCTCATATTATAAGATGCGCTAAGATACTCCTGCCAATTGTTGTCCCCTTGACTCGGAGATTTCGAGACAAGACCCTTTTTCGCCACATATGGGGTACCCGTTCGAACAGGATGAGAATTTGCAGGAGCCTCCATATAAATACCAAACCATAATTCCTGGCTAGCATCAATAACAACAGGCTGTTCCAACGAGATCTCATTCCATACGTCATTCGTCAACGAAAACATGTTCACACTCTGTTCCCTGATTTTTGTTCCGGAACGAAGATAGTTGTTACCATTCAGTCCCCCACCCTGATACACCACAATCTTATACATGGTGGCTTCACTACTTGGGATAAAGGAGACCGCTGTGAGACGTTTGCCATGGTAAGGGGCAAGATCATTCACATCGTATCGGTGCACCATGTACCTGTTGTTAGAAGAGGATGAGCCGAATGAGGTATTGACAGGTATCTCACACCAACTAACTACTTGCTGATTAATGATTTGTTCAGCCGGCACACTCCAATTCAGCATGACTTGGCTTCCGGATAGGGCCACCGAAAAATCTTGAGGAGGGAAACACTCCGCTGTCGTTTGCCCACTTAAGGGCACAAGCTTAGAAATCGAGCCAGAAGAAAGGGTTATCGTTCCTGTTTCGTATGAAGCGATATTTGAAGACGGGGTATATTTCACATATAACACCCCACCTGTTACAGAGAGACTTTGAGTGGTAGAATAATTCACACCATCCGTGCTAAGGGTGAAGGGGCCGCTGACCGTTGCCGAAATTTGGGCAGGCAATCCGCTGCCCGACACATGCAACGTCTTGACAAATGTCCCAAAACCATTATTCGTAAAAAAATCAAGAACTTCCGGCGAAGTGGAAATGCCTGCCACATTGGTGAAAGACCTTTCCACTGAAGCACTGCATCCATTGCTCCAATGGGCCGTCACCTGATAGAGATAGGTATTGGTGGAGGTAAGGACATCCTGCAGCGAAGTTCCAGTAGTATTTCCTATGACAGTGCCGTTCCGTGAAACCTCATAACCGGTGACGGATTGCACATTTTCCACCACACCCTTAAGGCAAAACGACAACGAGGTACTCATCTCGCCCCAGTTGCCCGTACCATTAGCATTATGAGTGGCGTAAACACATGATTTCTTGGGCACATTACCCATACTTATCGGTATAAACGCGACACCGGCGGGTGCCTCCGCATATATCCCAAACCACAATTCCTGAAAAGCATCCACCCAAACTGGCGTATTGAGTGTTATTGTATTTAACGTATTTGGAGTCAACGAGTTAATATCAATATCCTGTGATAAAACCAAAGTACCGGAATGGATATCGCCATCAAAGCTCCCTCCTTTATAAACCACCGCCTTATAAACCGTAACCCCACTTACAGGATAAAAGGAGATACTGGTAAGCGCCTGATTATGATATGCCACCAAATCCGAATCACAGTAGCGATGCACCATGCTGAATTTTATATCTGTTTGATAATAAAAGTAGGTATTTACAACATCCGAAGACCAAGTCAGCGTATGTGGATCAGGCTCCACTGCCACATTATCCCATTGAAGATTAATGTGTTGCAAATCCTGAGTGGAAATGGTAAAGTTCTGTGGAGCGATACAGAAAGAGGCGCGGACGGTCTGACCGACCAAGCGAATAGTATCGTGTAAGTTTCCTGATGACAGATAAATAGCACCGTAATCTTTCACGCCCACCGGACAACCTAAGTGACGAACATAGAAAATACCGCCATCTCTGCTTAAAGTGTCGGATGTATAAAAATTGCTGTTATCCGTACTGATACGGAAATTGCCTGTAACGGTTACGGTGATGCTGTTGGACAAATGGGTCGCCAGAACCAGAACCGATTGGTCTTCACAAACATTGCCCTCTTCTGTAAGGAATGACAAACTATGCGTAGCCGTATGTAACATAGGATGGGAGGCATCAATCCCTATGATAGCCCGTTGATTGACATTGTAATTGTGGGCACCCGGAGTCATATTGGTCAAAGCATAAAACCCGTCATAAGAGCCCCGCCATCCCCAATTAAAGTGGAAATAGTCCTCACTGTCATAGCCGTCACAAACAAAAGCATGGCCCCCACTGCCACTACCACAATAATAAACAGGGCGCATGTTGTTCAGCTCGTTTTTAAGCAAATTGACCCAATCCTCGCTTGAATAATTACTGCTACTTTTCAATTCCACCCCATTGAAGCCGAAATAGTTGTTCAGCGCGCTCACCGCCTTGACATCTGCAGCGCCACTGCCGGAGGGTCCATACATCATATCCACCGCCACGCCGCAATGATACATCAGCTTGGATACCTCATCAATTTGCGCTTGTGTGGCACCGTTCAGTGAATTCGGCATCAAGCTGTAGTCGTAGTTACCCGTACTAAAATCGGCACTCAAAAGACCGTAATTACCATACCCCATGCTTGCATTGTTGGCCGTATAGCTATGGCTGCCAATACCTGTGGAAGGATATGACCAATAGCGTATAATTTGGGACATAGCACAGGCCACGCACCCAGCATAGGCATGTCCTCCCGAGCCGGCCGCATCAACAGGGCACTGTGAGTTATAGGGATCGCTCTGGTCCCACTTGGTCGTCAACAGCGGTCCGACAATCGCTGAAGAGGTGGCCATAACAGACATATTGTCGGAGAGCAACTGCCTCCATTTCATGGCGGTCGCCTCGCACTCCTCCTCCGACACCATTTGATAGATGCTCTCTATCTCCTTGACATACTCGCCAAAGAACCACTCCGACTGTTCAGGGAGACGTTCTGCGACAAATGCCGATTCCGTGGAATAGCCCAGAACCGGTATCACACGAGTATCAGCCGACATCATCACAAAATGATTCCCGAAATTAAAGACGTAAAAAGCAGGTTGCCTTTCTCCCATATCATAGGCATGATTATCGCCAACATACTGTATATACGAAAGTTCCGCATCCTTCTCAGACACAGACCGACCCGTTTTCCAATTATAGAAATGAGTGGCGGCCCTTTTGGCTGTAAGGGAGTCCACAGGAGAGGCCAAAACCGGTCTAGCACAAGTTAATATACTGATTATCAATACGAATAATGCCGAGAGTATATTTCTATTTTTCATAATCATAAATTTTGTTTACCGTCGGCAAAATTAAAGAAAATATTGGTAAAATGGGCTTCTGTTGAAAATAATTCAACAAACCTCCAAATTGATGTAATTTCATAATTTAGGGGTTTCTATGGTATTATATAAATATGTACAGAAACAAAGCGTAGAGACGATGTGCACATCGTCTCTACAGGGCGTAACGCCTCTGCTTTTACCGAAATCGCCGTACCACGGCTGCCACAATGCAGAAGAGTAACGCCGCAAAGGTCAGCACGATGGCGATTCTTGCGATGTAGTCGCCATGTTTCACGTAGAAGGTCTCGCGCGTCTGGGCGCATACGAGCGTTTGGATGGCCGTCCGCTCATCGTATTTCGTCCGCATCAGCACACTGCCGGTCGGGGAGATGACGCCGGAAAAGCCTCCATTGGCGGCGCGAAGCACGTAACGTCTTGTCTCGATGGCTCTTAACCGTGACATTTCGAAATGCTGCCGGTGGCCCGGACTATCATCCCACCACGAGTCGTTGGTGATGACGCACAGCACGTTGGCGCCGTTCTTCACGAAATTGGCGACCAGCTCGCCATAAACAGACTCGTAACAGATGGCTGCCCCGATGCGCATAGGTTTACCATCAACTTCGAACTCAAAGGTGCGCTGCTCGGTGTCGTTGCCCAACGAGGAGTTGGAACCGCCCAACTCGATGATGGCATTCTCAAGGAAACCGAAAACCTTCGGGAAAGGCATCTTCTCCACGCCCGGCACCAGCCGGCTCTTGTGGTAGTGGCTCACCAAGCCGTTCTTGTTGTAAAAGCCTGCCGTGTTGAAGAATTCCATGAATTGTCCCGGAATATATTCCCGTGCCACAGGCGACGTTTTGTGATCGGAGATGCTCACGGTGGAGAGACCCAACACGAAGTTGAGGTTTGGATAAACTGCTGTGACACTGTCGAGTAAGGCGAAACCTTCAAAGCGAGTGTCGCCCTCCATAAAGGTATGTTTGCGCAGCGCCTCCATATCGATGGTGTGCGCGATGGCGGATTCGGGCGTGATGACGAGATTGGTCTTTTCGTTAATGTAAGGTTGCGCCACATCGAGAATCCGCTGGATCTCCTGTGTATTGGTAAGTCGGTACTCCTCCTCCCACGGGTCTGTGTTTTGTTGCACGATGACCGCCTCTATCGGAGTGTCATGTTCTAGGTGTGAATTTTCGTAGAAAAACATACCCATGGATATTCCGCATGGAATCGCGTAGGTAGCAGCCACTGAGATGACATATCTGACAATTCCTTTTCGATTGTGTTGCTGAATATGTCCGATAAGGCCTGAGAACATGAAGTTCAGCAGAATAATCCAGAGAGTGCCGCCTAACGTGCCCGTAATGCAGTACCATTGCACCATGGCAGGCATGTTAGCGAAGACATTGCCTAACGTAAGCCACGGCCATGTCAAATCCCAATTGAGGTGCAGATACTCGAAGGCCACCATAAAAGAGACAAGCATAACCAATTGCAGCACCGTGTTTTGCACCTGTTTCCGACAAGCGTGCCACGTCGCAAAGACCAGCGTCTGCAGCAATGCGTTGGCAATAATCGCCGCCGCTGCACCGGGCAGCGTACAGTAGGCAATCCAATAGGTGGTGATGAGGTTGAAGACGAAAAAGGCAGGATAGAACAGCAGGATGCCGCGCCCGAAAGCGTTGCGTTTGCCCTCCTTCAAGGAGATGTCGCTCAGCCAAAACAACGGCACGAACGCCAACATGATGATGATCGCCGCCCCGCGCACATACCACGCGAGCGACAATATCAACCCTGTTAAAACGCTGAGGGCTAATTTAATATACCATTTGTTCGTCCTATTCATCGTTTTTCATCGTTTCATTCATCGTCCATTCATTCATCGTTATCAAATCCCAGGGCTCGCTATCGCTCACCCTGGGCTGACACGTGTCGGGCTTGCAGCCCTCGTGGAAGTCGCCCCAACTGCTAACTACTCACTGCTCACTGCTAACTATTTTTTGTACGCATCAATTCCCTTCCGCAAAAACTTGATGTACGCATCCACATCGCGCTCGTAGTAGGTTGGGCCGGAGAGGATGTTGCCGTCGGGATCGACCACGAAATAGCAGGGTTGGGAATTCTCGTGATATTTGGTTTGTTCGATATAGCGGTTCTTGGCTCCCAACATGGTGATGGGGTCGCCGTCGGCATCGGTGAGCTTGCCCTTCTCATCGTCGGGCAGCGGGATGACTTTGTCGTCGGCGTACATGGTGCAGACGATGACCTCCTCGGCGAAGATGCGGCGCACCTCGGGATCAATCCAGACGGCGTTCTCCACGTTACGGCAGTTTGTGCAGCCGTGACCGGTGAAATCGAGGAATACGGGCTTGCCCTCCTTCTTGGCCACGCGCAACGCTTGGTCGTAGTCGAAATAACCCTTGATGCCAAAGGGGATCTTCAGCTTGTCGGCGTACATCGGGTCCTCGGTCATCTGGTAGGTGTTACCCTGACCGCCGCCGCCGTTCGCCGCCAGCTCGCTGCGCACGATGGCAGAGACGTCGAAATCTTGGGTAGTCATCGGCGGCAGCCAGCCGGAGATGGCCTTCAGCGGGGCGCCGAACAGACCGGGAACCATATAGACCACGAAGGAGAAGACCGCCACGGAGAGCAGGAAACGGAACCAGCTCTTCTGCACGGGATAGTCGTCGTCGTGCGGGAATTTGATTTTGCCAAGCAGGTAAAATCCTAACAGTGAGAATAATACGATCCACAAGGAGAGATAGACCTCACGGTCGAGGATGCGCCAGTGATAAGTTTGGTCGGGCACGTTGATGAATTTCAGCGCGAAGGCCAACTCCACGAAGGCGAGCACGACCTTGAGGGTGTTCATCCAGCCGCCAGACTTCGGCATCTTCTTCAGCATATTGGGGAAGAGCGCGAAGAGCGTGAACGGTACGGCAATACCCAAGGAGAATCCCAACATGCCTATGATGGGCTTCAGGAAGCCACCACCGGCAGCATTGAGCGCCACCGCGCCCGCAATAGGCAACGTGCAGGAGAAGGATACCAGCACGAGGGTCAAGGCCATGAAGAAGATACCAGCCACACTGCCCGCATTCTGGCGTTTCGCAGAACCGTTCACCCAAGAGCTCGGAAGGGTGATTTCAAAGTAGCCCAACAAAGAGAGGGCGAAAATAAAGAAGATGACCGCAAAAAGGATGTTCGGGATCCAGTGCGTGCTGAGGACGTTGCCCAGATCGGGACCGAAAATCAACGACAGCACCAAACCGAAAAACACGAAAATCAGGATAATGAAGAAGCCGTAGAGCATGGCGTTTCGCTTGCCCGTGTTGCCGTCTTTCGAGAAGTAGGAGACAGTCATCGGGATCATCGGGAAGACGCACGGCATCAGCAAACCTACGAGACCGCCCAACACAGCACCCAGGAAGTACATCAGCAGGGACTCATCCTCTTCGGCTTTGGCCGTGGGTTCCTCCACAGCAGGAGCAATCTGCGTGGCTTGCGTATCGGATTCAGCGACCTCGCTGTCACTTTCTTCAGGCTCTGCAACCTCTTCTACAACAGCGGCTTTCGCAGGGTGGAAATCCTTGACATCAAAGGAAAACTTCTCCTCAATGGGGGTACAGCGTCCTTCTATGCAAGCCTGTCCTTCCAATGTTCCTTTTACTTGAAACGGTTGGTCATCCTTCACCTTAATGCGCTGTTTGAAAGTCACTTGCTTCGAATAGAAGTTAGAATGTGCGTCCAGCAGGTCATCGTAATCACTTTGCGGGGTCGGTTCTGCCACCTTACCTATGCGCTCATATTTGGGCGATTTCGTGAAGTTGAACACCAACGGGTTCTCGATTTGGCCCTGTCCAGGCTTCTGGGCGTAAAGGTGCCAGTTGGGTTCGATGCTGGCAGTGAATTGCAGTTCCGCTACAGAATCATTGACTTTCACTGTCTTGTATGCCCATTTCACAGGCGCAACAGTCTGTGCGAACACAAAAATAGACAAACAAGTCAGCAGGCAGGTCGTCAAAAGGATGCGTATATTCTTCATATTTAAATATTTTTATCCATATTAAATAAGGTGGCAAAGGTACAAAATATTTGTTATCCTCGGCGGTATAGCGTAGATTTGACAAAAAACGTAGGGCTGTCGCATTGCGGCAGCCCTACATTCGTGATTTTCGTAAATATGTTCGCGATTATTTCTCCAGCCGGATTCTCGCATCCACGGCGGTGACGTAACGCGGGTTGCCCAACAGCGGGTTGAGGTCCATCTCCGCGATTTCGGGAGCAGCCTGCACCAGCGCACTTACGCGAGCCACCTGGTCTGCATAGAGGTCGAGGTTAACACCTTCCTGACCACGCACGCCTTGCAGAATCTTGTAGCCCTTGAGCTGTTTGAGCATCTCCTTGGCCTCGGCAGCGGTGATGGGTGCCAACGCGCTCTGCACGTCCTTAAGCACCTCAATGAAAATGCCGCCCAAACCGAAGAAAATCTGATGCCCGAACTTCGCATCCTTGATGGCGCCGATGTAAACATCAATACCGTCTAACATCGGGTACATCTCCACAGCGTAGGTTTCGGGGATGACAATCAAACGGTCAAATTCCTTGGCAACAGTATCCAAATCCTTGACACCGAGAGTCACGCCGCCCACATCGCTTTTGTGCAGCGGGCCGACAACCTTCATCACCAACGGAACATCCTTGCTGCAACCGACTTCCTTAGCGAATGCAAGTGCATCCTCCTTCTTGGAAACCTCCACAGATTTCTTGCGGGAGATGCCAGCAGCGTCCAACAATTCGTTGTAATCCGCAATTTCCATGTAGCCGTCCTTGCAGCGCTCCACCGTCTTGCGGATACGAGCCACGTCAATCTGAGGCAGCTCCACATGTTCGGGTTGCGGTTTCGGGGTGTTATAGACTTTGCAGATGGCATTGCCCAGCACGCATTCCTCAGGGAAGTTGATGCGGCCTTTGGCGATGAAATCGTTGATTTCGTCCTTCACGTTGATAATGGAAGGCAGCACCGGGAAGATGGGTTTCTTGCAGGTCTTCATCTTCTCATCCAGCAAGTCATAAACCTCTTTGTTGCTGAACAATCCGGGAGAACCGAAGATCACCACCGAGAAATCGATTTCGTCATATTCGTTCTCGACCGTGTCGATGATGTATCCGAGCTGTTCGGCTGTACCGGTAGCGAGAAAGTCGATGGGGTTGCCCACTGAGGAACCGCCGAACAACTTCGCCAAAAGGGCAGGGCTGGCAGGGTGATCCTTCAACGGAGGAACTTCCAATCCGCCATTGCTGAGCACATCGGTAAGCATCACGGCAGGACCGCCGGCGTGGGTGATGACGGCGCAACGTTTGCCTTTGATTTCAGGATGCATGAAGACGCCACACACGGTGGTGAGTTCCTGACGGTTGTGGCAACGCACAATACCCGCTTTGCGGAAGAGGGCATCCACGGCAGCATCGTTGGTCGCAAGAGCACCCGTATGTGAAGAAGCGGCACGGGAGCCAGCAGCACTGCCACCGCTCTTAATAGCCGCAATATGGCAACCTTTGTTGATGAGGCTGCGGCTGTGTTTCAGCAGACGTTGCGGGTCGCCGATCTTCTCCATGTAAAGCATGATGACATGGCTGGACTTTTCGGGATCGAAGGTTTCGTCCAAATGTTCGAGCACATCTTCAATACCCAGCTGGGCACTGTTACCCACTGCCCACACGCTGTTGAACTTCAGACCATTGCTCATGCCGTATTCCTTGATGAACACAGCCGTAGCGCCGGAACCGGTGATGAAATCAACACCTTTCGGGTCGAGTTTCGGAATCGGCGTGTCGAAGCAGCCGCTATAGTTAGTATTGAGGAAGCCCGTGCAGTTGGGACCGATAAGCGAGCCACCCACGCTGTTGATGGTGTCCACAATGTGCTTCTCGATTTCGGCACCTTCATGGCTCTCCTCAGAGAAGCCGGCACTGACGATGATGAATCCTCGGCAGCCTTTCTCCTTGGCCAGCACGTCAACGGTCTGGGCACAAAACTTAGCCGCGATACAGAGGATGGCACAATCGACCTGAGGCAGGTCATCGACCTTGGCATAGCACTTCACGCCCTGCACTTCGGTCTCTTTGGGGTTCACGGCATAAATCTGACCTTTGAAAGGACTCTCCAAAAGGTTCTTCAACGACTTGCCGCCGGGTTTGTGAATATCACTTGATGCACCGCACACCACGATGCTTTGAGGGTTTAATAATTTGGGGTTGATCATTATTGGTTTAAGTTTTAGGGTTTACGATTTGCGGTTTGCGATTAAAAGGTCAATGTCATAGTCAATGTCATAGTCAAAGTCAATAAATTCTCGCCAGTGCTAACTGCTAACTACTAACTGCTAACTATTTCAGTCCCAGATCTTTTTTCAATCCTGCGATGCGGTCGGCAAGAATCTTATCCACCTCCGCGAGGCTCTGTTCAGCATTCACCGTCTCGCATACGCTGAAATAGAACTTGATCTTGGGTTCCGTACCGGAAGGACGCACCGTGACCTTGCTACCGTCGGCGGTGATGAACTGCAGCACATTGGAAACAGGCAATTCAAGCCGATCGCTCGTAGTTTTCTGCACATTATAGGTGCGTTGGGTCTGGTAGTCGTGAATACGCAGGACTTCCATGCCGCCGAGTGTCTTCGGGGCTTGTTCGCGCAGACGGGTCATACGCTCCTTGATGGCCTGCATACCCGCCTCACCGGGCTCTGTCAACGAAACCATGTCCTCTTTGAAATATTGATACTGACGATACAAGGTCTCCAACTGCTCAATCAAAGAACGATGATAGACGGTTTTGTAATAGCCCGCCATTTCGGCAATGAGGCAGCAAGCGGAAACCGCATCCTTGTCGCGTACAAAGTCACCCACCAGATAGCCGTAGCTCTCCTCGCCGCCAACCAGGAACTGTTTCTTTCCTTCGAACTCGCGAATCTTCTCGGCAATGTATTTGAAACCAGTCAACACATTGAAACACTCTACGTTGTAGTCTGTAGCGATTTGATCGATCAAGTCGGTCGTCACAATGGTTTTGACCACGAAGAATCTATTGTCCAGCGGATTGATGCTGGTCTGGGAAAGCACATAGTGGAACAGCAGCGTAGCGGTCTGGTTGCCGTTGAACAGCTGATACTCGCCATCGGGACGACGGATCGCGATACCCACACGGTCAGCATCGGGATCAGTGGCCAGCACAATGTCGGCTTTCACCTTCTTGGCCTTAGCGATGGCCAGCTCCAGAGCGGCATGTTCCTCAGGATTAGGAGACTTTACGGTCGGGAAGTTACCATCCGTAACCGCTTGTTCTTCCACAATATGTACATTCTTAAAGCCAAAATCTGAAAGAGCTTGGGGCACAACGGAAATGCCTGTACCGTGCAGCGGCGTATAGACAATGCAGAGATCTTTCGACTCAGCCACCACTTCGGGATTCAAAGACAAGCGACGGATAAGCGTAAGGTACACATTGTCAATATCTTTACCTATGGTACGGATCAAATCTGGACGTCCATCCCATTTCACTTGTTCCACCGTCTTGATCTTGTTGACCTCATTAATGACATTCTTGTCGTGCGGGGGAACGAGCTGACCACCGTCATTCCAATACACCTTGTAACCGTTGTATTCTTTGGGGTTATGAGAGGCGGTGATCATGATACCGGCATTGCACTGCAGGTGACGCACAGAAAACGAAAGTTCGGGCGTCGGGCGCAACGAGTCGAACAGGTAGACTTGTATCCCATTCGCTGCCAAAATGTTGGCGGCAATCTGTGAAAATTCCGGACTGCAATTGCGCGAGTCAAAGGAGATGGCCACCTTGATGTCTTTCTTGAAGACTTTGATCAGATAGTTGGCCAATCCTTGGGTGGCGAAACCCACCGTGTATTTGTTCATGCGGTTGGTGCCTACGCCTAAAATACCGCGCAAGCCACCGGTTCCAAATTCCAAAGTTTTGTAGAATGCGTCTGACAACGCGGCAGGATCTTTCTCCTGCATTCTCTTGATCTCTTTCTTCACATCTTGGTCATAGTTTCCATTCAACCATGCATCGATGTGCTGCTGGGTAAAGTCTTTTGTCATATTGGGTGATATTTGTTATTAATTATTTACGATTTACGATTTACCGTTTACACTGTTGCCTATTGCCTATTGCCTATTGCCTTTTGCCTTTTGCCTACTAACTGTCCAATGCGTGCAGCGCAAAGCAATACGCCCCGATGGCAGTGGCGCGACTGGTGCCGAGCTGCGAAAGGGTGATACCCAACCGTTTCTGGGTGTCAATACGAACGCACTTTCCGGTTCCATACACCTCGATTTCCTTAGTCTGACCGTGCACGAACTGTTCAAATTCTTGCGGGTCCTCCAAATTGTAGATGTAAGAAGGCACTCGAGCAAGCGTGTTGCCATTGAGTGTGTGCATGGTGGCACGCACCTCACGAAGCAGCGACGGCATGTAGAACTTCGCCGCCTTGCTGACGCCGCCGCCCAAAACGATGATGCCGTCCAACATACAGGCAGCGTAGGCGATAGTATAGCCGGCCGCCTCGCCGAAACGGGCGAAAGCGTTGAGTGCCGCCGTCTGGTCCCCCGCAAGAGTACCCTCGGCGATGCGATAAATATTATACGAGTCTGTGTAGTCGGCTGCCTTGTCGTCTTTCGCAGCCTCCCGGTAATAGCGCAACACAGCTCGAAGGGAGACTCCCTCCTCCGCAATCAAATCCTGTCCCCATTTGCTGGGCGAGCAATAGATTTCGGAACAGCAGTTGTCGCCCATGAACATCTGGTTATGCGAAGTCATGCCAATGCCGAAGCCCGTACCGAGGATAAAACCGATCAGGTTATGGTACTGTTTCACCCCACCGGAATGGCGTATTTTCTCGTTAATCATCGGCAATGTGCCAGCCAGCGCTTCCCCGTAAGTGAACAAGTCCGCATCGTTGTTGATGAACACCGGCAACCCGAAAGCATCCTTCAAGTATGCGCCCAGCGCCACACCTCCCTCGAAACAAGGAAAGTTGGTGAGACGGTCAGGGAAAACGCCATTGGGATAGTCCGCGGGACCAGGGAAAGCAAAGCTGATAGCTACCGGTTTTTCCGACAATTGGTCAATAACATGCTGGAATCCCGTCTTCAAATCCGCCAAAAGTTGAGGAAGGTCGTCAGGATGGGTGGGCAGTTCGAAAGTGTCGGTGACAGCCTCGCAGCCTCGCATCGCAGAGAAGCGAAAATGCGTGCCACCAGCGTCCAACGTGATGACAGTTCTGGGGTCGGTATTATACATACAGCTTGAAAAAAATTACGCTGCAAAGATACAAAATTTTCTTTTCAAAAAAAAAGACCACCGATTCGCATCAGCAGTCTTCTTTTTTGCACATAATCAGAAATTATCAGTTTTTGATACAGCGAACAGACAAACCGTCAGCCCTGTCTATCATAGAACTGTTCACCTGAAAGGTGGAAAGATTATAACCTAACGAAGCATATTGGCTCATCGTTGCGTTTCCAGTAGAGGACCACATCATAGCATTCACGCCAAAACTCATAGGAGTAACCGAAGTAGTAGAGTAGTAACGCGCATAACCGGCCGGCATAGCGTTAAAACCAGAATAATTATTCTTCTCCGGTTCGTAACCCGGTGTATTAGAATAGGTTGTAGAAGTCCATCCTGTAGTACTCGACACGGCTTTAGTAATCGATCCATAGTAGGGTGTTGCAGCAACATATTGTCTCAATGTGAAGAATTCTTCAGCAGCAGGAATGTGCCAGCCACTAGGACAAATACCCTGGACTTTGGAAGACGCTGTCGTACTCGTAGCATTACCCGTATTGTTGGCCGCTGCCGTCCAGTTGTAAAGCAGTCCATAGGTGGTTTGGTTGGCAGAGTTTCCATCTGGATAGTAGTAATATCCACTATACATATTACCACTTCCACTTCCAGTGCCACCGTATGTAATAGATCCACCGTTCGGATAATGCTTCGTCCTCATATTCTCCTTCATCCAACATTGGTCGCCAATCTCCACCGTATGGTACTCATTGCCGTCATAGTCAGTAACGGTGGATGTACCATTACAGGAACGAGGCACCAAAACAAACTTAGCGGCAAACCCTTCATAACTGGCATTACTACCATCGGTTCTGAAACGCAATGTGAGAGAATTGTTGGAGGAGCTGGGCGCAATCGGCGGAATAGTGCCCGTTCCGTTAAATCTATCCAAATACGAGGTTGAAGCTGTCGCAACCGAGCCGTCATAAACTTCAAGATAATCCCACCATGAAGTACCACTACTGTTGGCTTCCGTGGCATAGGTACCCTCTACCAACATCACTTTATAACCATAAGCATTGGATGCCACATTCAGATAACCATCCAGATTGTTCTCGCCATAATTCGCATCGGGACCTCCAATGTCATACACCCAAACAGGTGTGTTGACATCACTGATATAGATGGTCCGCTGACCGGTACGAGGAACAGCATAATAGTTTCCGCGCGTTACCTCCTCGCTAGCACTGTAAGCAGTACCGTTGACATTGGTGGCAAAAGCCCGGACATAATAGGTAGTGCCAGTCAAGAAAGTCGTTAAATCTTCGACAAAGGTGGTGCTAGTGCTTTCGGAAATCTTATAGCCGTCGCAGTTCTGGAGTGTCGGATCTGCACTCGTTCCCCAACAGAAGCCCTTAGCCAGTATAATTTCACCGCCATTATTGTTCACAAATGCCGTAACTCTCGGATAATTGACCTTGTCTCCAACATGAGTGTTCGTAATACTCACCACCGGAAGCGATCCTGCGCTTTCCAGCATACTGTCAATTATTTCTTGCATCTGGCCGACAAGCCCATCGGGCACATCACGCACACAGCGCACAGCAAGAGGTGAATTCTTTGCATAACTTGGCACATTAAGCACAGCTGCATCATAAAGCAACCCGAATGTTTCCCCCGCTGAGCTAGAATATTGAGTGGAAAGCCAAAGAGTGGCACTTTGGTTATACCCAGGACCGTAATTGGTGGCAGGTAAAATCGACAATCCCGTAGCGTTATTGGAGGCCAAGTCATTACCCACCGCACAGTTAACGCTGGACGTCGCCCAATCGGTATTGGCAGCCAACGCCTTTGCAATTCTGGACGTATTGCCAGAACACAAGTAATCACCAACACTTCCCACATAGTTGGTCAGCTGCGTAAATTCAGAGATGCTGGGCACGTGCCAACCAGAGGGACAGATGCCCTGTACGCCGGAAGGATTGGAAGTAGAACTGAATTGACCGTTCATCGCCACATCCCAAACGTACAAATAGCCGAACCTCGGTTCCCAACTGTTATCCGGACGCGACGGAACGAGGTATGAAATCGCACTTCCTCCAGGGGTATGCGTAACCCGAAGATTCTCTTTCATCCAACATTGCTGGCCAATTTTCACCGTATTGTATGCGTTTCCATCCACATCATAGACTTGGGAAGTTCCGCACGCGAACGCAGCATCGTCGTTACTCTGATTGGCCAACGCGTTCTGCAGATTGGCGATTTGATCCTGCTGCTGGGCAAGCTGTGCCGACAAGCTGCCCACAGTCTGATCAATCATGGCTTGAATTTGTGAAGCGTTATAGACGGTCGGCTTGTTCAAGATTTCCGCCACACCGCTCGTCGCGTTCCAGTCGGAATTCACCTGAGTGGCAAAATTGTTGGTCACTGAAAAAGTGGACGTTGTGCCATCCGTATAGTGAATCGTGTAAGTGTCTGTGGAACCGCTGCTGGTCGGACCTGTGATGGATTGGATGCCCACACCTTGCGGACCTTGCGGACCGGTTGCACCTGTAGGACCTTGCGGACCCTGAGGACCTGTTGCACCTGTGGCACCAGTGGCACCGGTAGCACCTGTTGCACCAACAGGACCTTGCGGACCTTGAGGACCAGCAGGGCCTTGCGGGCCTTGAGGACCCGTTGCACCCGTTGCGCCAGTAGCACCTGCGGCTCCCGCAGCACCGTTCGTCACCACAAATGTAGTGGTAGAACCGTTGGTGTAGTGAATGGTGTAGGTATCCTCCAGACCACTCGTCGTAGGACCTGTGATGGACTGGATGCCCACACCGGCAGGACCTTCGGGACCAGTAGCACCGGCGGGACCGGCAGGACCTTGAGGACCTTGTGCACCCGTTGCACCTGTAGCACCCGTTGCACCGGCAGGACCCTGCGGACCTTGCGGACCCGTTGCGCCCGTAGCACCAGCAGGGCCTTGAGGACCTTGCGCACCCGCAGCACCGTTCGTCACCACGAATGTGGAGGTGGTACCATTGCTGTAGTGAATCGTATACGTATCCTCCAAACCGTTTGCCAACGGTCCAGTGATGGACACGATGCCCACACCGGCAGGACCTTCAGGACCAGTAGCACCGGCAGGACCGGCAGGACCTTGTGCACCCGTTGCACCTGTAGCACCCGTTGCACCGGCAGGACCCTGCGGACCTTGCGGACCCGTTGCGCCCGTAGCACCAGCAGGGCCTTGCGGACCTTGCGCACCCGCAGCACCGTTCGTCACCACGTAGGTGGAGGTGGTACCATCCGTATAATGAATCGTATAAGTATCTTCCAAACCGCTTGTCACAGGACCTGTGATGGATTGGATGCCGCGACCGGCAACGCCACCGCTTGTGGGCAACGTCACCGTGTTACCACCAGAAATGGTCAATTGATCACCCATAACCGTAAGGGTCTGAGCAACACCTTCTCCAGCAGGGCCTTGCGGGCCTTGAGGACCGACAGGTCCTTGCGGACCTTGAGGGCCAGTAGCACCCGTGGCACCAGTGGCACCTGCGGCACCGTTCGTCACCACAAAGGTAGAGGTAGTGCCATCAGAGTAGTGAATCGTGTAGGTATCTTCCAAACCATTGGCCAAAGGACCCGTAATGGAGACGATGCCAACACCGGCAGGACCTTGAGGACCTGTGGCACCTGTAGGACCTTGCGGACCCTGAGGACCAGTAGCACCAGCGGGACCGGCAGGGCCTTGCGCACCCGTAGCGCCAGCAGGACCGACAGGACCTTGAGGACCCGTGGCACCCACTGGGCCTTGCGGACCTTCAGGACCGGTAGCGCCCGTGGCACCGGCGGGACCGGCAGGACCTTGTGCGCCAGCGGCACCATTCATCACCACATAAGTGGAGGTAGTGCCATCCGTATAATGAATCGTATAAGTATCTTCCAAACCGTTGGACAAAGGACCGGTAATGGACACAATGCCACGACCGGGAGCGCCACCGCCAGAAGGCAACGTGACCGTATTGCCGCCGGAAATGCTCAGTTGATCGCCAATAAGCGTAAGCGTTTGGGTTGCACCTTCTCCAGCAACACCGTTCGTCACCACAAAGGTGGATGTCGTACCATTTGTATAATGAATCGTATAGGTATCCTGCAGACCGTTGGTCACAGGACCGGTAATGGACTGGATACCGACACCAGCAGGTCCAGCAGGGCCTTCAGGACCCGTAGCACCGGTGGCACCTTGTGGGCCTTGCGGACCTTCGGGACCAGTCGCACCGGTCAAACCTTGCGGGCCTTGCGGACCTTCAGGACCAGTAGCGCCCGTTGCACCGGCGGGACCGGCAGGACCTTGTGCACCAGCAGCACCGTTCATTACCACGTAAGTAGAAGTGGTACCGTCTGTATAATGAATCGTATAGGTATCTTCCAAACCGTTGGACAAAGGACCGGTAATGGACACAATGCCACGACCGGGAGCGCCGCCGCCAGAAGGCAACGTGACCGTATTACCGCCGGAAATGCTCAGTTGATCTCCAATAAGGGTAAGCGTTTGGGCAGCACCTTCTCCAGAAGCACCATTCGTCACCACAAAGGTGGATGTCGTACCATCTGTATAATGAATCGTATAGGTATCCTGCAGACCGTTGGTCAACGGACCGGTTATAGAAACGATGCCGACACCGGCAGGACCGGCAGGACCAGCAGGACCTTCCGGACCTGTGGCACCAGTAGCACCGACAGGACCAGCAGGGCCTTCCGGACCGGTAGCGCCCGTAGCACCAACAGGACCTTGTGAGCCCTCAGCACCATTTGTCACCACGAAAGTGGAAGTGGTACCATCCGTATAATTAATCGTATAGGTATCCTCTAAACCGTTGGTCAACGGACCCGTAATAGAAACGATGCCGACACCGGCAGGGCCAGCAGGACCAGCAGGACCTTCCGGACCAGTGGCACCCGTTGCACCTTGTGGGCCTTGCGGACCTTCGGGACCAGTCGCACCGGTCAAACCTTGCGGACCTTCAGGACCTTGCGGACCAACAGGGCCTTGCGCTCCGTCAACGCCATTGCGCAACACGAACGTTTGCGGAGTGCCACCAGCAGGGGTCAGCACCAACACATAGCCTGTGTCCGTGGGGGTAATGGCAAAGGCCGGAACATTGCCAGCCTGAGCCGCATAGAGCGCGTAAGGAACACTCAGCATCTGCTGCACACTCGTCACAGAGTAGTTGCTTCCTCCGTTAGGATCGATCTCGCTCTTCAGATAATACGGACCATAGCCCCAATCAATCGTAGCGAAATCACCCTGCGAGGCGTTCCCCGCCCCAATCTCCAAGGTCATCAAACCATTGGCGTTCGTAGAGACCGTCTGTGTCTCCACATAAACGGGCATTCCTGTAGCCGTACCCTGAAGCACGCTTATCCGAACACCCACATTGGCGTTCGTCACCAGTTGATTGGTGGCATTCCGCACCACCGCCTGGTAACTGAACTTCGCCGGTGCCTGCGCAAATACACCGATCACGCAGAACATCAGGAGAACGATAAAAATGGTAATCTTTTTCATTGGTACTTTATTTAATGAATACTAATATATTGATTGTCAGTATAATAAGAAGAAGAACAATACAGTAATAAACAATACTTTTTTGATAAATAATCAGCAAAAGTATGATTTTTCAAATAATAAAGACCAGTTGGCTCGTCCATACAAAACAGTTTCAAACAAACCAACAAATTGATTATCAATAAAATAAAATCAACGAAAACAAAAATCTACAACAAAAATACGTAAATTTACGTAGCCCCCTAACTGCTAACTCCTAACTTCTAACTCCTAACTCCTAACTTCTAACTTCTAACCACTCCATGGTCAAACACCCACCGGATAAGCTCCGAAGTACTGTTGAATCCCAACTTTTTGAAAATATTGTTCTTATGGGTTTCCACCGTTCGTGTGCTTATACTCAAGGTTTCCGCTATCTGCTTAACACTCATTCCTTTAGCACACAGCAGGACAATGTCCAATTCTCGTCCAGTAAACACCTCTTCCGCAGGCCCTTTGGCCGTTGACACCGCCTGTATGATTTCCGCAATATCCTTTCCAAAATATTCAATTCCATTGCATACAGAATGGATAGCTGTTGTAAGTGTGGAAATATCAGCATATTTACTGATGAATCCGTCAATTCCCAACTCCACCAACTGCAGAATGGTCTCTTGGTTATTGTCCGCGGAGATGACCAGCACCTTGATTTCGGAACCACGCTGTTTGAGAAAACGGACCACCTCAATACCGTTACCATCAGGGAGCATCAGGTCAAGTAGCACCAAATCCAAAGCCTGAATTTGCTTGAGCTGTTGCTTTGCTTCCTGCACCGAGCCGGCTTCCGCCACAATCCGGCACTCTGAATTCCGGTTCAGCGCCATGGTCATCCCCATGCGAGTCAAAACTTGATCCTCTACTAATAGAATATTGATTTTGTCCATTTTTCGAAATGCTTGTTTTTATTCCTGAGAAGGTTTGGAATGCTGCTTGATCGTTTTTTCGGAAAGTGGGAGGGTAAGTGTGAAGGTGCTCCCTTTGCCCTCTTCACTGATGAAACTCAACTCTCCGTTAATCATCTGCGTCATCGCTTTGCACACGACCAGGCCCAATCCAGTTCCCGTCTCCTCATTCGTCCCTAATGTGGAAATCCGTTCCAAGTGGAAAACAGACTTCTTCACCTGATCGGACATGCCCACCCCGTGATCCACCACGGAAAGCCGAATACGGTCATCCCCTTTCGTCGTCACAATTTCCACGGAGCCACCCGCTAACGAGAATTTCACGGCATTGGTAAGCAGATTGCGGAGAATGGTGTCCACACAATTATGGTCGGTGAACACATAGCAGGGTTCGTCCAAATCGGAGACGACACGGATCTCCTTCGCCACCGCCAACGGCTTCACAAGCTCGACATTCCGGCGCACTACCGCACTGAGATCCAGACGAATAGGATTGCAACTCATACGACCGCTTTCCAACGATGCCCAATCCAGCAGACTCGTCAACAGTTCACCTAAACGTTTGGCAGAATCATTCAGAGCCGTGATCTGCTGCTTTTTCATCACATCGTCCACCTCCTCATAATGTTCGCTCAAAAAAGCGAGAAGCTGAGACTGTGCCCGCACAGGATTCTTTAAGTCATGGGAGATGATGGAGAAAAAACGATCCTTAATGGTGTTCACTTTTGCCAATTCAGCATTGCGTTTTTTGCGGATTTTCGCCAGCTGATAGGCAAAAATGGCCCAAACGAAGGTCAGTATCGCGATACACAACAGGGTGATGGCTAAGATACTGCGGTTGCGGGTCTTGTCCCGCTGCTCGTTCAATTCCTGCTCTTTTTCCCTGACCTCAAACCGCGTTTGGTACTCGCCGATGATTTGCTGCTGACGTTCCTCATTAAGCGAATCCTTAAGCGAAGCAGATTGTTCCAAGTAGTCTAACGCCTTTTCGAAGCGGCCGGTCTCCCGGTAAAGGGTGCTCAACTGCCGCTGCATACGCCAAAGTTGCGGACGGAAGCCCGTGACTTTGCACAGCTGTTCCCCTTCACGTAAGTGCATCTCCGCCGATTCGTACTGCTTCAGCTGTATTTCACAGGCACCCAACTGCCGTAGCACAATAATCTTGTCCACGGTGTTGTCAGTCTGCTCAAAAATTTCCAACGCTTGCAAACAGGTGTTTCGGCACTCCTCCCAGCGCTGCTGATGAGCGAGAATATCGGACTTCTGCGACAGCCGAATCCCGACTTTCCCGATTCTGCCAGCCCTGCTATCAATGTCAATGGCCTCACTGATGGCCTCCAACGCCTCCTGCGGACGGTCCATCAAAAGCAGAATCTCGCTCTTAATGCCAAGTCGGATGGCCAGTGCCTTGTCGTCTTTGCCCTTGCGCTCAATGGCGATGGAACGTTCACTGTATTCAAGCGCCTTGTCATATTGATGAGTGTGACAGTGGATGCCCGCCAACGAGTTCAGGGAGGTGCTGCGTATCTTGTCATCATTCAGCCGCTCGCCCAAATCATAGTCTTTTTGCGCATATTCGACCGCTTTGGCAAATTCCCCTTGACGGAAATTTGCTAAGGTCAACAGTTCATAACAACTGGAGAGCCATTGCAATGAATCTTTCGGAACGAGCGACTCGGCCTTCAATCCCAACGCTATGGCATTTGAAAAACGACTGGCTTCTTGTTCATAAAGACCCATGCCGAGGGACACCAGCATCTCGCCGAATCGCCGATCCACAGCACGGATTTCCGGAACCGCATGATCGTAGAACTCTTCCTCTTCAAAAATTTCTATTAACTGCTTGGCATACTGTGCTTGTTTCCCCCTGTCGGCACTTTCATACAACCGATAGAGTGAATCAACATTCCCCTGCCCGAACAGCAGCGTTGGAATCAAGCACAGCCATAAAAAAACGCTCCTTTTCATCACACATCCATTTTCGCCGCAAAAATAATATTTTTTACCATCTGCTTATGCCATTGGGGATTCATTAATTATGGTGAGTGCGCACAATCAAAAACACAAAAAATGGGGATTATCCACCTGCTGAAATTGTAGTTTCTTTGCATCGTGAAAATCAGAGCAGAATTGTCATGATTTAATATAAAAAATTGGTTGTTGTTGATTATTTCTGGAAACGGGTGACAAACTGTCATCCGTTTTCTGTGTATTCGCAAATTGTATTCGTAAATTATGTACATTTGCACTTTCCTTTTTATAAAACATAAATATCAGGTAATGAAGAAATTATACTTTGTCATCGGATTGGCTTTGTGCATGATAATGCCGTTTTCTGCCATTTCGCAGGAAAACAACGAAAGAAAAGAGGAGAAAAAGAAGGAACGCAAGGAGGTGAACCCGAACTTCAAGCACAAGTTCACCACCTTCCATTTGGAGGCGCGCGCGGATTTCGAGTATGACTACGATCTCAACAAATGGGGACATACCGATGCGCTGGGCATGGGCACGTTTGGGGAGGCCGAACAGCACCACTACGGTTTCCGTGGCGACTACTTCAATTTCCTGCTCGGCGGCGAAATCGGCGACCATATTTCCTATTTCATCCGCCAGCGCATCATTCCCCACACAGGAACGGTCAACTTTTTCGATAACACGGACTATCTTTACATCCAATATAAATTCAATGACCAATGGGCGTTGCGCATGGGTAAGGAGGCGCTCTTTGTGGGCGGTTTCGAATACGACGCGCCACCTATTGATGTCTATTATAACACCCATTACTGGGGTGCCTTCCCCTGCTTCCACGTGGGTGTTTCTGCCATATATACCGATAAAAGCGGCAAAAACAAAGTCGTGCTTCAGGTGGCCAATTCCCCTTATGTGAAATATGTTGATAACGACGATAACCCTCACAACAATTGGAAAAAGGGACTCCTCTCCTACAACCTCTATTGGGCCGGCAACTTCGGACCGTTCCACACCCTCTATTCTATCAATATGATGGAATATCAACGTGGCAAGTTTATCAACTATATCGCTTTAGGCAACCAATTGAAATTCAATAAATGGTCTATTTACGTTGATTATACCAACCGCGCAGCTGGATTCGACAAGTTTTTTAACGACTTCTCCTTGGCTAGCCGAGTCGACTGGCATGTCAGTCCGAGCGTAAATCTCTTTGCCAAAGGCGGATACGAACAGAACACCTCTGGTCAATATTATACCATTAACAACACCGATGTGGATGTGGACATGCTGATGCCCAACAATCGCAGCTATTGTTTCTACGGTCTCGGTATGGAGTTCCGTCCGCGCGTCTATCCCGACCTGCGCGTCCATGCGTACGTGGCCAACAGCGTGATGACCCCTACTTCTGGATATGATGCAGACGCTTCTTGGAAAAACCAAATCCTCACCGCCAACGTCGGGGTCACCTGGTGGCTCAATTTCATGA
>Ga0310690_10003478_pt1 | contig 23522 bp, 16 predicted proteins | sample AusTroGonzalo_MG_2_FD_207661 | JGI IMG/M metagenome (GOLD analysis project Ga0310690, IMG submission 207661) | Bovine rumen microbial communities from tropical cattle in Woodstock, Queensland, Australia - Gonzalo_04 (v2) (version 2) | ecosystem: Host-associated > Mammals > Digestive system >... | reverse complement strand
CCCACCAGCCCAAGTCGGACACGGTGGGCGCCATGCGCAAGATCAAGAGCCTCGTGGATGCCTATCGCATCAAGGTCATCGCCATCGGCAACGGCACGGCGGGACGCGAGACCGAGGACTTCATCCGCAGCATCAAGTTCGACCGCGACCTGATGGCCGTGATGGTGAGCGAGAGCGGCGCCTCGGTGTATTCCGCCTCCAAAATCGCCCGCGACGAGTTCCCCGACTACGACATCACCGTACGTGGCGCCGTCAGCATCGGTCGCCGACTGATGGACCCGCTGGCCGAATTGGTGAAGATAGACCCGAAGAGCATCGGCGTGGGACAATACCAGCACGACGTGGACCAGAAGAAACTCGGCGAATGCTTAGACCAAACTGTGGAGAGCTGCGTCAACGCTGTCGGCGTGGAGCTGAACACCGCTAGCCAACAACTGCTTTCCTATGTGAGTGGTGTCGGCCCGACTTTGGCTTCCAACATCATCACCTACCGTGAGGAACACGGCGGTTTCAAGAGCCGCAAGCAACTCCACGAGGTGCCGCGCCTCGGCGACAAGGCCTTCGAGCAATGTGCCGGCTTCCTGCGCATCCATGACGGCGACAATCCTTTGGACCAAAGTGCCGTCCACCCCGAGAGTTACCACATCGTGGAGAAGATGGCCAAGAAACTGGATGTCAAGGTAAAAGACCTCATCGGCAACAAGGAACTGATTGCGAAAATCAACCCAAAAGACTTCGTTGAGGAGCAGTTTGGCCTGGAGACCATCAACGACATCCTCGCCGAGTTAGACAAGCCTGGCCGTGACCCGCGCAAGACTTTTGAGGCCTTTGAGTTCGACAAGAACATCCGCACCATCAACGACTTGCGCGTCGGGATGACCCTCAATGGCATCGTCACTAACATCACCGCCTTTGGTGCCTTTGTTGACATCGGCGTGCATCAGGACGGCCTCGTCCACATCAGCCAGATGGCCGACCATTACATCAAGGACCCGAACGAGGTGGTACACCTCAACCAAAAGGTTCGCGTGAAGGTTTTGGAGGTGGATGTGAATCGGAATCGCATCAGTTTGACGATGAAAGTGTAACGGAAATTCGAAATAAAAGTCGTGAAGCGATTTTTTTTGCGCAAAAACTTGCATTTTCAAAATGAAGTAACTATTTTTGCCTCTGAAACGACATTTACCATGAATAAACTAACCAAAATACTATTTCTCTGCTTCGCCATTTTAGCGTTGCAACTGGCTTCTTTCGCCCACCCCGTTGACCTGCAAACAGCCCAATCCATTGCCTCCAAGTTTATGGAGACCAACGACCTGCAACTCGTAGCCACCTATCCAACGGACAAAAACATTACCGCCTTCTACGTCTTCAACACCACAGATGGGTTTGTCATCGTGGCTGCCGACGACTGCGAGACGCCCATCATCGCCTATTCCCATGAAGGGCGATTCGACCCGAACAACGTCCCCGCACAAATGGCGGAATACCTTAACGATTTCGCAGCCAGAATCCAATACGGCATCAAGAATCACATCGAGGCTGACGACCTTACTGCAAGGCAATGGGAATTGGTGAAAACCACAGGACGACTCTTCGAACAAAAGAGCACCATATCCGTTGCGCCTTTGCTCACCTCCACATGGCACCAGGGCTGCCTTTACAACAGCCTCTGCCCTGCCATGACGGGTCCCTGCGAACATGCCGAAGCGGGCTGCGTGGCGGTGGCCATGGGACAAATCATGCACTATTGGAGGTATCCTTCCTCTGGCTGGGGCTCATATTCCTATTACCACATGGGCAACGTGAACGCACATCTTTCCGCCGATTTCGCCAATACAACTTACGATTGGGACCATATGCCCGACTCGCTAACCGAATCCTCTTCCGAAGCCGAAATAGAAGCGGTGGCGACTTTGCTGTTCCATTGCGGTGTTTCAGTAGAGATGACTTATTCCACGGGCGGCTCATCATCCAATTCAAATAGAATCCCAAATGCTCTGATTCGGTATTTCAATTACTCAAAGCACATCCATTGGGAAAGTCGAGACGATTACAGCGACGAGGAATGGCTTGCCATGATAAAAAGCGACCTAGAACAGCAACGCCCCGTCCAGTATTCCGGTTCAGGGAGTGGCGGACATGCCTTTATCTGCGATGGTTACGACAGCAACAACCTTCTGCATTTCAATTGGGGCTGGGGAGGTTCCGGCGACGGGTATTTCGCTTTAGGCAACCTGAATCCCATCGGATATCAATTCAACAGCAGCAACTCAGCCATCTTCAGTATTGTGCCGCAATATGAGCCATGGCTTGTCAACGCCATTGTTTATCCACCTTCTTCCGGCACCATCATAGGCAATGGAGAATACCACATTGGTGAGTCATGTACACTGACAGCCGTGCCTGCCGAGCAATGCGAGTTCTATTGTTGGAAACGGAACGGACAGGTTTTGACCTTTAATCCGACCTATACCATCGAAGAAGTGGATGGCGACATTGACGACCTAGTGGCCAATTTCACCTTGAGTCTGCCGGAACATATCACAGCGAGCCTTTTTCCAGATGCCGACAACCCGAACAGCCCTTCCGTAAACTTGTCATGGGAATTACAAGATTCGGACCAATGGACTCTCTTGAAAGAATTCAATGTAGCGGGAGATGGTGTGGGGACCGACGGCGAATACGTTTATACGAGTGCGAGTTGCAGTGTTACGAACGACTCTGTGAGATTCCGCCAATACACTATGGATGGGGATTTAGTCGAAGCATTCAGCATTGAGGGATGCAACTACAGTCCAGCGCTGGCCTTTGACGGCAGTTACTTCTACTACCTAGGCCTCAACAACAAACTCCATTGTGTTGATTTGGCCAACAGGACACTCGTCTCAATTCATAGTTTGAGCAACGCATCGAGCCATACTAACTACAGAACTTTATGTGTTTATGACCCGCTCAACGACGGCTTTTGGATTCCATCACGCACAACCAACCTTGTCAGGCATTTAACGCTCATCAGCCGTAACGGCCAATCCATACGAGAAGGCCCAGGTTTATATCCTCTGCTTCCATTGCAAGTAGCTCCTTGGGGTTCGTGCTATCATACGGCCAAAGACGAAACCCGACACTTGTTATTTGCCTACTCCGGGAAGCTCTATGATTATAATATCACCAACGACATCCTATGCGACCATAGCATTGCCGATTTCCAACACGATTTCAAGGGAGCTTGCATAGGTCAATATGAAGGGAAAGAAGCCTTGTTCCTTGTCTACCTATTAAAGGTTCACATCTTCGAAATCAAATGTCCTCTCTCCCAAATCGCAGGTTACCGCATCTACCGCACCGACAGCGAAAACAACACCGTGATGCTTGCCGAAGACATCACAGGCACTTCCTACATCGACAACACATGGAACGAAGCTAGTGTAGGCGTGTACCGCTTCGGAATAAGCTCTGTATTCTCCAATGGCGTTGAATCCGAAATCCTTTGGTCGAATACTATTGTGAAAACAACAGATGACCTCCATGAAAACCACGCTCCCCAAGAGGAATATACGGAACCGTCTGTCCAGAAAGTGATTGAAAACGGACAAATCGTCATCATCAAGGACGGAAAACGTTATACGATGACGGGCCAACAGCTCAATTGAAAATGAATTTGTATTTTTGCAGAGCGTTTCGCAATAAAAACGAAGTGAATCAGTTAATAATACAAAACGAGAAACAATGAAGAGACTTAAAATACTTACCCTATTATTGGCTTTCATGGCGGCCGCTCCCACCCTGCTCCACGCCCAGATCATCAAGGGCGAGGTGTTTGTTGGCGGCAACACTAGTCAGGTGGACGGCGACGAGTGTTATGGCTTCAGGAAATTTGGCGTTCATGCCGGCGCAGGTGCGTTGGTGCCCCTCTATACCACTGATAATGTCAGCCTGGACCTCGGCCTTGAGGTAGTCTTCAACCAAAAAGGTGCAAATAAGCGTGACTCCATCAATGCCCATCTCGGCTTATATACGGGTAAATACAAACTAAACCTCAACTATGCCGAGATCCCGCTGATGTTTTATGTCACCGACAAGGACCGATACACCATCGGCGTCGGCGCATCGTATGGCCACATCGTAGGACTCCAAGAATACATAAACGGGGAATCCACGGATATGCATCTAGGCAACGGACAACTTCAATGGAAAGTAGAAGGCGACAATTTGCCTGACATCACCAGAGCGAAAGACATCTACGAACTTTCGGATATGCTTTACGGAGCCGGATTCCCTATAGATGAGCCCATAGAAGAATTGGTTCCCAGAGTGATTGCCAACTCCGACAGTTACCGCGCCCACGACTTCAACATCTGCGCCGACTTGAGAATCAGGATTTGGGAAGGCCTCCATGCCGAATTGCGTTACCAGTATTCACTGAGGCCCATCAGGACCAGACTGTTCTACAGCACACAGGACGAAACCATACTGAAAGTGGACGACAATAGGGTTCAGCCGCTCCAAAGGCAATACAACAACAGCCTTACCCTGAGGGTGGTTTACATCTTCAACGAACACAGGAGCAAGGCAAATATAGAGTCGTCGAAGAAGACACAATAACCTAAAGTCCTAGGTAATAATCCTTCAGGAATTCTTTGTATTGGTCAGTAAAATCATTGTCCGCATTGCGGATGACGAAGGTTTCCTCTTGAATCACATCGTTTTTTGAAAAACCCAGCTCTAAATTGACGCGGTTGGGCTCTCGGCCCTCAATGGGGACAATGGTCATACGCTTGTGCAGGTACAGCCCCGCTTTTTCGGCTTCCTCCAAAAACACATCCGACACATCGAAAGGCAGCACCACCGCAAAGCGGCCCTCAGGCTGCATCAAGCGGCTGACTTCACGGCAGAGGATGGCATACGACAAACCCGCGTCGTTGTGGCGCGCACGGCTCTTGCGTTCCGAGTCGCACTTGGAGAAACGGTTGAAAAACGGTGGGTTGGAGACGACAAGGTCGTATTTCTTGTCGGTTTGGAAATCGACGATGTCGGTGCAGTAGGCTTTCAGATGGTCGCGCCACTGCGAAGCCTCGAAGTTGATGGTGGCCTCCTCGATGGAAGCCTTGTCTATGTCGACGGCATCCACATGCGCCACGCCTTTTTGCGAGAGCATCAAAGGAAGCAGTCCGCAGCCCGTGCCGATATCCAGCACAACGTCTGTCGGCTTCACCTCGGTCCAGCGTCCAAGCAAAATGGCGTCGGTCCCCACCTTCATCGTCGAGCGGTGATGGTAGAGGCTGAAATGCTTGAAGTGGAAAGGGCGGGCGTCGGTCATTGCAAATACATGTCTATCAAGCCTTCGGGAGCGGTGATTTGAAGTATTTTCTTGTCGCGGTCGACGTTTTGGATGACCTGGTCGAGGATAGGGATGAGGATCTCCTTCTTGCCTTTCATCACCTGCAGGATGGCTTGCGTGGGGTATTCCAGCACCTCGGTGACAGGACCTAACTCGCCCTTCTCGGTGTCGACCACGGTGAAACCCACAATTTCATGGTAGTAGAACTGCTTGCCACTAAGCTTGGGCAGCATCTCCATGGGCAGGTAGACCGTCTTCCCGACCAGATGCTGTGCCGCCTCGATGGTCTTCACGTCCTGGATGGCAATGAAGAACTTGTCGCTGCTCATGGTGATCTTCTCCACAAAGAATGGCGTCAGCACCTTGTTAATTTCGAGGAAGAAATGTTTCATTTCGAGGTAGGCCGAGGGGTCGTCGGCTTCGATTTTGAGGGTCACCTCCCCTTTCAGTCCGTGGGTCTTGACGACCTTGCCGAGGTAAAAACAGTCTTCTTTTTTCATTGTTCTGTATTTTGGCGCAAAGATAATAATTATTATTTTTGCCGCCCAAAATCGACCCCATGCACGAGTTTTTGCATTTGTTTTTGGATGTACTGAGAAACAGCGTCTTGATTACCGGCCTGGTGATTATCATGATGCTGATGATCGAATATGTCAACATCCACTCGCACGGAAAATGGTTCACGCGTCTGCGTCAGAACCGTTTCGGGCAGGTCGTTCTGGGCGCGGGCTTAGGCATCATCCCAGGCTGCATGGGCGGTTTCGCCGCCGTGACGATGTATTCGCACAAGCTGCTGAGCTTCGGCGCCCTGATCGCCATGATGATCGCCTCGTCGGGCGACGAAGCCTTTGTCATGCTCGCCATGATTCCTAAGGAGGCCTTGCTGCTGATGGGCATTTTGTTTGTGGTGGCTGTGCTTGTCGGTTGGCTCGTCGACCGTTTCGCCAAGCCCAGCAAAGGCAAGCCCGAGGGTTGCGACGATGGCTACCAAATCCACCACGAGGACGAGGAGCACGAGGCGGTGGAGAAAGCCACCTTCCGTAATCTCAAATGCGCCAGTGCGGAACGCATCGCCTTGCTTTTGGGTGTCATCCTCTTCATCGTGGCCTTGGCTTTCGGCATGTTGGAACACGAGCATGAGCACGAGGAAGCCGCGGAAACCTTACATCATCAACTCAACATCTTCGACGAGTATTGGATGAACCTCATATTCGCCATCGTCAGCCTGTTCGTGGTGTGGTTCATCGCCACGGCGCCCGAGCATGTCGTCAAGGAGCACCTCTGGGAGCATATCATCCGCAAGCATTTCCTGAGCATCTTCCTCTGGACCTTCGGCGCGCTGCTCGTCATCCAAGTCGGACTCCATTACTTTGACCTGGAACAACTGATTAGCGAAAACATCCCGTGGATGATCCTGTTGGCCGTCTTGGTCGGTATCATCCCCGAGTCGGGGCCGCACTTGTTGTTTGTCACCTTGTTTGCCACGGGCACGGTGCCGTTTTCGGTGCTGATTGCCAGCAGCATCTCGCAGGACGGTCACGCCTCGTTGCCCCTGCTCGCTGAGAGCAAACGGAGCTTCTTGAAGGCCAAGGTTGTCAATGTCTTGGTGGCGGCAATTGCGGGGTATTTTTGCTATTTTATTGGTTTTTGATTTGAATATCAAAAAAAGCTGTACCTTTGCCGCCGATACCAATAGGGGTGCCTTTTCCGCTGCGGCGGAATGAAAGACTGGCTGAGATCAAACCCTTTGCACCTGATACGGATAATGCCGAGACAGGGAATCGAGTTCCTCATCATTCCTCTATTGATTTATTGAATTACTAATCATTAAATCAACGAGTTATGCTCAGAAAACAAACTTTACTTTTAACCTTCGCCACTTTGATGGCGATGAACCTTCATGCACAGACCATAGCCGTCGAAGGCGTGGTCCAGGACACCTTGAAATTAGATGAAGTGGTCATCAACTCCTCGCGCGTCGACAACAAAACGCCAATGACCACCTCGGAGATGAACCGCCAGCAGCTGAAGGGAATCAGGATCCTACCCTCACTGCCCTACCAGCTTGAGTTGGAGCCCTCAGTAGTCGTCACCGCTGAGAACGGTATGGTGGGTGCCACCTCGTTCCGCATCCGTGGCGTGGATGCCACCCGCATCAACGTGAACATCAACGGCATCACCCTCAACGACCCGGAGAGCCAAGCCGTGTTTTGGTACAACATCCCTAACCTCGGCGGCATCGCACAGAACATACAGATCCAGCGCGGCATAGGTGCCTCCAACGGCGGATCGGCTTCAATCGGCGGTGCCATGAACCTGCAGACCTTCACCGTGGCACCTAAGGCCTACGCCCAAGCCGACCTCTACTACGGCTCGTTCAACACGAAGCAGTTCGGCGTGACGGCAGGCACGGGCCGCACCAAACACGGCTTCGCTTTCGACATCGCTTACAACGGTCTCAACAGCGACGGCTTCGTGCGCAACGGCAAGGCCGACCAGCAGAGCCTCTTCCTCAACGGAGGATGGTATGGCAAGCGCTCCCTGCTGAAGGCCGTGTTCATCATGGGACACCAAAAGACGGGCATCACCTGGGACGGTGCCTCCGCCGAAGACCTCGACATCGACCCGACCTATAACAGCGCAGGAGCCTATTACGACGAGTTCGGCAAGGTGCATTTCTACGACAACGAGACCGACAACTACAACCAACGCCATTACCAGCTCTACTATTCCTTCCGTCCCAGCAACCACTGGACGCTCAACGCCGCCTTCGACTACACCCACGGCGACGGCTACTACGAGCAGTATAAGGACAACAAGAAACCCGGCTCTTACTACGGTCTCATCAGCCTGAGCGGCACCTCCAAGAGCGACTTCATCCACCGCAAGAAGATGGACAACAACGGCTACACGGGCATCCTTTCGGCCGCCTTCCAGACCGAGCGCTTCAGCGCCACCCTCGGTGACACCTATCTCTATTATGACGGATGGCATTTCGGCAACCTCATCTGGGCACAAGACGAGCTGAGCCTCGACGGAGAACATTCTATAGAAATCAGCAAGGAGCATCCTTATGAATGGTACCGTAACCGTGGCCAGAAACATGACAACACCACCTTCCTGAAGCTCAACTATGACTTCTCGGAGCGTTTCAACATGTATGCCAACCTGCAGCTACGCGCCATCGACTACAACCTGCAAGGCATGGACGACAGTTTCGACAGCCTCGACTACCATCAGAAATACCTGTTCTTCAACCCGAAACTCGGTGCCAACTTCCAAATCAACCCGGCCAACAGAATCTATTTCGTGGCCGGCATGACGAGTCGTGAGCCTACGCGCTCCGACATCAAGGACGCCATCGAGAACGGCGAGGAAGTCAAGCCCGAGACCATGATCGACATCGAGCTGGGCTACGGCCTGCAAAAGACCCACTTCACCCTGCAAGGCAACTTCTACGCCATGCTCTACAAAGACCAGCTCACCCCATCGGGCGACCTGAGTTCGACGGGTTACGCCTTGATGGAGAATGTCGACAAATCGTATCGTATCGGAATAGAGCTCGCCGCCGGCTACCGCATCACCAAGTGGTTCAGCCTCGACGCCAACATCACCTTGAGCCAGAACAAGATCTTGGACTACACCTTCACCGACTTCATCGACGGCGACAGCACTTTGACCACCTACACGAAGACCACCGACCTCTCGTTCTCGCCCAACATCGTGGGTGCCGCCATCGCCACCTTCCGTCCCTTCGAAGGTGCCAAGCTGCAGATCATAGGCAAGTATGTGGGCAAGCAATACTGCGACAACACCTCGCGCGAGGTCTACGCCCTCGACCCCTATTTCCTGCTCAACATGCGCGCCAGCTACGACTGGACGATGAAAAACGGCGGCTATGTGAGGTTCAGCCTGGCCCTCAACAACCTGACGAACCACAAGTACCGCCTCAGTGCATGGGTGGGCGACTGGGCCGACGACTACAGCTCAGAAACCTGCAACTATTACTACCACAGCCGTGCCTTCTTGCAGCAGCCTGGCTTTAATTTTATGGCGGGGATTAGTATAGGGTTCTAAGGTTCCAGCCACTCCCTCATCATCATCGGTTCATCCGTGGTAATGTAATCCACGCCCAAATCGCGTAGCCTGCGGGCCGTTTCCGCGTCGTCGACGGTCCAGACGTTGACGCTCATGCCCAGACCGTGGGCCTCCTCCACCCACTCGGGATGCTCGAGGATATAATGCCAATGATAGTCGAGGCCCGAGATGCCACGGTCGCGCAGGTCTTGGGGCGAGAGGTTGCCTTCGAGATAGGCCACGGGGATGTCGGGCATCAGCTGGGCCAACAGCATGCAGGTCTCAAGGTCGAAGGAAATGAAGAAGATGTCATCATGGAGACCGTATTTCCCTATGGCCTCGATGATTTGGCCAAGCAGCTGAAGGCGTTGCTCCTGTCGTTTCAGCTCCTTGATTTCAAAGAACAACCGCGTATGCTTGCCTCGTTGATCTTGCTCACGTAACGTCAGGGAGCAGGCTTCCATGAACTCGTCGAGCAAGGGCACCGTCTCACCGTTTTTCAAGGTGAATGCCGACAGCTGGCGCAGCGTGTCGTAAGGCGTTTCGCGAATGACATGGCCTTGCATGGTGCCGTCATGATACACGATGGCAACGCCATCCGAGGTGATCTGCACGTCGAACTCCGTACCGTCGAAGTCATGGGCAACGGCTTGCCGCATGGCAAAGATGCTGTTTTCTACCGAGCCTTCCATGCGGTGGAAGCCACGATGGGCAACGATGCCGGGCTTGGCCTTTAAGGGTGCTTGTGGCTGCTGGGCTACCATGCCCATAGGCAACAACAAAAGCAAGGCAAGCAGATGGATGAGTCTTTTCATGGTGGATATGTGATTATGCCATCAACTCACGTAACTTGTCGGCAAAACACTTGATGTCCTCTTCCGTCGTGTCGAAGGCGCACATCCAACGCACCACGTCGGCGTCTTCGTCCCAGTCGTAGAAGAAATAATGGTTTTGCAGTTCCTTCCATACCTTGCGGGGCAGCTGCGCAAAGACGCCGTTGGCCTGCACGGGATAGACGACCTTCACGCCCGGGATATCCTTCACAACCTTGTAGAGCTGCTGCGCCATCTTGTTGGAGTGCTCGGCGTTGCGCTTCCATAGGTCGTTCTCGAAATAGGCGTCGAACTGCGCCGCGATGAAACGCATCTTCGAGCAGAGCTGCATGGCCTGCTTACGGCGGTATTTGAAGTCGGGGCAGATGTCGGGGTTGAGCAGGACGACCGCCTCTCCCATCATCAGGCCGTTCTTGGTGCCTCCAAACGAGACGGCATCCACGCCGAGGTCGGTGGTCATCGCCTTGAAGGTACAACCCAAGGCCACGGCGGCGTTGCCCAGACGGGCACCGTCGACGTGGACGTACATGTTGTATTCCTTTGCCAAGCCCACGATGGCCTTGATCTCATCCAAGGTGTACAAGGTGCCCAACTCGGTCGGCTGGGTGATGCTGATGACTTTAGGTTGGCTATGGTGCTCGAAGCCGAAGCCATGCAAGCGGGTCTTGATCAAGGCAGGCGTCAGCTTGCCGTCGGGGGTGTCGACCGTCAGCAGACGGCAGCCCACGATGCGCTGCGGCGCACCACATTCGTCGACGTTGATGTGGGCGGTCTCAGCACACACCACCGCCTCGTGGGAGTGGACCATGGCGTCGATGCAGAGGGTGTTGCAGCCCGTGCCGTTGAAAGCGAAAAAGACCCTCGCCTGCTCGCCAAACTGCTCACGGAACTTCGCTTCCGTGGCGGCGCAGTATTCATCATCGCCGTAGGCCAAAGCGTGGTCTTTATTCACGCGGGCGATGGCTTCCATCACCTCGGGACAGACGCCCGAATGGTTGTCGCTTCCGAATCCCCTTTTCATCACACCATCTTTTTAGCTTCTTCCAGTATCATGTTGGCAAAGCGTTCGGCCTCGGCCTCGGTCTTGCCTTCGCTGTAGATGCGGATGATGGGCTCGGTGTTCGACTTGCGCAGATGCACCCAGCCTTCCTCGAAGTCGATCTTCACGCCGTCGATGGTCGTCACCTGCTCGTTCTTGAACTTCTCGGCGAACTTGGCCAGGATACCGTCCACGTCGGTGGTGGGCGTGAGTTGAATCTTGTTCTTCGACATAACATAGAGCGGATAGGTCTGCTTCAGCTCAGAGCACTTCACCTTCTTCTCGGCCAGCTGGGTCAGGAACAGGGCCGTGCCCACAAGGGCGTCGCGGCCATAGTGCAGCTCGGGATAGATGACGCCGCCGTTGCCTTCGCCGCCGATGACGGCACCTACCTCTTTCATCTTCTCCACCACGTTGACCTCGCCCACGGCAGCGGCAAAGTACTGCTGTCCATGCTTTTGGGTGACGTCACGCAAGGCGCGGGTCGACGACAGGTTGCTCACCGTCGGGCCGGGGGTGTGCTTCAGGATGAAGTCAGCCACCGAAACCAAGGTGTACTCCTCGCCAAACAACTCGCCGTCTTCCTTGACGAAGACCAGACGGTCGACGTCGGGGTCAACGACCACGCCAAAGTCGCAGCCCTGCTCCTTGACGTAGCGGCAGATGTCGGTAAGGTTCTGCGCCAGCGGCTCAGGCGTGTGGGCGAACTTGCCCGTAGGCTCGCAGTTGAGCTCCAGCACTTCCTTCACGCCGAGGGCGCGCAGCATCTTGGGGATGGCGATGCCGCCCGTCGAGTTGACCGCATCCACGGCCACCTTGAAGTTGGCCTTCTCAATAACCTCTTTATTGACGAGAGGCAGCTGGCAGACCATCTCGACGTGCTTGTCCATCCAGCCGTCAATCTGTTGATAGGTGCCAATATCCTCTATCGGGACGAAGTCGAAGTCGTCTTTGGCAGCCACGTCGAGCAGCCATGCGCCTTCGGCGGCCGAGATGAACTCGCCTTTCTCGTTGAGGAGTTTCAAGGCGTTCCACTGGGCCGGGTTATGGCTGGCCGTGAGGATAATACCGGCGTCGGCTTTCAGGCCTGTCACGGCGATTTCTGTCGTAGGAGTGGTGCTCAGGCCGATGTCAAGCACATGGGCGCCCATGGCCTGCAGTGTGCCGCAGACCACCTGGTTGACGAGGAAGCCCGAGAGGCGCGCGTCGCGGCCGACGACGACCTTAGGATGCTTCACCCCTTTATGATGTTGCACGAATTTGACGAAAGCAGCGGTGAATTTCACCATGTCGATTGGCGTGAGGTTGTCGCCCGGCTGGCCGCCAATGGTGCCACGGATGCCGGAAATGGATTTAATTAATGTCATATTTATTGAATTTTAAAATCAAGAATAATAGGATAATGGTCTGATGCCTTATAGCGGTGACGCGTGAAACTAAGCGGCGTCACGCCGTCGTTGGCCCAGGCGTAGTCAATACGCAGCAGTGGCAGCTTACCCGCATAGGTCGGCTTGATGCCGTGTCCCACCTTGGTGAAGGTGTCGACGAAGCCCGCTTTCTGCATCTGGCGGTAGTTGTATGACAGTGGAGGCTCGTTGAAGTCGCCACAAACGATGGCGGGACCTTCGACGGGTTGCAATCCGTTCAGGACTTTCACAAGCTCCTCGCTGCGACGTTGGAACGCAAAACTCAATTTATGAAGTAAGGTCTTCCCAAGCATTTCATATTGTTGCCGCTCTTGGGGCGTGGTGAGGCTCTCTATCTCACTATCGGTAATCATATAAGAAAGCAAATGGATGTCGGCGACATGGAATTGTCCTTTCTCACCCGCATCCACCAACACCATAATGCCGTATGTATACTCTTTTGCAAAGTCCGACATCTCCGATACCTTTTCAATAGGATACTTCGAGAAGATGACATTGCCGCCATAATTATTGTTACGGTTATAGTAGATATACTGAAATCCAGCCTCTTCCGCAAAGATATCAATGCATTTCTGCCGTGTCACACCGCTTTTATATCCGGCAAACTCTTGGCAGCAAAGGATATCTGGGCGTTGTTCACACACCATATCTATCATCTGACTGGCACAAGTCTCAGTATCCGTTTCCCCGTCCACATGCTTGAAATTGTGTACGTTGTAGCTCATGATTCGAATACTGCTGTCGGCCTCCACCTTTTTTCCCATGGAATACGACTTGCCGAATCCTGGGAGGGCAATCAGCAAGGCCACCACCGAAATCCATGCCTTTCTAGACTTCATCAGCAGCAATAAAATGAGAATCAATATATTATAGAAAAGAATTTCCCAAAACGCCAGGCCGAACAGCGTGGTCCAGATGAAACGATTCGGGTTGATATAGGCGTTCAGGACGCTAAGTGCCATCGCCACCACGCCGACCGACGCCAGCACGGACAGGATGAACACCAGCAGTTTCCCGAAAAACCCTCTTTCCTTATGCTCCATCACTTGCTGTTTTTAAACAGGAACTCCTTCTCCTCATCGGTAAGGCTGCCATAGCCGTTTTTGGCGACTTTGTCCAAAATGGCATCGATTTCACGCTCCTTCTGCGCCTTTTTGTAGTTGTATTCCTCGTCGGAACGCGGCACATCTTTGACTTCCTCGTAAGGAGTGTATTTCTTGCGGTTCTTCCACGACTGGAAAATGTCCTTCAACTTCCTAAAGTCCTTGTCGGGGCCGGCAGGATGCTTCCTCCAATAAAGGATGAGCAGCAAGCCAAACAACATGCCGCCAAGATGTGCAAAATGCGCCACGTTGTCGACACCATGAAGCCCCAACAATAACTCAAGCACGGCATAGCCGATGACGAACCACTTGGCCTTGATGGGGATAAAGAAGTAAAGATAAATCCTTGAGTCGGGGAACATCATGCCGAAAGCCAGCAACAGTCCGTAGATGGCACCCGATGCGCCCACGGTATTCATCATATTCAAATAGGTGTCCATCGTGACGATACGACCGTCCAAGTTAACAGTGCTGTATTGCGCCAGCGAAGTGGCATATTCGATGTACTGCACCAACTCCTGACAAAGTCCCGCGCCAATGCCGCACACCATGTAAAACAGCAGGAAGCGCTTTGACCCCCAGATGTTTTCAAGCGTGTTACCAAACATCCACAGCGCGAACATGTTGAAAAACAAATGCCCGAAGTTGGCATGCATGAACATGTAGGTGACAAACTGGTAAACCCTAAAATCAGAGGCTTTGAAGAAATGCAGGCCTAAGATGTTAGTCAAGTCGATATTGAAACGCTCTAACGTGAACGTCGTCAAAAACATCAAAATGTTGATAATCAGCAGGTGCTTCACCACGGTGGGCAGCACTCTAAAACCAGTGGGACTATACTGTTCGTTCATTTAAAACAATCCTCCATATTTAAAATCACATAAATTTTCTTTCCGTCGGGAGCCACCTCTGCCACATTGCAGGCAAATAGCTGGTCGACAAGGTTTTGCATTTCCATCTCCGAGAGCTTCGTCTGCGCCTTGATGGACAGTTGTGCAGACATGGTCTTGGCCAAGTTGAGTTTCCTATCCAGCTGCAAGTCGGTTCGGTTAATTTTATAGTTGTCCAAAATCTGTTCGAGCAACGCCACGGCATCGCATCCCGCTGCATCGGCCGGTGTGCCGTTAATCATAAAGGTGGTCGGGTTGGCTTGCTCCAACACGAAACCAAGGTTTTCCAGTTCGGGCAGCATCTCCTTCAGCAGCGAAGCGTCGTTCATGTTGAGCGTCAAGGCCTGAGGAAAAAGTTCCTGCTGCGACACGCCACTGCTGTTTTCCATCTCCTTCAGGAACTTCTCGAACAGCACGCGCGCATGGGCCAGATGTTGGTCAACAACCAACAGACCCGACTTCACCGTGGTGACGATATACGACTGGTTCACTTGGAGATAATGAACCGTTGGCTTGGGCTCTTCCTTCTGCTCCAGAGGCTCTTGGGGTAAGTCGGTACGATCACCGTAGAGAATCCGCCAGTCGCCAGGGGTATGGTTACCCTCTCTAGATCTCTCCCACTGTGGCTCGCGCGGTGCCGACTCCTTACGGAACGGGTTGAAGTTCGGGTCGAGCGGGATGTTGGGCATAATCAAGGGATTCGACATGGACATGGCCGCGCTGAAGTCGTTGTTCAAGTCGGCCGACTCTTCGAAGTCTATCATCGGCGAGAGGTTGTGCTGACCTATGGCCTTACGCACCGCAGCATGCAAGATGGCATACACCAGCTTGACATCCAAGAAGTTGACTTCGGTCTTGGTGGGATGTATGTTGATGTCGATGTCGGCGGGGTCCACCTCTATATTAAGGAAATAGCCCGGAAAGCTGTCCTTGGGAATCATCTCCAAGAAGGCGTTCTCGATGGCATGATGCAGATAGGCGTGTTTGATAAAGCGCTTGTTGACAAAGAAATACTGCTCGCCACGGGTCTTTTTGGCATACTCTGCCTTGACGATATAACCGTCGATGCAGACGCGTTCTGCCTCTTGATGCACAGGCAGGAGTTTCTCCTCGTAGTTGCTTCCGAAGAGGCCCATGATGCGCTGCTTGAGGTTGCCGGGATATAGGTGATAGATCTCTTTCCCGTCGCTGGTCAGCGTGAAGCCAATCTCGGGGTTCATCAGCGTGACGCGTGTAAACTCCTCCACGATGTGCCGCATCTCGGCTTGGGGCGACTTGAGGAAGTTGCGCCGTGCCGGTACGTTGAAAAACAGGTTCTTCACCGTGAACGTGGTGCCAGGCTGCATGGGCACAAGGCTTTGCTCCTTCACCACCGAGCCTTCGTTGACGATCTTCACGCCCACTTCGTCTTCCTTGCGGTGTGTCTTCAGCTCCACCTGTGCGATGGCGGCGATACTGGCCAAGGCCTCGCCTCGGAAGCCCATGGTGCGGATGTTGAACAGGTCCTCCGCCTTGCTGATCTTAGAGGTGGCATGACGTTCAAAGCACAGACGGGCGTCGGTCTCCGACATGCCGCAGCCGTTGTCGACGACCATGATCATCGTCTTGCCCGCGTCTTTCACGACGAGGTCGATTTGCGTGGCACCAGCATCCAATGCATTCTCCATCAGCTCCTTGACGGCTGATGCAGGTCTTTGAATCACCTCGCCTGCCGCAATCTGGTTGGCGACGCTGTCGGGTAAAAGTTTAATGATATCCAGCATAGCTTATTTCCCCATCAATCCCCGAACAATATTGGTCATCAGCGGCGTGCAGAAGATGAAATAAAACAGGAAGGCCACAAACACGCCCAGCACGATTCTGCGAATCAGTTTGGCACGTTGTTCTTCCTTGCTCTCCACTTCTTTAGCGATGCTCCAGCTCTTACGCATCTTGATGCGGAACTGCTCTTCGTGCGTCAGTTTGGAGTCAAGGCCTGCGGCGGCCTTCTTCTCTTCCCACTCCTGCATTTCGGGGTCGAAATAGCGGGGTTTATAGTCGAATTTCTTGGGGTTATGTCGATAAAAGAATCCCATAGTCTAATTGATTTAGTAATTAAAATACCCAAAGGCACCACTGTCAATTCGGATAGTCGCCATCCTCTTCGCCCGAGGTGTCCATCTCGTCTTCGCTGACCATCTGGTCACACTCTAAGGCCGCATTTTTGCCGTTCCACGTCGCTTCTAATTGAGTGAGCATTTCGTCAAGTTTTGCGATTTCCTCCTCGGGAATTACGGAATTTTGAATCAAGTTTTCAAGGTCGGAGCGCAAGCCCATAATGCCGAAGTTCGACATCTGAATGTCGTCACAGTCCTCAGCGGTATTGATTTTGTTTTCAACGATGGCGATTTCCTCTTCCATGGCCTTGAACTGTTTGGAGACATGGTTGGCGCAAGAGCAAATACACAATGCCAAAGCCGTCAGTGCCATGATGATTGATAGTCTTTTCATGAGTATGGATGTATTCGTTCAGGCTTCAAAATTACACAAAAAAAACGAGAATAGGCCCAAAACAGATGAAGAAAATCGTCATAGCCCAATTTCATATAAAACAAGGTGAATTCTTAAGGTCAAAACGGGTCTAGATTGCATTTACAATCTTTTAAAAATCAAATCATTATAAATTATAAACAAATCATGTTGATTTCTTTCGTTGAAAAAAGAAAAATGTTTTCAAATAATGGCTCGGCAATTCAAAGGAATGCCTTATATTTGCACGGTTTTATGTTCTGGACAAAACGAAAATGAGCACGATTAAAACAAATAAATCAACTTAATTATTAACATTAAATTATTATCTATGAAGAAGTTACTTACTTTTTTCGTGGCTATGATTGCCTCCATTAGCTTGATGGCCCAGGTGACCACTTCGAGCATTAGTGGAAAAATCACAGACAACAACAAGTCCACCCTTCCGGGTGCCACTGTCGTTGCCACGCACACCCCTTCGGGTTCGCAGTACTATGCTGTGGCCGATGCCAACGGTAACTACCGCTTGCTCAACATCCGTCCCGGTGGCCCCTACACGATTGAGTATCGTATGGTCGGCTTCCAGACTGTGAAGCAGGAGGGCGTCGTCGCCACCCTCGGTGAGACCAAGATCCTGAATGTTCGCATGAACGAAGAGGCCATTGGTTTGGGCGAGGTTGCCGTTGTGGCTGAAGCCGTCTCCAATGGCATGGACAGCGACCGCGCTGGTGCCACCACGGCCATTAGCAACGAGGAAATCACGACCCTGCCCACTATCAGCCGCAGCCTCAACGACGTGTTGGCCCTAACGCCTCAGGCATCTGTCACTTCCAACGGTCTGGCTGTCGGTGGTGGTAACTACCGTTCGTCTTATGTCACCGTCGACGGTGCCGCTTTCAACAACGCCTTCGGTATCGGCGGCAACCTGCCTGCTGGTGGTAGCCCCATTTCCTTGGACGCTATCGAAGCCATGACCATCAACATCACGCCTTTCGACGTGCGTCACAGCGGCTTCACTGGCGGTGCTATCAATGCCGTCACCAAGAGCGGTACCAACGATTGGCACGTCAGCGTGTATGACTACTTCACCAACGACGGTCTCATGGGTACAAAGTACGGCAAGAGAGACGCTCTCGGCAACTATCCCGACCGCCTGAAACTCAACAAGTCGTTGGACAACACCGTCGGTCTCAGTGTTGGCGGTCCCATCGTGAAGGACAAGTTGTTCTTCTTCGTGAACTTCGAATATCAGAGCGACGTTGACCCTGGTCAGAACAACTTTGCCCGCGAGGACGAGGATGACGCTTGGGGCAACGGTACCCAATACAACCGTCCTACCGTGGCTGACATGGAGATGATGAGCGAATACTTGAAAACCAAGTTTGGCTACGACCCAGGCCGCTACCAGAACTATAGCGCCAGCACTCCCGACTACAAACTGTTGGCCCGTTTGGACTGGAACATCACTGACAAGGATAAGTTCAACATCCGCTACAGCATGGTCAGAAACAAGTATTCATCCAGCCCTTCTAGTTCTATCAACCCCTTGTCTTCGTCGGTCTACAACAGAAACGACTACGGCCGCACCTCTCAATACGCCATGTATTTTGAGAGTTCGCGTTATTTCCAAGAGCAGAACTTCAGTTCGGTGGCTGCCGAATGGAACCACAGCTTCCTGAGCGGCCGCGGCAACAACATGCTGCGTGCAACCTATTCACACCAGTATGAGCCTCGTAGCTTCGTGGGCGACCTCTTCCCCACCGTTGATATTTTGAAGCCTCTCGATGACGGCACTCCCGCTGTCTACACCTCCTTCGGTCCCGACCCGTTCACTTACGGCAACCTCCGTGACGTACGTACTGCTGTCATCACTGACGAAGTGAGCTACGCAATTGGCATCAACAACCTCACCTTCGGTGCCCAATACGAGTTCGACAACGTTAAGAACGGCTATATGCAAGGTGGCGCTGGCTACTATGTCTACAATTCATGGGAAGACTTCGTGAACAACGCCGATCCTCGCGCCTTCGCCATCACCTATGGTAACAACGAAAAGCACGAGCAGGTCTATCCTTACTTCAACTACATGCAAGGTTCGGTCTACGCCCAAGATGAATTGACCTTGAGCGATCGCTTCAAGATGTCTGTCGGTCTCCGCGTCGAAATGCCTTGGTATCCTTCGATTGCCGAGTACAACACCAACAAGGAGTTTGACTCACTGGCAACGGTTGAGTCTTTCCGCACCAACGCCGACGGCGAAGCCATTCCTTCCACCATCTACGGTTTGTCAACTGCTGACATGCCTAAGGCCCGCGTGAACTTCTCACCCCGCTTAGGCTTCAACTGGGACCTCACCGGAGAACGCAAGTACATCATCCGCGGTGGTTCGGGCCTTTATACCGGCCGTTTGCCTTTCGTATGGATCGTCTCCACCGTGGGTAACTCCAACTGCCTGCAGAACCAATACATCAACAGCAACGTTGAGACCCAAATCCACTTCCCGGAGCCTGGCCAAACCAACCCTGAAGGCATCATTTCCGCCAACTCCGACTTACTGCTGACGGGTGACCTGCCGGCTCCTCAGTCCACCACCATCATGGACAAGAACCTCCACATGCCTCAAACCTGGAAGAGCAGCTTGGCTTTCGATATCACCATCCCTGGTGACGTCAAATTCACTGCTGAAGGCATCTACAACAAAGACATTAAGTCCGTTGCCGTTACCAAGCTTGGCCTTGTTCCAGGCGACTCCTTGCAACTTCCCGGCGAGCCCGACAAGAGATTGTTCTGGGTTAGCGAAGGTATTAAGAACAGCCTCAACAAGAGTGTTACACCTTATTTAATTACCAACTCAGAGAACAATGGATATTACTATTCTGTTATGGGTCAGTTGAGCAAGGAATTCAAGTGCGGTCTCTACCTGTCGGCTGCCTACACCTATGCTGAAGGAAAGAACGTCATCGACGGTATTGGTGACCAAGTGACCTCTGCTTTCAGCACGAACACCTTCGGCGTCCACGGCTCCAATGCACATGAATTAGGTTATAGCTCCTATGTCTCGCCTCACCGTGTTCTCTTCAATGCCGGTTGGACCTGGTCTACGGGTCAGCACACCGTTGAAACCGTTGGCCTTTACTACGAAGGCTACAACCTCTGCTATGTGGGCGACTACAGCTATTCACGTTACAGCTACACCGAATATGTGCAAAGCGGAACCTATCAAAACAGCGTCAATGGCGACCAGGGCGCACACAGCCTGTTGTACATCCCAACCGAAAGCGAATTGGCAGAAATGCCGTTCAACGACGTGTATAACAACGATGGTGCACTCATTCAAACCGCTGCTGAAAACCGCGCTGCTTTCGAAACCTTCATTAAGGGTGACAAATATTTGAACACTCACCGTGGCATGTATGCCGAACGCGGCGGTGCCATCGCTCCTTGGAGACACACCATAAACTTCAAGTACGAGAGAACCTATAAGTTCAAGTCTGGCCCGAGCATCAGCGCTGGTATCGACCTGAAGAACCTCGCCAACCTGTTCTACAGAGGCTGGGGCAATGTCCAAAGACTTTCCTCATCAAGCATCTTGAGAGTGAATGGCAATGGCTCAGAATCTAACCCTTACACCTATCAGTTCATGAATCCTACTTGGAACGAATACGCCAGTGCCTACTCCACTTGGTCGGCTGCACTGAACCTCCGTTTCAACTTCTAAACCAATGTGTTTGTAGAGACGGTGCATGCACCGTCTCTACAATACAATGCATAAAAAAAGCACCTCGAATCGAGGTGCTTTTTTTATTGGCTTCAATCCTTTGATTATTCCTCTGTGATCTTCAGCTTGTCTTCGAGGACCTTGAGGTCTTCCTTGGCCTTGTTGATCTTCTTCTCATACTCGGCGCGCATCAGCTCCGAGTTCTTGCTATTGGAGAAGAAGCCGATGTTGTTCTCCATGGCTGCGATTTCGTCACGCAGCTTCTGGATGCGGGTCTGCAAGGTGTTGCGTTCGCGGCGCACGCGGTCGCCAGCATTCGGATCGTCCTTCCAGCCTTCCATCATCTCACGGAAGTCGTTGGTCGAAGCCTCGTTCTGGTTCTTGCGCATGGCATCAAACAGGCCGTCGATGAGCTCGCGATACTCCTTGTTGATAGCATCCTTGTGCTTCATCGGTACGTAGCCGATTTCGATCCAACGCTTCTGGAAGGCTTTGATGGCATCCATGTTCTCGTTGCGGCTCGCTCCGAGTTGGAAGGCCTTGATTTCTTCCATCAGGGCTTTCTTGGCGGCGAGGTTGGCCTCTTCTTCGGTGCGACGACCACTGAAGTGCTCGTTCTTGCGGGTGAAGAAGGTGTCACAGGCGGAGCGGAAACGCTTCCAAATCTTGTCGGCATGACGCTTCGGCACAGGACCGATGGTCTTCCATTCCTCTTGGAGTTTCTTCATCTGTTCGGTGGCGTTCTTCCATTCGGTCGACTCCATCAGCGCCTCGGCCTCGATGCAGAGCTGGGTCTTACGTTCGAGGTTCTCGGTCTGACGGTCTTTCAGGCCGGCGAAGAACTCTTTCTTCTTGGCGAAGAAAGCATCCATGGCACCACGGAAGCGCTGCCAAATCTCTTCGTTCTCCTTCTTGCCGGCAGGGCCTACGGTCTTCCATACGCCGAAGATCTCGGACAGCTCGTCCGACTTCTTCTGCCAGGCATTGATGCTGGTATAGTTCTCAGCAATCAACTCTTCAGCTTTCTCGCACAAGGCCTTCTTGGCTTCGAGGTTACCGGCTTGTTCTTCCTCAATCTGGGCGTAATGCTCGCGACGGATTTGGTTGATCTTGTCTGTAGCGGCCTTGAAGCGTTCCCAAATCTCGTCTTTCTTATCTTGCGGCACGGGGCCGACTTCCTTCCACTCCTCATGCAGCTTTTGCAGGGCCTTGAAAGCTTTGGTGATGGCCTTCTCGTCTAGGAGCTCCTCGGCCTTCTCACAGAGTTCGATCTTGGCGTCGAGGTTCTTCTTCATGTCAAGGTCACGCAGCTCGCGGCCGATACGCACCTTGTCGAAGAACTTCTCCACGAGGAAGTGGTAGTTATTCCAGAGGTTGGAGTTCTCTGCTGACGGCACGGGGCCGATTTCCTTCCAGCGGTCTTGCAGGGCGCGGAAGTCGTCGTAAGTCTTCTTCAGCGTATCGTCAGAGGCGATGATTTCCTTCAACTCTTCAAGGATACCTTGCTTCTTGGCCAGGTTCTCCACCTTTTGTTTCTCAAGATCTTCATTCTGCTTGGCGCGATTGGCCTTGAAGATACCGAAAGCGGCGTTGAAGCGTTGCTCGATGGGGTCTTCCGCATGTTGGAAGCTCTCAGCCACGCCACCGCCTTGGATGAACTGGCTGAGTTCGTTGTCCATATCTTCCTTGTTCAACTTGTTGAAATGGAGACGAAGTGCCGCAACTTTGTCCTTGATTTTCTGGACATCGGCTTCCTGCACGAGTTCTTCGAGCATGACCACCAGTTGCAGTTTGTTGAGACCGTCCAATTCGTTGTTGTCTTCAACCAGTTCTTCCTCGTCCAGTTCGGGGTTTTCCACCATTTCAGGCAGTTCCTCGTCGGCGGCAGGAGCAGGTTCGGCTGCGGCTTCGACCACAAGGGTGTGAGCCTCAACTCTCACCTTGCCGGGCAAGATGCTGGGTTGAATCAATTTGACAATCTTCTTTTTCTCGTTACCGTCGATGGCTTTCTTGGGAGCCTTCGTCGTCGTTGCATTCTCAAGACCTTCCTCAACGGCAGGGTTTTGAGTCATTTGTTCGTTGTTTTCCATTTCAGTTCGTTTTATTGATCAAGGAAGCGCCTTGACCCTATTATACATAATAAGCGTGCAAATATAGGGATTTTTTGAAATGCGATGCTAATAAATCGTTATTTTTTGGTTTTTAGTGATTTTTGACATTCCAAAACAAGGTTTTCGGCGCAAAATGGCGAGGCTTCCATTCCATTACGTATTATATTGTAATTCAACAAATAACACAATTTATTCAAAAAAAGTGGTAAAAAATGGTTGTAGGTAACTGAAAAAAGACTACTTTTGCATCGCAATTCACAGCCGAGGAGAGGTGGGTGAGTGGCTGAAACCAACAGTTTGCTAAACTGTCGTATCCCGCAAGGGGTACCGGGGGTTCGAATCCCCCCTTCTCCGCGAAAGAAAGAAGACGATGGTTGCATCGTCTTTTTTTTCGGGGTATGGCGCAGTCCGGCTAGCGCACCTGCTTTGGGAGCAGGGGGTCGAAGGTTCGAATCCTTTTGCCCCGACGGTTGAA
>Ga0310690_10003477_pt1 | contig 23578 bp, 46 predicted proteins | sample AusTroGonzalo_MG_2_FD_207661 | JGI IMG/M metagenome (GOLD analysis project Ga0310690, IMG submission 207661) | Bovine rumen microbial communities from tropical cattle in Woodstock, Queensland, Australia - Gonzalo_04 (v2) (version 2) | ecosystem: Host-associated > Mammals > Digestive system >... | reverse complement strand
TATTGCGATGGGAGGCCGATTTCAGAAACACCCTTATAGGTTAACCTTACAATAACCCCCTATCTAACTTATTGATTTAGTGATAGTTACGGAGTTGAAACTTCATTTATCGAATTACGATAATTTTGGCGCTGTTGAATTATCTCCCCTTGGGTGGGGGCAGATATCATTTCACAAAAGAAAATCGATTTACGGGCATTTCTGGCGTTTTTCGATTTTCGGGGAAAAATGGGGTTTTTCCGGGGTGGTTTGGTGGTGTGTTTTGCCATGATTCCGGGGAGTTGTCGCGGGGTTGTGTTGATGTCCTTATATGTGTAAGGTATAACCGCCGATTTTGCCGGGGTTGTTTGGTGTGGTTCTCGGTTGGTGCGGTTGTATGGTCGTGTATGGTGTTAGATTGGCCGATATCGCAATATATCCGTAAATCGGTGTAATTGGTCGGATGTGTTGCCGGGTGTCTTGGATGGCCGGAGAAGGCCCAAAAACGGGTTATCCTAATTCATTTAGGAATACTCCTAAATTATACATTGCAATACGAAACGGCTCGAAACACTTTGTATATTGTGTATTTCTGCCCCTCACATGCGTAGAAGGCCGATTTTTTGATTTCTCCATTTTTCACCCTTAAAAAAAGTGACAATATATTTTCATATGTGAAAATAAACCCCTATCTTGCGGTCGAGTTCTTTAAGTTATTGATTGTTTTTACTTCTCCGGTCCGTCCGGGGTTGCGTTGGTCGAAGATGGTTTCATCTTGGGAGGGTTCAATCTTAACCCGTTTTCACCAAGGTGGTAAGATAAGGCCAAACAAGATTGCAACCCGTTCGCAATTGGTTGGCGATTAGGGAAACCGCCGGAATACATGGAAACACAATAATTGAACTTATGTTCATTGACAACACGGCGAGAGGGTTTGAAAGAGAGATTAAAATTTGAGCCTTTGCATGATTCGAATACATGCCACGCACCCGGCGAAATTGGACTACCCGGGAAGGCGGAAAAGGTAACAAACAACACCCAAACGCAATAACTCTAAAAATTAAGGTTTCGCCCCGGTTGCGGTGACACGCCGCCGGGGTTCCAATGTTAAACCCTAAAATTTTGAGTCATGGAAACTAACAAAATGTATCGAGTCGAATTCGAACGCCACATAATGTGCCCGGCCTTGATTGCGCCGGGCATGTTCCAAACCTTAAAAAATCCGAGTTATGAAACTGAGCCACAAATTTAGTATTTATGTGCCGTCTACCGTTGACATCGACACACCGACGGACAACACCGAGAAGGTAAAACAAACGCTTTCTTTCTTGTCGTCTCTTTTCGGAGGGGCGACGGCGACGCAATCCCGGGGCGCTTGGGTCTCCGAGTCCGCGGGTTTGGTTGTGGAGGATGTGACAATCTGCTACGCCTATTGTAGTACCGTCCAAAGGTATAAGCAATTGAAGAGGGTGAAAGAGTTTGCAAAGGCGCTCCGGGAGGAGATGAAACAGGACGCGATATCTTTAGAGGTTGACCGTTCGCTTATGTTCATTTAATCCCCTTTAATCGTCCCGGGTTTGACCGCCCGGGGCGGTTCACATGTTTAACCTTAAAATTTATTTGAGTTATGGAAACAATCAAGAAGACCACCAAGAGAGGCCAGAGATTCATGGACGGTTATGAGCGTAGCAACATGTATAATTTGTACGATTGTTACGGGCGGTTCTCGTGCGAAAAGGCACGCGCCGAAAGGGAGTGCAAACAAAAGATGTATAACGAAGGGGGGCGCGGTTTCAAAATCATAAGCGCTAACACCTTCCAGTTTACCTGCGGTTGGATGACTCCGGAGGGGTTGCGGGTTGAAACCGCGTGCTGGTCCTATCTTGTGAAGTAATCCGGGCCGGGTGGGGTGATGCTCACCCGGTTCGCAAATGTCAAACCTTAAAATATTTGAGTTATGAGAACACATTACAACCGCACCGAATTCGTGGCCCATGTGAACGGGAAAGAATACCGATTCAAGGCGTACACCAACGACACCCGCGCCGGATTTTGTCACCGCGTCGAGTCTTTGGACTATGGGGTCACCGATACGGTCGTTTCGTACCTCAATCGGACTTGGGAAAGGTTCGATTATGAAACGGCCTTAGAGCGCATGATTTCGAAGTTTCCGAAGTCCATGCAACCGGAACTCACCCGGCAACTAATCGACCGCGTAGCGGACGAGGAGAAGGAGAAGGCGGAGGGGATGTTTAACTCGTTTAAGTCCCTCCATGATGGATTGAGCGAGGAGAACAAAAAACGCCTTGCCGACTCCGGTATCATGGTACAAAGCGAAGGCGATGCCCGCGCCGTCATGGGCTTGATGGGCTTGCTTACCATCATGCAAAACTAACCACGGGGGTGGTCCTTTGACCGGGGCCATCTTCGCCAAACCTTTTAAATCAATGAGTTATGACACAAAAAGAGATTGAGTGCCTTTTGGTGAATATGAAAATTATTTGCGAAAAGGCGAGAATGGCAAACAAAAAGACCTCCATGAATGCCCGGCGCGAAATCGTCGATTCCGAGACCGGGGACAACTTGGAGACCGTTTTGAGGCATATTTCGATTATGTCGGGACAATGGAAATACGCATATAACCGGGAGCGCGAGAAGGGGAATTTGAAGGGACACGGTGAGTGGAAATAAAGGAGGGGGGGTATATGCTTTACTTCATTATTCCGGCGGTCATCATTTCCGCCGTCCTCGAATGGATTGCGAAGGACGAGAAGGGGGAGGGGGTGTGATAACCCCCGCTCTCGCTACTACCTATGAGTGCATTTGTTTACGCTTGCTTTCTCGCCAATGAGATTGGCGAGGGCTACGAGGATTACAAAATCCTTGACCAAATCGGAGTTTTCACCACTACAAAAGGCGCTTATAACGCCTTGGTGAAATGGGTTCAATTTGTCTTCCATCATGGGGAGATAAAATTCGACGAAACCAGGTTGTGGGTATTCGTGGACGGGAGGAAGTATTTCGTTTCGTCCATCGAGTTCCACGACGAATAAGACCGGGGGCATGGGGGTTGAAATCCCCATACCCTACCATGTGAAACCAAATGTATTGAGTTATGATTTACCACAATTTTATGACGGTATGGGAGCGCACCACCTCAAGGGGTACGCGCCGTTATTCCCACATTTCCGAGACCGAGGCCGAGGCCATCGCCTTTGCGAGAAAGAAGGACAAGACCGGGGCTTTGGTCCGGGTATATGAGAGGGAAGGAGACACCGACGCGCCGTTCACCGACGAGCGCGGAATCCACCACGCCAACGGATGCCACAAAAGCAAGTTACGGTGCGTTACATGGTGGAAATGAGCGGGAAGGGGGTGACTCCCCGCCCGCCCGCAAAACCAAATACAATGAGTTATGAGCAAGTGTTCACAAAAGATGGTCCGGGCGTTCGAGAGATTCAACGCCGACCTTGAGGCGTTCCGGATTGAGACCGGGGACGACCTCGCAACCCTTTACGAAGATGCCTACACGACCCGCAATGTGCGCGATTTCCGCCTTTATTTGTCCGGTTCTCTAACATGGATAGAGGATGGGAGAAAGGAACGGGAAACGATGTTCGACGATGACGAGGCCCGGGAGTATCTATCCTTCTGGCGTGCGAATCTTCGCCGTGCCAAGCGGTATTGGTCGATGTCAACGGAACAACTCGACGCAATCCAAGACCCGGAGAGCGGAGTCGAGGACGAGGACGAAGGGGATGAGTGGGAGGAGTAAAGATGGACGGGGTGGCTTGGCCGCCTACCCGTCTGCCAACCCTTAAACAAACGAGTTATGAGAACGAAAGCGATTCCCCCGACCGAGCCGCCGAAGATGCGGAAGGTGTACGGGTATCTGGTAAGCACTTTTGGATATTCCAAGGGTGGCCAAATCTTCTGGTATTACCACAAGAGATATGGATTGTGGATGGACGACGTCGCCCCGGTGAATGTCGTTTACGAGGTGTTCGGAATGAGAAGGCCCGGGGGCGATTGACCCCGCCCCGGGTTTCCAAATCCTTAAACAAATGAGTTATGAAAGCAAAAGACCTTATCTCTGTTCTGGAGGAACTTAATCCGGAAACCGATGTTTACTTCAAGCCTGAAAATTCTTCCTACCCGGAGGACTTCACGGGATACGTCCGCGAGAATATTACAATTCGGGCGTTCTTGGGACCAGACTTCAAGGGAGCAATCCTAATTAGCGACGGACAAGTCGGATGTGTGTAAATCCAGAAGGGCATGGGAAGGTGATACTTCCCATGTTCACTAAACCAATTAAATCTAAAGAGTTATGGATGTAAGAGAATTAAACCGGGAGCAATTAGAAGAATTAAAGGGAAACTACCTTTGTGAGCGCGACGGGGTGGCATGGTGGGACATCGCAAATGCCGACGCAATCGTCACCGACGAAGAAATCTTCGAACATTACGCTGGGACGGATTTCGTCAATGACGACTTCTCTTGTTCTTGTGGCCAATAAAGGCCGAGAATCGAAAGAAAAGCCGGGGACGGGGTGACACCCTATCCGGCTCGAAAAACCTTAAAATATCGAAGTTATGATTACCGTAGTAAAGAGGACGGCGTTCCGGAACGACCGGGACGATGCGACCATCATTGTCGAGCAATACATCGAGAAAGGATGCGCCGGGTTCATGTGGCGTTATTTCGTCAAGTATGATGCTTACAAAATCACTTCCGGATGTTCGGACGGGTTGTGGCACAAACCATCCCGCAAATGGCTCAAAAGTCGGTTCTAATCGCATGAAACGTGCTGGATGGGGTGAAACCCATCCCGTGCGCTAAACCATTTAATAATTGAGTTATGGAAGGACCTTACTACATTTCCAAGAAAAGGACGGTCGAATTGACCGAAGAACAATGTCAAACCGTCGTCCGGGCGTGTTCCTTTGCGATTTCGAAGATGCAAGAATACATGGAGGAGTATAAGAGAAAGGAGGCGACGGAGTGCGTGTTCAAGTGCATCGACGAAATAAACGGGTTCGAGAGAGTCCGGAAGATTTTTTTGGGGGTCGGGGAGTGATATTCCCGACCTTCACCAAGTTAAACCTTTTAAATATTTGAGTTATGAAGACGAATTATTTCAAGGTGACATGGATGACCAACGGCAGAAGATTTAGGCGCTATTTCCCGACCGTGGAGTTAGCACGGAAAAAGCGACTTGAATTGAACGGCTCAAAACGCCCCCATCATTGTGTAACAATTTGGGAAGTGGAGAGGTGCGAATATGGCGTGAATATGGTCGAGCGTGTTATCCGACAAGTGTAACCGGGACCGGGAGGGCGACACCTTCCGGCTTCGCCAAGTCAAACCTTTAAACGAAACGAGTTATGAGTCAAATCCGAATCACCAAAATTAACAATGGTGCGCCCGGGACGGACAAGTACCACCACGACACCATCGACTCCGAGGCCGCAAAGAATCTCAGTCTCTTGAAACATTACGCATGGTTGTGGAATGTGAGAGAGGGGGAGGCACTTCAAGTCCCCTACAAGGAGTTGGAACAAGTCCGGAAGGCGTGCGAGGGCCTTTGTGAATTCGTCCTCGAACACCCGAAGTATTGCAACCATCATGTCGGGAGCGATGTCTATCCCTTCGAGGTAATCGAATGGAAGACGGAGCGGTGCATCGTAGTCCGGAGGATGGAAATCACCGGGGTTACGAGTTACGAGGAAGGGACCGCCACCGGGTTCAAGTCCAACCCAAAGAATCCGTTAGTCACCCTTCGGGAAAGGAAAAACGGAGGATGGAACGAGGCCGGGGAGGGTCGTTGTTGTCCCTACATCTTGTCGGACGAACCGTACTACTACCGGGACCCGTCCTTCTAACACGGGGTTGCGCCCTTGACCGGGCGTGGCCTTGCAAGTACAAACCTTAAAATTTATGCGTTATGGAAGAGACAATCTTTACCATTTTAGTTTGCTTGGCCGTCACAATCCCGGTGTATCGTTCTTTGCGCCGTGGGTGGAGGAGACAAGACGAGTTGAAACGGGCGGAAATGTACGAGGATGGCCGGGAGGGGATTTCCCTTTCCGAATTCGAGAGGCCGGACCCCATCATGGGTGTCGGTGTCTACGGAATCCTCTTATCCATCTATCGCTCCTTGAGAAAGCAAGGGGCGGCGGGGTACGGGTGTTGGATTTCCGCATGCATCAAGAGGATGCAAGACGGCGAGGATGTCCCCCCGGAGACGGCGTTGATTGCGTTGCGATGGACGCGGGACGAGTTGCGGTTCTTGAACGGCCGCCGTTACGACTTGAACGAGTTGGGGCGCGGAATCCTCGCCCTTGAAGTAGAAACGGGAGAGTGGGGGTGATACCCCACCTTCTCGCCATGTTAAACCTTAAAATCTTTTAGTTATGGAAATTTATCTTTTTAACAAGCGAATCTACAAGGAGAAAGACTTGTCGGAAATGACGGAAGAACAAGCCGAACGAGAGTATCTTGACGACATCGTTGGAGCGGTCCTTCGGTACACAAACATTCACCAGTTTGCGACGGACTTCAACAACGGGTGCATCAAGCCGGGTGAATTCTTCATGAAGAACTACTAACAATAGGAAGGCCGGGGGTGACACCCCGCCCCTCCTCCAAGTTTAACCTTTAAATTTCCGAGTTATGAAAATGAAGATTTCCCCCCGTTCATTAGAAGACATCCTTGATGCGATTGACATCAAGGCGTTCTTTAATGCACACGCGGCCTCGTGTGCCGACCTTATCATGTTGAAGGATAGCCTCAAGAAAACCAAGTGCAAGGACATCCTCATCGTTGACATCTAATCCATCAATCCGGGCGTTGGTGATACAATCCCGGATTGCCATGTTTAACCTTAAAATCAATGAGTTATGAAAACAGAATCTTTGAAAGAATTAGACCAGGCTGTCACCATCTTGACCGACACCCCAACCGACCTCTCCCACGCAAAGGAGGACATCTTGAAGGCCATCGAACACATCAAAGCCGCCGTCTTCATGGAGACACCAACGCCGAAGGGGGCCTTCAACCTCTACGACTATGTATCCGACGACAAGTACCACCCCACCATGAACGGCGTGTACCATGACGGAGGATTCATGGTTGCGACGGATTCCCATGTTCTCGTGGCCATCAAGAGTGACTACGACAAGGAGAACGAGGGAAAGTCAATCGGAAAGGACGGGCGGGTCATCGTCGGTAAGTATCCTACATGGCGTGCCGCCGTCCCGGAAGACAATCTGCACGCGCACACCGTTCACACCATCGACACCGCCAAGGTATACGAGTTGGTGAAGAGGGTTAAGGCCGAGAACAAACTTGCCGGGCGGTACGGCGTAAAGAAAATGGGTATCGTCAAGGTTGGGGACACCTTCTTCAATGTCGATAAGTTCGCAAAAATGTCCCGTTTTCTCGACCACTACTGTATCAATGAAGTCAACACATTCGGGGAACGGCGACCCACGAAGGTGGTCGCTCCGGACGGGTCGATTTGCATCTTGATGCCCGTTATGATTTATGCTAAGAGATGGGAAAACGAAGAACCCGATTATCTTGGCATCGAATTCGCGTAGAGAAGGGCGGGAGGGGGTGATGCCCCTCCCGTTCACAATATTTGCCAACCCTTAAATCATGAGTTATGAAAGAGACCGAACGAACCAAGAGAATCAACGAGGACTTGGATAAGCACTTCAAGTCGAACAAGGGCGCATGGTGGGTGTCTAACTCGCCGTTCGCCAAAAACATCGTCAAGTTGCATCACGGAATCGGAGGAGAAAGAATTGACGCACGATGGGTTGCCCTTCGCATCCTCCGGCGTGAGCCGTCCGTCACAATCGTGGAAAGCATGAATTGGATTTTCACCCGGGAGACCCTTCGCGGTGGCGGTCACAAAATCTAATCGGGGATGGCCGGGTGACACCGACCATCTTCGCCAAACCCTTAATCATTTGAGTTATGAAACACTTTTATGTTACATTCAAGACCGCCGTGGTCGTTCCTTCATCAATCGGTTTTCCTCAAGTGGAAGTACGATTCGATACTGAACGCATTGCCATTGATTGCCCGGACGAAGAGTCTATGATTGATTGCGCCAAGGACATCTATTCCTATGATGGAATATCCAATCTTCGTTTGAACCGATGCGGAAAACTCCGCAAGGGGGTGCGGATAATCTCCTATGACGATTATAAATCCGGTAAAAGCATTTAGTCATGAGACCACAATCCGATGAGCCGTGCGCCTTTTGCAAAAATTGGGACGGTCGCACCAAAAACGGGTGCAAACTGAACCACTACAACAGTGCAACGATGGTCATTTGGGGGGTATGCGGAAAAGGATACTTTAAACCCAAAAAGACCCGCAAAACGAAGGATGGGGACTGATACTCCCCCTCCCTCGCCAAATCCCTAAAATCACGAGTTATGAACATCAAAGTAACTACCGAGGAACGGCGGCTTATCCTCAACGCCCTTCAGTCGCACGCCGCGAAACTCCACGACTACGCTGACAAGTCCATCAAGAACCTGGACCTCGACACCGCGAAAGACCTCTCGAAGGAGGCGGGTCGGTGCTACGACCTCTGCCGGAAGATAGAGGCCCAGGTCAAATGAGCAGGCGGGGGTGATACCCCGCTTGCCCGCCAAGTCAAACCAAATCCTTAAAACATTGAGTTATGAAACACACGAAGTACCTTAACGAAATCCGCAAGATGGCGGATGAAGAGGGGGTCGAACAAATCAACTTCTTCTACCACAAGACAAGGCCGACCATCCAAAGGAAGGGTTCCACCTACGAGATTATGGGAATCAACATCTTGGGAAGGGGGAAAGACACAATCGAAATCGAGGCAATCAAGATTCGCCCGAGTTTCGTCTTCAAGGTCCAATACCTTGACATGGACGAGACATGGCGGAAGACACAATGGGAGCATGTCAAACGAATCATCAAGACCGAAATCGACAGGTGGAACGGGCGGTGATACGCCCCTTCCGCACCAAACCAAAAAATTCATTGAGTTATGAGAACACTACAAGAGTCCATCGACAAGATGGAGAACCGGGGCGGCGCGGGTGCGTCTCTCCGGAAACATTTCAAGGCGGCGGGCATCGAGGAATGGGGCGACATCACCCGTGCGTCCCTCTACGAGTTCCACGATGAATTGGTCGAGTCCGTCGCACCCTCGACCGCCAAGACCGTGATGGCATACGCGAAGGCGTTGCTCTCCCGGTATCAAGACGAAGTGGAACTACCGAACGGATGGCAGAAGATTCTCCAATCCAAAGCGGCCAAACCCATGAAGACCTATCTCTCCGAGGACGAGTTGAAGAAGGTCGCCGGGGTGAGCGTCCACACCAAGAAACAAATGCTCGTCAAACACCTCTTCCTCATTTGCGCCTACACGGGCCTCCGCGTATCCGATGCGATGAACCTCACGCCGGAGAACATCGTGGACGGCAACCTTCACTATGTGGCGCAAAAGACCAAGAAGGCCGGGGCGATTCCTTTGAAGTCCGGGTTGGCCGAACGAATCCTTTGGATTTCCGAGCATCCCGGCCTCTCCGTCACCGTCAAGGCGTACAACGAGGCCGTCCGGAAGATGTGCAAGGACGCGGGCATCGACGACGAGGTGGTTGTCCTCAAGGCCGGAAAGGAAATGAAGGGGCCGAAATGGAAGTTCATCTCGTCCCATACGGCCCGAATCTCCACGGCGAGTTGCCTCAACAAGCGGGGTGTCCCAATCGGCGACATCTGCAAGTTGCTCCAACATTCCGGGACCGCCATGACGGAGCGGTACATCGTCCGGGACCGGGTGGAATTATCGCAAACGGCTATGGCATTTTTCAATTGAAAAGGCAAGGGGGCGGGGGTGCTTCGGCATCCTCGCCCTTTTTTTTGTGCCTACCGGAAGAACGGAGAACTCGCCAAGATGTCGGCCCCTTCCTCCTTTGACACCTTCACATAGTTCAAGAACATGGAGTCCGTAGTGTGCCCGGTGAGGAATCGGCACACCCGTATCGGAACGCCGGACTTGTATAGGATGGACGCACCGGAACGGCGGGCCGTATGGGTTGAGACGAGTTCATGGCGTGGATGGGACTCGATGGCCGTCTTCGCACCATGAGTCTTGCGAATCTCCACCTTCTCATTGAACGAGCCGCCCAACGCCTTGCAAATCCTCTTCATCTCCCGGCCAACCTCTTGCTCGGTGATTCTCGGGACACGCCCGCCGTTACGGGAAAACACCTCCATGATTCTCGGAGAACACGGGATGACTACCGTCTGCCCGGTCTTCCTTTGGACATATCTCAACCTTCCGTCCGATATGTTGTCCTCCGACAATTTGGAATAGTCTTGGAAACGCCCGGCGCAATACACGCCGACGATGAAACAATCCCTCGCCCTCGCTTGAACGCCGGACAAGTCGGCCCCCCAAATGGCATCTACCTCGGATTGCGTCAATGCTATCGAGTCGGCCACATCGTACCGGGTCTTGAACCGCTTGAACTCGGCATTCGAGTGAATCCCGCGGGCCAACCCCTCGTTCATCACCGTCTTCAACTTTGCGATGAGCGTGGACTTGTAGTTCGGAGAATACCCGAGTGCGTCGGCCTCGCGCATGAACCGGAAGTACCAATCGCCGTCGATGTCCGACCAATCGTCCTCCGTCCCCATCATTGACGAGAGCCGTTCGTAGGCCAAACGCCGGAAGCGGCGGGACGGCGTGTCCCTCTCCGACCATTCCTTGAAGTATTCCCACAAATGGACGGAAACGGGCGAATCGGACTCGCCAATGGCATAACTCATGGCGGACAATACATCGGTCCGATTTCTCGCCGTTAGTTCCCTCTCGACGAGTTTTGCGTGTATCGGGCCGATTAACGCCCACGCCCTCCGGTCCTTGCACATCTTGTCCGGGGTGCGGGCCTTTTGATTCCACAACCTCGTCTCGACCGTCACGCCGACGGAGCGGCGGAACTTCTCGCCACCGTGCGAGACGATGAGGCGGACGGGCGATGTCTCCCTTCCGGGGTTTACCAAGTTGAATGTGTGTCTCATACCATTGGCACTTTTGTTGGCACTTTTTCGTTTATCATCCTTTACGCGATGTAAAGAATACGAGAACCAACCGATTCGATAAATCGGCATCCGGAGTGCATGGGAAGTTGAAAACACAAAAAGAAAGGAGGGGGGAGGGGGTGTCCTCCCACCCTCGATTTTGAGCCACTCACCAAACTCGAATAACCGCGTACACGCACTCCAATAGGCATTTTCCTATCTCCCATTGGCACTTTCTTGGTACGATGCCATCTTCTCCACGAGGTCGGCGAGTCTCCCGACCTCCCTTTCCAACGATTCCAACTTGGAAAGAATCTCCCCCTTCTCCCTTCCTTCCTTCATCGGCTCACCAACGCCCGTGTAGAGCCATTCCCGCTCGACATCGGGGAACGCATCCAAGATACGCTCGAAGTAAAAGGAGGGGTTCCCCCTTCCGTTCCTAACCCGAGACAAGGAGTCGGGCCTTATCCCGGCCTTGTCCGCGAACATCCGGGCGTTGTCTCCGGACAACACCTTGATTAGATAGTCAAGTCTTTCAAATTCGTTCATGTTAAGTGATTTCGGTTCGGACCGGACTCCCTCCGTCTCCACCATAGGCCCGTCTCCGAGCATCAACCAATTTGGTGAAATTCCCAAATCCGATGATAGGATGTCGTATAGAAGTTCGAATCCCGGATATGATTGTTTGCCGCCGATGATGTCCTTGATGGCCTGCGCTGGCCGTCCGATTCTCCGGCAAAACTCTGACTTGTTACCGCCGCAAAGTAAATCCACGGCCTCTTGGATGCGATTTTGAATATCTTGGTTCACGATTCAATGCCTATTATAGCCAATAAAAAAAGGGGCGAGGCATTCTTAAAGAAATTTATTTGCGAAATTTCCTCAAAATCGTTTGGAAGTTTAGGAAATTCCCCTAACTTTGCAAACGAATTAGTAAGTAACTAACCCGATTTGACAAAGATAGCGGGAGTGGACCTCGCCCCTCGGAAAACATTTGGCACTTGTTTTCGACGGCAAAGTTAAGAATTAACTCCCGCTTTTCAAAGTCAAGTTGCGAAAGTAACTAACTAACCTTCGCTTCTTTGACAAATTTGATTACGCGGGTACGACAGCGATACATAGTCGGTGAGAGTGGGCCTTTACGCTACATTGGGGGCCGTATGGTAGAATAAGAGAACAAAGAAGCAAGACGGTTGGAAGGATAACCATCCGAAAAGAAAACCACAAGGAGGCACAAGGTGTCGAATTGGGAAAAATTCCAACACATAGGGACGCGGAGAGTTGACCGGGACGGCTTGCCCCGGTGGACTCGTTCAAACACTTCCGCGAGGCGGGAGGTCAAAGGAACTTATGGCGTGGAATGACGATGTTGGGTTCGGGGGCGGTTCCCGGATGCCAGCACTAACCATTTAATTAATTATGGATATCAAGAGAATCAATGAACTCATGTCCGAGTCCAAGTGGACGGACATGTTGAAGGAGTTGAGTGTCGGCGAACACACTCTCTCGTTTCCGAGCGTAGATGCTATCAAGTCGTGCAAGGCCGTCGCGTATTCAATCAATTCGGACAAGGTGGGGAGAAGGTACACCTTCAATGTCGATAAGGGCGAGAGGGTGGTCACGATTAAAGTCTCCGAAGATGGTAACGGTTAGTCTATCCGACAACGATTGGGCGAGGATTGCCGAGTTGATGTCGATTATCAACGAGAAATATCCCGGAAAGTTTGATGTCATCGTGTCTTGTACCGAGGCGGCGCGGCTCTTGGGTAGGACAACGAAGACCGTATCTGCGATGATTCGGGACGGTCGACTAAACAAGGTCACGATTGGCAATAGCACCGGGATTCTATTATCCGAAATCGAGAAAAACCGCCGTGAGGCGAGAGAACCGCAATAGGATGAGTTCAGATTAAACCATGTGTGTTAAGTTTTAGTACGCGCCCGGCCTTGGCGGTTCGTCGGGCGTTTTGAGTTTACTATGGGAATAAAAAAGTATAATTGGAGCGTTGAACGGGTGAGAGAAGCCGTATCTAATAGTTGCAACTATTATGAGGCTTTACGGTTTCTCGGAATCCCAGAAAAAGGGGCAAACTCCTCAACGCTAAAAAAGATTATCATCCGTGAGGGCATTGACAACTCTCATTTTACACACCTATCACCTTCTTCTTGGAGGAGAGATTGTAACAAGCATCCTATCAATTACTATTTATGCAAGGGAAGTCAAATTGACTCAAAAAGGCTCAAGAACAAGTTGATTTTAGAGGGGCTTAAACAAAACAAGTGCGAATTGTGTGGGGTTTCTTTATGGCGTTCAAAACCGTTATCACTACAACTCCACCATATTAACGGAGACCACTCCGACAATAGACTTGATAACTTGCAAATCTTGTGTCCGAATTGCCATTCACAAACAGATAATTTTGCCGGAAAAACTACCAACAAGGGGGAAAGGCGTTGTGCTATTTGCGGGGAAACAATAAGCCGTGGCGCAACATATTGTGTAAAATGTAGAAGGTCAGGATTCATTAAGAAAACCATAGAAACTAATGTTTTGCTTGATGCGTTCAAAGAATTAAAAAACTATTCTGCGGTTGGTAGAATATACGGTCTATCAAGGCATCAAGTACGGAGAAGAATTATTGAGTTTGTAAACCAAGAATTATAAATCAAATGAGGTGTGGTGTAATGGTAGCACCTTTGATTTTGGTTCAAATAGTTAGAGTTCGAATCTCTACACCTCAACCAACTATCCGGGTTCTCCGGAAGTTGAAGACACTACCGTATTACACTTCTTTTCTGCTCTTATCATCCCCCGTCGTGAGACGCGGGATGTTTTTCTATTCGTGAATTATGGAATTGAACAAAGTATATCTTGGGGATGCTCTCGAATCAATTAAGAAGTTCCCCGACAAGTGTTTTGACTGCGTTGTCACATCACCGCCATATTTCGGACTCCGAGACTATGGGACCGGACAATGGGTTGGCGGAGACCCTAATTGCAAACACTACCGGACCACGAAAGTATCGGATAAGACAATAACCGGGCACAAGAGGATGAACGAGGCGGAGTCCCCTGTCGGGGACGCAATCTACAAGTCGGTCTGCCCTTTGTGCGGCGCGGTCCGAATCGACAATCAAATAGGTCTCGAAGAAACTCCGGAGGCATACATCCAAAAACTTGTCGAACTGTTCCGGGAGATAAGAAGATGTTTGAAGGACGACGGGACGGTATGGGTGAACCTCGGCGACTCTTACAACGGGAGCGGAGGAAATCATAAGGAAGGGATGAAGAACGACACCGGGTTTCAAGGCGAAATCGGAGCGAGATATGGCGGGAGGGGCAATCGGGTTGTTAATCTCAAACCGAAGGACCTAATCGGAATACCGTGGATGTTCGCCTTCGCTATGCGCGCCGACGGGTGGTATCTCCGGCAGGACATCATTTGGCACAAACCAAACCCGATGCCGGAGTCCGTTACCGACCGATGCACTAAATCGCACGAGTACATCTTCCTTCTATCAAAGAGTGAGAAGTATTACTTTGACTTCAAGAGCATCCAAGAGAAGGCAATTACCGATAGCGGCGGGCGTGTCGGAGGAAACAAGTATGGAGACAACGACGACATCCACTACAAGTATTATTCGGGCAAGGAGTTCACACCGCAGACGGACAACGAAGGAAATGTTGTCCGGAACAAGAGGGATGTGTGGTCTGTCCCGGTAAGGCCGACAAAGGAGGCCCATTTCGCAACCTATCCGGAAAATCTCATCGTCCCTTGCATCAAGGCCGGATGCCCCGAGAACGGCGTGGTCCTCGACCCTTTCATGGGTAGTGGCACGACGGGGATAGTGGCCCGCAAACTCAATCGGAACTTCGTCGGGTGTGAGTTGAACCCCGAATACCGGGACATGGCAGAACGAAGGATATTCAACGAAGGCGAAAGCATATTCAATCAATTTTGAGTTATGAGAAAGATATTCAATTCAATGGTGGCTATCGTGATGCTATGCGCGATATGCTTCCTCGGCGGGGTGTGGCCGGAAGACACACCAAGGAAGAAAGTAGTTGCATGCGACGGGGTGGCATTGGCCGTCGTCGCCACATGTGGAATCTATCTAAAGAAGGAGGAGAGGCATGGACGACTTCGTTAAGAAGGCTTTTGCGGAAGCCGAGAAATCGAAGAACAAGGAGGAACTTGATGCCTTCAAGAAAAATGTCGATGGAAATCTCGAAACAATCATAACAACAATCGGCCTTTGTGTCGGACTCGGCAGGATGGACAAACTCGCGGAGGTCACGATGAAAGGCGGATGCACGCAAATCTTCGCCGACTTCCTACGCGAATCGTTGTCGTTGGCGTTCCACATCGGATATAAAGCGGGGAGGGAAAAGGAATGATTCCGGCCAACAAGATTATTCTCACCCCGGAGCAAGAATCGTATCTCCGGGAGAACTACGCTACGATTATCCACTACACCCTTTGCAAGAACCTCGGAATCAGCGAACGGACACTCATTCGAATCGCACGGGAAATGGGATTGAAGAAGGACATGTCCGCAATCGAGGGGCAAAGGAGGGAGAGGATATCCAAGTCATTGAAGGAAATGTTCGTCCGCAATCCCGGGAAGAAACACCCGGAGAACGGACGGAATACACGATTCAAGCCGGGATACAAGGCAATCGAGTTCTTCGGCGAGGAAAAGTTCAAGGAAATGCATCGGAAGTCCGTTGAGACGAGAAGGATGCGATACGAGGAGGACCGTGTGAGAAAGAAGTGGGGACTCCCGCAACTCACAAACATGCGGGTAATCCGGCAACCAAGACAAAAGGTCCTCGACCGCTCGTACTTGAAACGCCTCGGATACATCATCGACAACCAAAACAACATCGCCTATTGGACGGAAGATACGCACCGGGCGACGAAACTCGAACTAAAGCCACGATTCTTCAAATTCATGCCCTATGAACAACATTAACGAGAACCACAAGACATCCAAGTCCCAGACGGAGCGCATCCTTGAATTCATGCTCTCCGGGAAGACCATCACCCCCGTGGAGGCTTTCGACATGTTCGGATGTTTCCGCCTCGGTGCAAGAATCGCCGACATCAAGGCGAAGGGATACATCGTCTATTCCGAATTCGTGACCGCTCCGAACGGTAAGAAGTTCAAGAGATACTACCTGTGATGGTCGAACTCAACAAAATATACAATGAGGACTGTCTTGAAACCCTTTCGAGAATAGATGACGAGTCCATAGACCTCGTTGTTACATCGCCTCCGTACAACAAGAACTTCTACGCCGACAAGAACGCAAAACCGTACCGTGTGTGGATGGGCCTCAACGGTCGGAAGATAGGATACGATGTCTATGACGACTGCATGACTCCGGAAGATTACGAGGCATGGCAGAGGAAGGTCCTCACCGAGTGTATGCGTGTGTTGAAACCATCCGGGAGCATCTTCTATAACCACAAAGACATCATCTACAAGGGACTCATCGTGTCTCCGAAGTGGGTCTATGACTTTCCTCTCCGGCAAGTCATTATATGGGACCGTGCATCGAGTCCGATGATTGACCCGCATTTCTTCATGCCAGTAAACGAATGGGTTTATTGGATTGTCAAAGACCCGAAGGCCGTGTTTTTCGAAAAGGAGAAATCCGCATACCGGACAAACATCTGGCGTGTCAATGTTGAGAAGAACCCGCACCCGGCCCCGTTCCCGACAAAACTCGTCAATAGCATTGTTTCGAGTTGTTGCCCGCCGGAGGGAATCGTCTATGACCCTTTCATCGGTTCCTGGACAACCGCCGTTTCCGTACTCAATGTCGGAGGTGGTCGGTCATACATCGGCTCCGAAATATCGGAACAATATGTGAACCAGGCCATCGACCGAATCGGCGTTTTCAAAGCGCAACTAACACTATTCTAATATGTCTATCTATCAAAAACTACTCGAACTTCAAAAGGCCGTCGTCGGCCTAACGAAAGACAAGAAGGGAAACTCCTACGACTATGTTTCCGGCGACAAGATTCTCGGAATCGTCCGACCGAAAATGGACGAATTGGGAATCATTCTCATCCCGGAAGTGGTCGAGTCGGCCTTCACCCGGCAAGACTACACCTTGTACGACAAGAACGGGAACCCGAAACCGAAGTCGGAAGTCTTTTGCTCACTCAAACTCAAGTTCACATGGGTCGATGCCGACACCGGGGACAACCTCGTCTGCCTTTGGGCCTCGTCCGGCATGAACAATTGGGACAAGGGACTCGGAAGCGCACTCACCTACGGCGAAAGGTACTTCCTCCTCAAGTTCTTCCACATCGCAACCGACAAGGACGATGTGGACGCACCGAAGACCATCGAGGAGGAAATGAACCTCCAACAAATCATCGCGCAAATCAACTCGTTCACCACCCAAGAGCAAATGAATTGGGCGTGGGGCCAATACGGACAATACTACGGGAAGGACCGCGACTTCAAGGCCGCGTTCGCAAAGAAACAAAAGGAGATAGCCAATGGAACTACGAAATAACGACTTCGTGTTTTTCGACCCCGTTTCCCACACCTACATCACCAACGACGGGGAGTTGCTTATCGGCGTGACGGGGTTGATGAAAAAGCACGGTCTCGGGGCGGACTATTCCGGCATCCCCGAGAAGGTGTTGAACAAGGCCGCCGAGGAGGGAACGGCCATCCACAAGGAAATCGAGGACTACGACAACGGATTGTCCGTCCTCAAGACTCCTCTCATCGAGGAATACATCGCCATTTGCAAGGAATACGGCCTAAACTTCGTTTCCTCGGAGTATCTTGTCTCGGACGACGAAATGGTCGCATCGAGCATTGATAGCGTGTATGAGGCAAAACAAGGCGCAATCTTGGTGGATTTCAAATCTACCTCCAAGTTGCACAAACGGGCACTCGAATGGCAACTCGGAATCTACAAGGTCTTCTTCGAGAGGCAAAACCCGGAGATTCCGGTCGCCGCTTGCTATTGTCTCCAAATCGACAAGAAGACCCGGAAAATCAAGGGCATGTTCTTGATTGAACCCGTGTCCGAGGCCGAGGTGAACGACCTCCTCGATGCCGAGCGAAACGGGCGCATCTACATCGACCAACACGAAGAGCCGTCCGCCGGACTCGTCCTCACCGACGAGGAACTTGCGGCCTATGTGAACCATCAACACGAGATAGCCGACCTCAAGGCGAAGGTCAAGGCCATAGAGGAGACCTTGAAGGACCTTGACAAGAGAGTCATGGACTACATGGTCGAACACAATCTCGAAAAGTTGGAGGGCGAAGGCGGAGTCTTTACCATCAAGAAAGCCTACACCCGAACAACAATAGATACCGAAAGATTTAAGCGGCTCCAACCGGGCCTTTTTAATCAGTATTCCAAGACCGCGACCGTGGCCGCATCATTGACATTCAAACCATCAAAGTAACTATGGGATACCAATCAATCACCATCATGGGGAACCTCACACGGGATGTGGAGGTCCGCCAAGTAGGGCAATCGTCCGTCGCAAAGACGGCGGTGGCCGTCTCCGAGAGATTCAAGAAGTCGGACGGGACCATCGGGGAGAGTACCGAGTTCTTCGAAATCGAGATATGGGACCGCCCCGCCGCCAACCCCTACCTCACGAAAGGAAAACAAGTTCTCGTCGTGGGACAAATCAAGACCGAGAAGTGGCAAGACCAAAACGGCCAGACGCGGGAGTCCAAGAAGATTCGCGTCGGGACGATTCAACTTTGCGCCAAACCCCAACAAGAGGCCCCGGCACAACAACCCGTCCAAGCGACGGCCCCGCCACCTCAACCCGTGTATCAACCCGCCCCGGCGGTCGGATACCAAGCACCGCCCCAACCGCCGACCCAACCCCAACCCCCGGCACAACCGACCTACCAACCCCAACCCGCCGGAGTCGGAGACCTCCCGTTCTAATGAAACTCAAGGTCATTTGTACGCCCCTCGGCCTTCAACCAATCTACGAGGAAGACTACGATTCCAAGAAGAAGTTGAAGGTCGGGGAGTGTTATACGGCGGAAATCCGGCTCATCCGGAATTTGCAGTTCCATAAAAAGGCTTTCTCTTTGTTGAACACCGCATGGGCGTTGCTCCCGGAGAAGACACAAAACGGGTTCCGGACCATCGACGCATTCCGTGACTCAATCACCGTGGCCGCCGGGTTCGTGGATGTCTTCTACGACATCGGGAGAAGGCAATATCTTGAGCGACCGAAGTCGTGGAGTTTCGATTCGATGGACAACGCCGAGTTCGAGGAACTATATGAGCGGATGAAGGATGTTATATGGGGCATCCTTTCCAAGAGAATCAACATCACAAGGGAAATATTCGAGACCTATCTGTCAAACTACTAATCTTTGAGTTATGAAAAAGACACTCGTCCTCATACCGCATCTTCCGTCCGCCGTGCAAGGGAACGAACTTGAACTTGCGATTACCGGGTGGAGAAAGCATTTCAAGACACCGCACATCATCGCCATCATGGGAGAGGGCCTTCCCTGCATCGAGGGCGTAACCAATATCGAATCACCCCGCGTTCCGGATGTCCCCGGCGAGTATCGCCAACACCTCGACTATGTGTCATGCGCGAGGAAGGCCCGGGCGATGTTCCCCGACACGAAGGGGTTCGTCGTCGCCGCCGACGATGTTTTCGCCGTAAACGACTTCACCCTCGCCGATGTCAAGTTGCCGAAGGTCCAAGACACATGGCTCCCTACGAAGGGGGAGGAGGGGCATCCGAACGCATGGCGGAGGAATCTCGCCAAGACGGGCCGTGTGTGTCTCCGGGACGGATTCGACTCGTTCAATTGGACCACGCACCTTCCGCACTACTACGAGTGGGACAAGTTGTTCGCCATCTACGACAAGTACGATTGCGACCACTCGTCCTATGTAATCGAGAACCTATATTTCAACTCAACCCATAGGAGAAAGTCCCCGTTCATTCTCCACCGTTTCGACCGATGGAAGTTCGAGGTGAGTTACCGACCCCTCGACCGGGCCGGATTGCTCGATGCCTTCGCAAACAAGGTGTGGGTCACATGCACGGAGAACGGGTGGTGCGAGGAGTTGGAGGCGGAATTGAGGAAACATTACTCAATCTAACAATGGAAAGACAATTAGCGATGATAACCTTCCTCTTGGCGAAGGTTCTATGTTCTATGGGTAAAGGCACGGTGGACGAAATCATAGCGGAGGCGGTGGAGGCCACGACACCGGAGAAGAAAGAGAGTTCGAACCCTATCAAGAACACCGCAGACCCCGATTCCGTGAACCGACTCTACGCACTATACCCGTCCAAGTGCCCCGTGTCTGGCCGGGCGACCGGGAAGTCGCACAAGGACAAGGAAATCTTGACCCGGCTCTTGAGAGAACATTCCGAGAAAGAAATCTCGGACACAATCAAGAGGTATGTCAAGGATAGCACCGAACAAAAATCGTACATCAAGAACTTCTCCACCTTCTTGCATAACCTCCCGGACTACGGAAACAAAACCGACGCGGAAGGGCAAACGAGGGCCGAAGGAGAAGACACCGCACACACAATAAAGCAACCTTGGTTCAAAGACTTCGTTGAAAGTCGCAAGGGTCTTTATGACGAATTATGAAAAAAGTAGAACTGTCACTCGCAGAGATACCATTCCCGGACACGGGCGCAATCGAGAGGCAGTTCCTCGCCGATTGCGTCGGTAATCCGGAGTCGATGCCCGACTTCACGGGAATCGTGGACGAATCCATGTTCACGGACGAATCCCGCCTTTACATTTGGAAGGTGATTGTGTGGATGTTCAACAACGCACAAACCATCGACCTCCCTTCGGTCATCACGAGAACGGGAAGATACTACATCGAAGAGGTGCTTTCCCGGAATGTCGAACCGTCCACGCCGTACACGGCCCTCCAACACGCACAACAACTACGGGCATCGTCCGTGCGACGGAGGGCCTACCATTCCGCCGTCCGGCTAATCCAATCCGCGACAAAGCCGGACACGGGAGAACTCGATGTCTTCGAGGCGGCGCAACAACTCAACATGGACATCCAAGGAGAGAAACCGATAGTCGCCGAGGCCACGATGGATGCCGTCATGGATGCCGTTGACGAGGAGGTGGAAGAGAACCGGAAGAACTCGGAATCTGGAAAGAAAACGAGGGTCCCCACGGGATTCTATTCTCTTGACGGTCTCACATATCAAGGTTGGGGGGCGGGGCAACTTATCGTCCTCGCCGCCCGGCCATCGGTCGGTAAGACGGCGGTAATGCTACAAATGGCAAAGGCGGCCGCAAGGTCCGGGTTCCCGGCAACAATCTTCTCCCTTGAGATGACGAAAGAAGAACTCGGCAAACGATTTCTTTTCTCAACGGGCGAAGTAAGGCCGTTCGAGATAACGACGGGAAAGATTGACGACGAGTTGTTCGACCGGGCATCTCAAGAGATTCGCCAACTTCCAATCTTCATCAACGACGAGACCCGGACCTTGGCCGGACTCCTCTCACGAATTACCGTGTCCGTATTGCAAGGAAGGTGCAAGATTGCGTTCATCGACTATCTCCAATTGATAACGATAGACGAGTCGGGTAGGACACCGCTCTACCAACAAATTGCGAAGGCGACACGAGAATTGAAGTTGATAGCAAAGAGAATGAAGATTCCGGTTGTCCTCCTTTCTCAACTCAACCGAGAGGCCGCGAAAGAGGACCGTTCGCCACAATTGTACGACCTCCGCGACTCGGGTAGCATCGAACAAGACGCGGACATCGTTTTGATGTTGGAACAAGAGAAGAAAGCGTCGGAAGACCAACAAGAAAGACCAAATCTCAACATTTGGGTGAGGAAGAACCGACAATTCGAAAAAGATGTAAAGGTCATTGTTCGACCGAACGAAACCTACTCGTCATTCCGTGAAATTGATGAGAACGGGAACCCAATCGTCCTTTACGACGATGACGACCTTCCGCCGGATGATGCGAACGAACCTTACTACAATAAGTTTTAATCCATGAAAAGCGACAAGAATCTACCCACCAAGACGCGGGGTTATGTTCCTTCTTCCAATCGTCCCACCGACGACGACTTTTCCCGTGCGATTGAACTCTTGAAGGAGGACGAGAACATGGAGAAATACTACGAAAAGAAATACAGCCATGAAAGCAAATGAACTTATGATTGGGGATTGGGTGGTTTATGACGGGGATGTCGAATACCAAAATCCCATACGAGTCGAGGGAATGGACATAAGTGGCTATTCCTTAATCACCTCCGATAGAGATGATGTCGGATTTGATGGTGTCCAACCCATTCCCCTCACTCCGGAAATCTTGGAGAAGAACGGGTTTGAAGATGTTGGTTCCGAGGTTTATGAGTGTGATGTCTTACCGTTCTACATTTGGCTGGAGCGTGATAGACATCGCCTTGGAATCGACATTGAAGATAGCACATACGACAAGGAAAACTTTGCACAGATGCTCCGTGTTCCGGTTTCGTATGTCCACGACCTCCAGCATGCCCTCCGGCTTTGCGGAATCGAAAAAGAAATCGAGTTATGAAAGCAAAAATCTACTATTCCATTGGTGAGTACGATGATGAAATCATCATCGAGGGTAATGACATTGACGACCTCCGCGAGAAGTGCGATTACGAAATCAAACGGAGAGGTGCGACCTATTGTGGTTCGGAAATAATCGAAGAATAGATAGTGCCATGAAGAAGATAATGTTCAATGACAAGTACGGCCTCACGAAAGCCGTGCTGGAAGGCCGAAAGACCATGACGAGAAGGCTCCCCAACAAGGAGTGGAAAGACATCATGCCCGGACTTGCGGGGTATCGTAACCTCAATATAAACAGTCCTTTCAAGGTCGGCGAGGTCGTGGCCGTGGCGCAAGCCTACCAAGAATTGCTCTATAACATTGGCACGGCGGAAGGAGCAAAGAAATTCAACACCTTATCCAAGACATCTGGGTGGTCTAACAAGATGTTTGTGAAGGCCGACCTTATGCCCCACCAAATCCGCATCACGAATGTCCGTGTCGAGCGGTTGCAGGACATCAGCGACGAGGACTGCCTGCGCGAAGGAATCCGAAAGATGACATTCGATACATTCTCTTTCGATTCGTGGAAGTTCTTTGCTCGTAGTCCCCGTGAGGCATTCGCCGCCCTCATCGCCAGGGTGTCCGGCAAGGGCATATGGGACCGCAACCCCTGGGTTTTCGTTTATGAATTTGAACTTGTGAAATAGTATGGAAAGAGAAGAAGCAATAAACATCGTCCGAAAGAACATCCCCCATCTTGGGCTTGGTGCGACTGAAATGACCGAGGCGTTGGAAAGCCTTATCCCCGAACTCCGCGAGAGCGAGGACGAGAGGATAAGGAAACAACTTATTGCAATTATGAACTTTCTCGGACGAGATAATGCTATTTTCTCCGAAGGACAAATCACGAAAGAACAAGCCATCGACTACCTCGAACGGCAGAAAG
>Ga0310690_10003476_pt1 | contig 23581 bp, 16 predicted proteins | sample AusTroGonzalo_MG_2_FD_207661 | JGI IMG/M metagenome (GOLD analysis project Ga0310690, IMG submission 207661) | Bovine rumen microbial communities from tropical cattle in Woodstock, Queensland, Australia - Gonzalo_04 (v2) (version 2) | ecosystem: Host-associated > Mammals > Digestive system >... | reverse complement strand
GCGCATGCTCAGCAAAGTTTCCCGTACAGAAGAAGGTGGCTTTAACTTGGTTCTCTTTCAGCACGTCAAGGATGCGGTTCGTGCCTTCCACACTGACCTTCATACCTTCTTCCAAAGAGAAATCCATCCCATGTTCGCGAGGCACGTCAAACTCTTCCGTATCAAAACTCAATAGAATCATATCATCTTTTTCTTTGTTTGGGTGCAAAGTTACGAATTTTTTTGTATCTTTGCAACCAATATGAGGAAAATTATTATAGGATACGATGCCAAGCGAATCGTACGCAACGGCACGGGGTTGGGCAACTACGGACGGACGCTGGTCAACGATATCGCCCAGCAGGACAGGCTGTTGGACCTGAGGCTCTATGCCCCTGACAAAGGGCGTGACGAACTGCGCGGACAGATTGTCGCCCAAGACAATGTATCCTTCTGCTATCCTCAGACCTCTTACCTCTCACCACTCACCTCTGCATATTGGCGAACCAAAGGCATCGTCAAGGATTTGCAGAGAGACCAGGTGCAGATCTACCACGGCCTGAGCGGTGAGTTGCCTTTTGGCATCAGCAAAAGCGGCATCCGTAGTGTGGTGACCATCCACGACCTGATCTTCCTGCGCCATCCGGAATTCTACCATTGGCTCGATACCAAGATCTATACTTGGAAATTCCTACAGACCATCAAGGAGGCCGACCATATCATCGCCATCAGCGAATGTACGAAACGTGACATCATGGAGTTCGGTGATGTCGACGAAAGTCAGATTTCCGTCATCTACCAAAGTTGCGCCCCAAGGTTTAAGGCCTCTTCTCCGAAATACGGGGAACGATACATCCTGAGTGTGGGCTCCATCGAAGCACGGAAGAATATCCTGTTGGCCGTGAAGGCCCTGCCCTTCCTGCCAGATGACCTGAAACTGGTGATTGTAGGACGGCATACCAAATATACCGACGTGGTGCTCGACTATATACACAAACATCAACTGACCCATCGGGTTAAGATCCTTCACGGTGTGAAAGATGAGGAACTGCCGGATCTCTATGCGGGGGCAGAGGCATTTGTCTATCCTTCCGTCTACGAGGGCTTTGGCATCCCCATCATCGAGGCTATCAGTTCCGGTCTGCCTATTGTGGCCTGCACAGGGTCGTGTCTCGAGGAAGCAGGAGGTCCCGACTCCCTTTACGTGAATCCCGATGATGCCGAAGGTATGGCTGATGCCATCCGCCAGGTACTCAGAGGTAGCAAGGAGCGCGAAGCGCGCATCGAGCGCAGTCAGGCCTATATCCGTAGGTTTGAAGGTCAGAATGTCGCCCAACAGGTGATTGACCTATACTACCAACTGCTTTAGAATTTCCATCTGACTTGTACGTCCACATCCGACTGTGAAGGTCGGTCGAAACGATTCGTTGCACCCCATTTGGCTGTGACAATCAGACGCTTGCCGATTTCTGCACGCGACATCAGCCAATAACGGAAACCTTCACCGCTATATTGGCTGAAGCCGTAGGTATAGAGTGGTCCCGACTCATAGAGATAGACACGACTGTCATAACTGTCGGTATGGAAATAACCCAACCCGCCGTTCAGTCGCAGCCAACGGTAGGTATAGCCCATGGTCTGACTCAGCATCCAACCCCGTTCCTGTCCTCGAAAAGCAATCTGGGTATAGTCGAGTTGACTACGGGCGATAAAGGAATTGTCGTAGGTCAGGCTCAGACGTCCACGCTGTTCCGTTCGTGACTGAAGGGTTGTCTTGGTTTCATCATCCCTCTGCCGGAATCTCAGACGATAACGGGCATCCAGAGTCCAATGGTTCCGAAGATACGACACCTGCAACATCTGGTCGGAAGTATGCGACGACAAAGACACCTGGTATTTAGCCCAAGGGAAATAGGCATAATCGCTGTAGGCCATAACCTTCCAACGGGGCGATGGCTGCCAACTCACACCCAGATAGATACCACTCTCGTTCTGCACGGCTCCTCCATCGCTGAAACTGTTGCCATAGAGTGAGGTATAACGGAATGAGTAGAAACGGTAGAGTGCCATCAGCGACACCCCACCGCCGCACTGCAGACTCAGCGTATTGATAGTAGCCAAGGCACCGTTTCTGTTCATGGCCGTCTCGCCATTGAAAGCAACATGCGGACTGACATAGCCGTAATCGGCACTAACATTCAGGAAGTCTGATCCTTGGGCTGCATGCTGGCGGTAGCGTACCGAGGTATTGGGTTTCAACTCACGGTTCAGATGCGTGATGACCGCATTCAGACCTGCGTGGAAGCCACGCTGCTGATAACGGATATTACCACCAAGAGTCGTGTTCCTCAGGTTGTTTTTCTTTTCCAACTCTTTCTCCGTACGATGATAGCCAGAGGTGAGGATGGCGGCTGCCGTACCATCCTTATTAAGGGTGGCATCCAGACCACGATAAGATAAGAAACCTGTGACCGACAACCCTTTAGTCAGGGAAATGGTAGCACCTGCTCCTTGCAGATAGTCGGCGGAGTTACGTGAGGAATGGGCACGCAGCGTGCTGGTGGCGCGTCCCAGATTCTGCAAGGATGACAACTTACCCATCGCAAAGTGGTTGTTGGCAATCAGCCCCATGCCCATCGACACACGGTATTTCCCTAAGACCAACGACTCCAGATGTCCCCAGTTCTTCACTTGCAGGTAATAAGAATAATAGTCGTAGCCCCAGCGGTTCCTGTCTGTAAAAAAGGGTTCTCCGGCATCCTGGGCACCCACGAGTCCGGCTTTGACATCATCTCCGTATGAGAACTGGTACCTCAGCCAATGACGATCGTTTTTGGCAAGGCGGGCCGTAGCCATCAGTTCATGTCGGCCATACTTGAGTATCGACCGCAGACGCTTTCCTATTCTTTCCTCCGCCTCACTCCCATCTATATCAATAAAACAGGTCAGCAACCGTCGTCGCTGATAATCCAGCGAACGAATCATTTGCAACTCCGCCGCCGACTTCATCGGACCATACTGATAGAGGTAGGTCATGATCTCCTCTACCTGTTGAGCAGAGAGGAAGGGTAATTGTTCCAACTGCTCCCGTGAGGTGTGGTTCAGGTCTATCGGATGCTGCTCCAGTTCACACAACTGTTCGAACATCTCTTCCCATACGGCAGTCCCCACGTCCTCTACTGTAACCACATCACGGAGATAGGACTCCCATTCATGTGCCGACTGCGCTGTGGCAGCGAGCGACATCATCAGCAATACACATACGATTTGTGCCTTCATACATTATTATTTAAGATTTACGTTGCAAAGATAATAAAAAAAGGTAAAAGTGAAAAGTGAAAAGTGAAAAATTTGCTGCTGCTTCGTATTTTTTTGTATCTTTGCAGCCGAAATGACAACGACAAGCCCATACTTCAGAGCGATAGCAGTACTCTTCACCATGTACTGTTCACTATGCACGGTTTCCGCCCAGAATGAGCGGATTACGGCAGAACAGGTGTTGGCAGAGATGGACTCCCCGACATTCGTCCCTACCGTGAAAATGGGCAAGGTGCTTGTCGACGGCGACAGTATCCAGTACATGGAGATGAACAATGTCTACGTCTATCCGGAACTGACTTTCAAGAACAAAAAACAGGCAGAAGCCTATATGCGTTTGGTGACCAATGTGAAGAAGGTGCTCCCGATAGCCAAAGAGGCCAAGCAGATGCTCTACGAGACTACCGAAGCATTGGAAATGCTGCCCACGCAGGAGGCCAAGGAGGCGCACATGAAGAAGGTGGAGAGTGAGATTTTCCGTACCTACAAACCGAGGATGAAGAAACTCACCTACTCTCAAGGCAAACTGCTCATCAAACTCATCGACCGCGAGTGCCACTCGTCGAGTTACGAGATGATCCAGGCCTTTATGGGACCCTTCCGAGCCGGATTCTGGCAGACCTTCGCCTGGGCCTTCGGTGCCAGTCTGAAGAAAGGCTATGACGCAGAAGGTACAGACCGTCTGACAGAGCGTGTGGTACTGATGGTGGAAGCCGGACAGATATAATATGGTAGGAGTAGAAAGGAGTAGGAAGGAGTTTAAAGGAGTAGGAAGTCGGCTATTCTTTATCCTTGTTATATGCTTGTTTCTGGGCTGCGCAGAGAAACAGCCCAAGACCTTCATCCATGAGATGATCAACCCCATGACACCCATCAAAGACCAGGGTAAGAGTCAGACCTGCTGGATCTACGCCATGCTGGGAGCCATCGAGACAGAGCACCTGTCGATGGGCGACTCGGTCAACCTCTCACCTTATTATATTCAGAAGATGATGGAACAGGAGCCGCAATGCCCGGAGAACAAACGCGGCATGGGTAAGACGCTCCTCAACCTGATTCAGAAATACGGCATCGTAGGCTTCGATGCCATGCGGACTGCAGATACACCCGCCCCTCAGTATGTCTTCATGGGCGGCGTGGAATATACGGCAAAAGAGTTTGCCCATAGTGTCTGCGGACCCAATGAGTATATCGCCCTTACCAGCAACGACGACGAGCCATACTATCAGGAGGTGGATATCGACCTGCCCGACAACTGGATGCACGACCGTTTCTATAACATCCCCATCGATTCGCTCTTAGCCAAAACCGAGCGTGCCGTACGAGCACATCATGGTGTCTGTTGGGAGAGCAAAGGCCACGCGATGGCTATTGTTGGCATCGCCCACGACGAAGACGGCCGTCCGTATTTTATCATGAAAAACTCTTGGGGAACCGATGGCCCTTACCAAGGACTCAACTACCTCTCCTTCTCGAAATTCCGTAAGCAGACCTTGGCGGTAGAGATGACAAGAGAGGCCTATGACGCTCACTAGCCCGCCCTTTCTATCCTTTAGAAATCATACCCCAGGTTGATATAAAAATAGGGGGTCTTGCTTCTGTTGCAATAGCCTACAGAAGCACCAAGGGGACCGAACATCGAATCGTAGTAGTAGGCCAGTTGACCACCGATGAGGGTCTTGGTCTGCATGATGCTCTTGAACGCAGGTGCATGCTGGGCGACGGAGGCAAGCAGACAGATATGATGATTCTTGCCCATGCGCTGACGACCCTGCATCTGCACGCCAATGAGATGATGCTCGGCATACTCCACATGCCCCATGCCGGCAAACGGCATCTGCGCTTCGACATAATGACCGAAACGGGTGCCGCCGATGATATTGCCATAGATCTGGGGGATGTCAGTCCCAAAGAGCAGACGACCATAGAGCAGGCCCTCGAGGGTGAACCGTTCTTTCAACGGGAACGACTTGCGCCACGAAGCACTCACATCAGAGACGCCCGCCCGATGGTTGAGTTCGGTGAAGTTGTCGGTGATATAGGCATAACGGGCTACAAAACGACCACCCCGCGTGGGGAAATACCAATGATCTTCTGAATTAAACTCCATCTGTGCCTGATAGATGAAATAATGGCCGTTTTCGAAATCAACTTGTCGCGAGATATCCGACTGGAGTTTATTGCCAAAGCGGTAATAGTCCCAGCGCAGTCCGGCCTTGAAGCCGAAATTACGGATGGCAATATTCACAGGTTCTATCTGCGTCTGATGCATATTATAGAGGATGCTGTACTCGCGGTCGCCCTCATGATAGACATCGATGTCGTTGCGACGGAAATAGTAGGAAATGACAGGACGGGTGAACCTGAGCGCACGCGGGTGGAAGATCAGTTCGCCACCAGCCATCAGTCGCTTGCCTAAGCGCAGCGTGATGTCGGAACTGACGAAGAGCGTCTTCTTCAACGGGAGGTTGGCATTCACCTGCAGGGCCACCATCTCCTCATTGTCGAAACGGAAACCAAGATTCACCTGACTGGTCTTGCGGTTACCGGCCGTCAGCACCAGACGATAGCCGTCTTTCTCTTCAATCAGTCGGGAATTGGCCGTCTGATAGAACAGGTCGGTACGCATGGAGGTGGTGATCTCTGCCTCCTCACGCGACGTAATACTGTCAAGCCTGTTCAGTCGGAACTTACGCCGCAGGAATTCCTCATCCTGAGGGGTCATATTTTCGAAAGTGCAACTGGTGATATGCACGCGGTCGGTCATCACCGAAGGACGGAGAGGTGTGAGCCTGACAGGCTTGAACGAGGCGTTGACACCAATCTTCGCCTTCAGGGCCAGCAGGTCGTCCCAATGGCGCATGGCCTCAGCCTCACCACGATTAATCAGCGTATCGACGGCAGCCGAGTTGAAACTGGCAGCAGAATAGCCGGAGGGATCCACATGGATATAGACATCGGTCTTGGCGATGTTGTCTTCGAACTTGTTCAACGTGTTCAGGTCGACCATCTGCATCAGGATGCTGATGGTGCTGTTCAGGTTTTCGGACGTTCTCAAAGAGTCCTGCACGGTCACGCCAATCACAATGTCTGCGCCCATCGCACGGGCCAGGTCGACAGGATAATTGTTGGTCAGACCACCGTCCACCAATACCATTTTCCCGATACGTACAGGAGAGAATACAGCCGGAATAGCCATCGAGGCCCGCAGAGCCTGAGGCAGACGCCCGGAATGGAAGTCGACCTCGGTATTATCGACGAGATTGGTGGCTACGCAGGCAAAGGGGATAGGCAAGTGATTAAAGTCGAGGGAGTCGGTATAACCCATGCAGAGTTTCTCAAGCAGCATATTGATGTTTTTGCCCTTGATGATACCGCCGTCATTCTCGTTTCGTTTGCCGATGGTCAGTCCTTGCGAGAGGATATAGGTATTCTGTTTTTTGCGGTCGCTCAGACTCTGACGACTCATATTCTCGCGGTCGCTGATGACATAACTCCAATCCAGTCCGCGCACCAACGAGTCGAGGGCGTCGGCATTGTAGCCAATGGCATAGAGACCGCCCACCAGACTGCCCATCGAAGTACCCGTCACGATATCAATCGGGATGCCGGCGCGCTCAATGACCTTCAGCGCACCGATATGGGCTGTTCCCTTGGCACCGCCGCCGCTCAGCACAACGGCAACCTTCTTGCGCCCCGCTGCCGAGACACACAAAGCAGTCAGCACTGCCAAGAGGAGACAGACAACCTTTCTCACTTATTCAGTTTCCAAGTGACACCGTCCTTGGTATCCTTCACCTCGAAACCGGCAGCAGCCAGTTCATCGCGGATCTTATCGCTGGTAGCCCAGTCTTTATCGGCTTTGGCTTTGGCACGCAGTTCGAGCACCATATCCATCACCTTACCAAACGCCTCTTCGCGGGCGGCATTACCGCCAGTTGAGAGTTGGGCATTGAGCGTTGAGAGACCAAGGATATCCTCTGTAAAGAGATGCATCACCTCCGAGAGTTCTTTCAGACAGTCGGCACAGATGGTCGCCTTATGGTCAACGAGTTTGTTGATGGTGGTGCAGGCCTCAAACAGGTAACTGATCACCTGTGGCGTGGCAAAGTCGTCGTTCATGGCATCATAGCACTTCTGACGCAGGCTCTTCACCACCTTTTCGGTCTCGGCATCACACTTGTCGCTGACCTGCACACGGGCTAAGTCGCTGATGGCGTTCATCAGTTTCTCCAGTCCCTTCTCGGCAGCCTCAAGGGCCTCATTAGAGAAGTCGACGGTGCCACGATAGTGGGCACTCAGCACGAAGAAACGGATGGTCATCGGCGAGTAGGCCTTCTTCAGCAACGGATGGTTGCCTGTGAAGAACTGCTCCAGCGTGATGAAGTTATTATACGACTTACCCATCTTCTGACCGTTGATGGTCAGCATGTTGTTGTGCATCCAGTATTTCACGGCAGGATGTCCCAGCGATGCCTGCGCCTGGGCTATCTCACACTCATGATGCGGGAACACGAGGTCCATACCGCCACCATGAATATCAAACTCCTCACCCAGATACTTACGCCCCATAGCCGTACACTCGCAGTGCCAGCCAGGGAAACCGTCGCTCCAAGGTGAGGGCCAGCGCATGATATGCTCGGGCTGTGCCTTCTTCCAAAGGGCGAAGTCGGCCTGATTGTGCTTCTCGCCTACGCCGTCGAGTTCACGACTGGCATCCTTGATATTCTCCAGCGAACGACCGGAGAGGATGCCGTATTGGAATTTCTTGTTATAAGCCTCGATATCGAAATAGATCGAACCGTTGCTCTCGTAGGCAAAACCGTTGTCGATGATCTGCTGTACCAATTGCTGCTGTTCGATGATATGACCCGTGGCATGCGGCTCAATCGAGGGGCGCAGTACACCCAGCGCATCCATCGCCTGATGGTAGCGGTTGGTGTAGTACTGGGCAATCTCCATCGGCTCCAACTGCTCCAGACGGGCTTTCTTGGCAATCTTGTCCTCACCCTCATCGGCATCGTGCTCCAGATGACCCACATCGGTGATGTTACGCACATAGCGCACCTTATAGCCCAGATGCTTCAGATAGCGGAACACCACGTCGAAGGTGATGGCCGGACGGGCGTGTCCCAGATGGGGATCACCATAAACGGTAGGTCCACACACATACATGCCCACATTGGGGGCGTGGAGCGGCTCGAAACGTTCCTTCTGCCGCGTCAACGTATTATAAATAACTAACTTCGATTCCAATTTTCAATCTTCAATTATAAATTTTCAATTTTCAATCTACTTCACGTATTCTGCAAAATCCGTCAGTTTCATGTCACCCTTGCGAGCAAGCGTGTCGTGCATGGCGAAGGCAGCGGGCAGGTTATGACGGGTCTGACCCATCTTGGCAATCTTCAGGTAATCCCACAGCAACTGCTTGTAGTCGGGATGGGCACAGTTCTCGATGATGAGTTCTGCACGCTGTGCGGGACTCTTGCCGCGCAGGTCGGCCACACCCTGCTCCGTCACGATGATGTTGACATCATGCTCCGAACTGTCCTGGTGGCTGACAAACGGTACGATCGACGAGATCACGCCGCCCTTGGCCGTTGAAGGACAAGTGAAGATGCTCAGGTAGGCATTGCGGATGAAGTCGCCCGAACCGCCGATACCGTTCATCATCTTCGTACCGCTGATATGGGTAGAGTTCACATTACCATAGAGGTCGGCCTCAATGGCTGTATTGATGGCAATCACACCTAAACGGCGGATAATCTCAGGCGAGTTACTGATTTCGCTCTGACGCAGTGTCAGGTGCTGCTTCATGTAGTCCATATTGTCGTAGACCTGCATCAGACAGTCGTTAGAAACTGTCAGCGAGCAGGCCGAGGCATCCTTCACACGACCGTTGAGCATCATCTCAATCACGGAGTTCTGAATCACCTCGGTATAGATGTTGAAGTCGGGCACGTGCTTGTCCTCACCCAGTGCACCGAGGATGGCGTTGGCCGTAGAACCCACACCACTCTGCAACGGCAGGAACTCCTTGGGAATACGCCCCTTGTGCATCTCCTCTACCAGGAACTCTGCTGTCAGGAAACCAATCTTATCGGTTACAGGGTCGCTGTCCTTGAAGGCACGGGCCTCGTCGGGGATATTACACTCCACGACACCAGCCAACTTCTCCTTGGGGATGACCACATAAGGCACGCCGATACGGTCGCTCACATGCTCAATGGGAATTGCCTTGCGGTAAGGGGGATCCAACGGCTCATACACATCGTGGATGAATTTGGCATTGGGGTTGTGGAACGAGTTCAGTTCCAGAATCACCTTCTTGGCCAGACGGGCAGCCGTAGGCGAGATACCGCCGGCAGCGGTCAGATAGACATGATACTCGTTGCCACACTCTTCGATGTCGCACACCTCGAGGATAGCCCAGTCCAACGGACCATAGAAGCCATAGCGCAACTCCTGAGCCATGTGACTCAAGTGCAGGTCGTTGTAGGGAATCTCACCCATGTTCACGTGCTTGCGGAAATCGGGGTTCGTGGTGTAGGGAGCACGATAGAGGATCGCCTGGGCATTAGCCAGGTCACCGTCGGTACTCTGTCCTGTGGAGGCACCCGTGAAGATGGCCACCTTAAACTCGCGCCCTGCCTCATGCTCGGCAACGGCAATCTTTGCTAACTCCTTCGTGGTAGCCTTTGCCACACCGGCAGGCGTAAAACCACTCATGGCGATATGGTCGCCATTCTTAATCAGTGCTGCAGCCTCTGCAGCGGTCATACGTGTATAAGCCATATCTATTTACTATTTGACGATTTACAATCTGGCAATTTATGATTTTACAATCATATATTTATATTTAGCGTGCAAAATTACAAAAATCATTGAAGATTGAAGATTGAAGATTGAAGATTTTGCTATACCTTGTATTTTTTTAACGTTCAATTTTCAATTTTCAATTCTCAATCTTATAAATACGCCATCAACACATCCCAGACGGCGATGATGTGACAGACCGAGCCTGCCAATACGAAGAAATGGAATACGGAATGCATGTATTTCTTCTTGTTGAGGGAATAGAACACGGCACCTGTGATGTAACTCACACCCTCGGCAATCAGCCAGATCACCGCCGCCTGCGATACCGAGTCCATCAGCGGTTTGAAGGCCACGAGCACACTCAGGCCCATGCCCACAAAGCAGAAAGTCTCCAAGTTCGAATGCTCTTTCAGGCGGATGAAACTCACGATGGTGCCTGCGATGGCGCACGACCAGACGAAGACAAACAGGCTCCACCCCCAATAACCCTGTTCGCGCAGGGCCGTCAGCGTCAACGGCGAATACGAACCCGCGATATGCCAATAGATGGCGGCATGATCCCATTTCCTAAGGCGCTCCTTCCACTTTGAGTGATGCTTTATCGAGTGATAGAGTGTCGAGGCCACATACGACCCCAGCATACCGAACAGATAGAGGATCACCCCCGTCCGCGCCCAGTTGTTGTCGGCCTGGAAGCACCACACGAGGAAGATGATGCCGAACACGACACCCATCAGAACGCCCCCGCCGTGCGACGCAGCATTCCATATCTCTTCCTTCTTGGTATAGCGAATCATTTCCGGCTATGGTTTGAATAATTGACGCCGCAAAGGTACGAAATTTTATTGAAAATTGAAAAATGAAAAATGAAAAATTGGGGAGCACTCGTAAAATATTCAATAATCAATATTCAATATTCAATAATTTATACTAACTTTGCACACAAAATCAAAACTAAATGAATATGAAAATCAGGAATCTCATGCTTTGCGGTGCCAGTCTGCTGGCCGTTTCCGCCTGTCAGGTAAATGTTGTTACCTCTCCCAACCAACCGCTCACTCAAGGCAACCCCTACATGCCCCTTTGGGAACACATCCCCGACGGCGAGCCTTACGTGTTCGAGGATCCCGACCAGCCCGGCAAGTATCGTGTCTACGTCTATGGCTCCCACGACGACCTGATTACCGAGTACTGCGGTCGCGACCAGGTGGTGTGGTCGGCTTCTGTCGATAGCCTCTACAACTGGCGCTACGATGGTGAGATCCTCGTGGTCGACAAGAACCGCGACGGCCAGCCCTTCGACTCGGCAGGCACCGCCGATGTGCTCTATGCCCCCGACGTGACGCTGGTGACCGACAAGGACGGCAACAAGACCTATTACCTCTTCCCCAACGACCAGAACGGGCTGCGCAACGGACTGATTGCCAAGAGTTCGCGGCCTGACGGCCCCTTCGAGGTGTGCAACTGGAGCAAGGACGATCCCAACCAAGTGGACGGTGTGCTGAAGTTCGACCCCGCCGTGTTTGTCGACGACGACGGTCGTGTGTATGGCTACTGGGGTTTCGAGCGTTCCTACGCTGCTGAGTTCGACCCCACGACGATGGCCACCGTCAAGCCTGGCACCGAGATTGTAGAGGATATGATCTCCGGCCGTTATCAGGAGGGACGCTTCAAATTCTTCGAGGCCTCCAGCATCCGCAAGATCAAGGATAAGTATGTGTTTATCTACAGCCGCTTCACCGAGGAAGGTGAGTTCGGTCTGCCCTCATCCAACTATACCCTCGCCTACTGCTACAGCGACCATCCCTTAGGCCCCTGGACCTACGGCGGCACCATCATCGACGGTCGCGGTCGTGAGAAGGATGAGCAGGGCAACGCCATCGCCTCGGCCACGCCTGATGGCAACACCCACGGTTCCATCTGCGAGATCAACGGTCAGTGGTATGTGTTCTACCACCGTCAGACGGGTACCGACGAATATGCCCGTCAGGCCATGGTCGCCCCCATCAAGGTGCATGTGGAGGAAGGCCAGGGCGGCAAGGTGACGATCAGCGAGGGTGAGTACAACTCGAACGGCTTCGCCCTCGACGGCCTCGACCCCTTCGAGGTCCACTCTGCCGGTATTGCCTGCTGGTACACGGGACCGAAACCTGCCACCCACGAGTGGCCTAACAACACCTTCTACGGCTCCTACATCGCCTCTGGCTATGGCGACAGCGACAAGTTTGAGAAGCCTTACGACATCCGCAACAACACCAATTTCGTGGTCAACAATACCGACGGCTCGATCGTGGGCTACAAATACTTCAATTTCCAAGGCTGCTGCAAGAAAGAGGGCAATCTGATGCTCCTACTGCACATCGTGCCCGAGGGTGTCGACGGCACCATCGAGGTGATGATGGACCGTCCATGGGAATCGCAGGGCGGTAAGAAAATCGGCGAGATTGCGCTGAAGGCCGACATGCCGAAGGAAGTGCGATACATGGCCATCGGCATCTCGAAGGAAGCCCAGGAGAAAGACCTCATCGGCCAGCACGCCATCTTCCTCAAATTCAAGTCCGACACCAAGGAGAAGTCGCTCTGCTGGCTGGTCGACCTCGTTTTCACATACGTCAACAACTAAGCACGTGTCTATGCAGGATGTAGCGTTAGCACTGTCGAGCGGCGGCGCCCGCGGACTGGCTCATATCGGCGCCATCGAGGAACTGGAAGCCCAGGGCTATCACATCAGTTCGATAGCAGGCTGTTCGATGGGTGCCCTCATCGGTGGTGTCTATGCCGCCGGCAAACTGGAGGAATACCGCGAGTGGATGAAGACCATCGACCGCAAGAAGATGCTCGAACTGACCGACTTCTCGTTCAGTCTCAACCATATCGTCAAGGGCACGCGCATCATCGAGGCCATCATGGAATTCGTTCCCGACATGGCCATCGAAGACCTGCCGATACCCTATTGTGCCGTCGCCACCGACTGGAAGAGCGGCGAAGAGGTGGTGTTCCGCGAAGGCAGTCTCTTTGAGGCCATCCGCGCCAGCATCTCCCTCCCCTCGTTCTACGAACCCGTTCAGCGCGACGGCAGGATTCTGATGGACGGCGGCTTGGTCAATCCCATTCCGCTGAACCGTGTGGAGCGGCACGACGGCGACCTGCTGGTGGGTGTCGATGTGAGTGGCCACGACTACAAGCGCCAGTGGGAGAAGCAGCACGAGGTGATCAAGAGGCGCAAGGCCGACAAGTCGCTGAAGGCCCAGATACTCGACAAACTCATCCCCGACAACATCGAGTTCAACTATTACACCGTTCTGTCGCGGGCCAGTTCGCTGATGATCCGTCAGAACTCCCTGCTGATGGAACAACTCATGCATCCCGATATCCTCATCGACATCCAGATGGCCAACTATGGGGGCTTCGACTACGACAAATCGGAGAAGATCATCGCCCTCGGCCGTCAGAAAACCGCCCAGACCATCAGTCAGGTACAGGCGCCTAAGCGTTAGTGTACAATATTTCAAAGAACGACTGTCAAATAATTTATCCTGTCGCTGAATCGACTCGTTTTTGCGCTTTGCCTAGGAAACACTTGCCTGCGCGCTATGCAAATTTTGTTACCTGGTTAGGCCGCAAATTTCATCGTTTTTCATCGACAGTGCAAAGGTACAACTTTTTCATTGCGGTCTACGAATCTATCCATGATGTTTTTCCCGATTTTTGCCGCCGTGCCTATTCACCCCCTACCGCTACAGCGCTACAGTGCTACAGTACAAATTCCAGTCAACCACAAAAAACTGAAATTATACCTATATTTATATATATATTTATATATATATAAATATAGAGTTAAACTCTACCTTTTTGCGTACACCAAAATTTCAACTGTAGCACTGTAGCACTGCAACGCATACCTGTCGAAAACACTATCACAACCCTAGCACGGGCGAAACATGTGGGCGCAAATTTGCGCTGACATCCCCAACGGGTTATGTGGGTCGAATTTTCGGCTGACATCCCGAATCATTGAACAGCCTAACGGTGGCACAGGGCGCAAATCTGAGCCCTGTGAGAAATATTTTGGAAAAATAGCCATATAAATTTTGAGGGAACAGAAAAAAACATTATCTTTGCGGTCAGATTAAAAACTTAAAATTCTCGTTTATGAAACAATTATTACTCAACAAGTTTCGTTTAATGTTTTCGATAGCGGCAACCACACTCTTGATGCCCCTGCCGGCAAAAGCCCAGACACGCATCGCTGTTGTTTCCGATATCCATGTGATGGCCCCATCCCTGCTGCCGGAAGGTGCAGAAAGCAAAGATGCCTGGAATACTTACTACGCCGGTCAGCGTAAGATGCTGGACAAGAGCGCAGCCATCTTCGACCAGTTTGTTACCACGATGACAAGTGCAAATCCTAAACCGGACATCCTGCTTATTACGGGCGACCTGACCAAGGACGGCGAGCAAGTCAGTCATGACTACGTAAAAACAAAATTGAAAGCATTAGAAGATGAAGGTATCCAATGCTATGTCATCCCTGGCAACCATGATTTCGGAAGCGAGGGGAACCATACTCAGTTTAATGCGGATGGATCGACAGCAAATGCACCAGTTCTCTCTTCTGACTTCGCAACTTTTTATACTGATTACGGCTATTCCGGCAGTAGCACAGATCCCAACGGGTCGCTCAGTTACGTGGCAGAGCCGGTACCAGGATTGATACTTTTGGCTATCGACTCGCATAGTGGATCAATAGGTGACAATACACTCAAATGGCTATGCTCGAAGGCTTCTCAAGCCCGTGCCAATGGCAAGCAGGTCATTGCGATGATGCATCATCCGCTGTTCCCTCATATCACTGGCGCAGACCTGTTTATCAGCACATATACAGTTGGCAACTATGAGACTGTTCGTAACAAACTTATCAATGCTGGTGTGAACGTTATCCTGACAGGGCACTTCCATACCTCTGACATTGCCAAAGACTGGAACGATGATGCCAGCAAGGCCATATACGACATCAACACGGGTTCGCTCATCTCTTACCCTTGCGACTATCGAATGCTTACCCTTTCAGCAGACAAAACGACGCTGACTGTGAGTACTTCAAGCCTGACTCCCACAGGCATGACGGTTGAAGCGTGCAAAACATGGTTGAGCGGTAGGTTGGAAAGTATAGCCAAAGCAAAGATGAGAACTAAAGCAATTGAAACTATTGGTGAGTTAGGCGCCAATCTTGCTACTGATTATATCAATACAATTGCAACATTTGCAGCCAACTTATTCATCTTGCATGCAGAGGGTGACGAGTATTCTTCAGGTGTCAAGAGAACTAGTATAGCGGAAGATTATACCAATTACAAGAGCGATTACACTTACAAAACAATATTTACTTATGGCGGTATTACAGATGCCTCTGTATATAGCATCTTAGATGACAAGAGCCACTATGGCGATACTCATGAGAATCAGACTGCTGACCGTACGCTTCCCATCACGCTTCCTGCATCAACCGTGCTCAACGAAGCGGTGACGATCCCAGCCAGCGGATGGGCAACCTATTGCTCTGGCCATGATGTAGATATCAGCCTCACCAGTGGTTTGACAGCCTATACCGTTTCAGCAGTTGATGCAACGAAGGCAACGCTGACTCAAGTCACCAAGATACCTGCAGAAGAAGGCTTCTTGCTCAAAGGTACAGCCGGCGGTTATACGCTGAAACCTGCCGCTACTGACGTTTCGGCTGTTACAAACGTGTTGAAAGGAACGCTCGTTGCTACTCCTGCTGTTGATGGCAACTATGCTCTGGCGACCAAGGACAACGTTACAGCCTTCTATCCCGTAACAGAGGGAATTGTTATTCCCGCTCATAAGGCTTATCTTACGAGCAAACCTGCAGGTGTACGCATGATTTCTCTCGGCGATGATGGCGAAGCAACGGGCATCCAGTTCATTGAGAAGGGACTCGACAATCATGCTGAGCCTGTCTATACCCTTCAAGGTACGCGCGCTTCCAGTCTCCGTTCAGGCATCTATATCCAGAACGGCAGAAAGATCGTGATTAAGTAAACAGAATTAACGACGACGAAATCCCATGACAATGAAAAAGAAATATATTCGCCCCACAGTGCAGACGTATTATCTGAGCGATAACTCAAGACTGCTCGCAGGAAGTGACAACATGCCTTTCGGTACGCTTCCTATTGACAACCCCTACGATATCCAATAGTGTTAAACAAAAATACAGGGCTCGCAGCAATGCGGGCCCTGTTTTTATGACATTGACGGTGTGCGGGCTCAGAAGAGTGTGGGCACGTCGTTTTGCAGGTCTTGCTCGAAATCGAAGCCGAAGCCGAAGTCGGGAGCGCCGATGGGGAGGTCGGCGCTAGGGGTGCTGGCACAAAGAATCTGAGACTTTGTGATGTCGTAGGCCTGCATCGTGGGTTTGATATATGCTTTTTTCATCTTATTCTAACTATTATTTGATTACGACCTTTTTACCATTGTGGAGATAGAAGCCCTTGGCGGTGGGTTGCTTGTCGAACTTCATACCATTGATTGAATACCAGACATTATTATTCATCTGGTTTTCCTGGCGCAGCGCATGGCTGATGCCCGTCTCGGTGCCGTCGGCATTGATGAGTCGTACGGTCATCGTCTTGGGCAGGTTGTCGGCAGCAGCACGCATGCGCGCCGAACCGCCACCTGTATACTTCAGGTATGCGCGGAAGGGCACAACGTAACTGTTTTCGCCGCCTGCCACGCGGAAGAACTGACCTGCCTCGACAGCCTTGCCACCGGTGCTTGTACCGGCCTGAGCAGCAAATCCGTAGACGCTGCCTATCTCGGCGGTATGGTTCGAATCGTCCCATTGCCTCTTGTCGTAGGTGCCGATGAATGTCCAGCCATCGATGTTAGATGACGTTTCGGCACCGACTGTATTCGGGATCATTCCAAAGAACGTCACTTCGCCTGTAGCGGCAGGGATGAAGAGGTAGGGTGTGTTGGCTGCCAACGCACCGCTCACCAGATTGCTTGGAGCAGACTCCTGCATGACGACTTCCCAATTGTCGCTCGTCTTGTTCACGCCTGCGAAAGTGTAGAACTTGCCTGCTGTTGCCGCCCGAGTGGCATCGACAGGGAATGGCAGGCAAACGGTTGAGGGCACACCTGCGGTGAACGTGCGCGTGAAGGAGGAAGGAATCTCAGCGGCACTTTTCCATGGGGCGTTGGTGAGCGGTGTCACGCCATCGGTTTCATTAAGCACGAGCCTGGGCTTCCAGATCTTGAAAGCGCCACAGAGGTGCAGCATTGCCAGATAGTGCACAATACCGTCGTAATAGCGGTACTGGCCAGTCATAAGTTGTCCATTCCACGCCATCTGCAGATTCCTCACGATTTTCTCATGATAGCCTTCTTCGCCTATCAGCGCATAGCAGGCCACAGCGTTGCAGCCCGCCTCGCCCAACGTATAGGATTCTGACGCATTTGAGCCGTCCCAGTTGAAGCGGGCGTGTTTGTATTCATCTTTTTCGAAAAAGTCGATGATACGCTTGGCCATCTCTGTCTGGCGCTCAGCATCTGCACCAAACAAGTAATAGTCCATACCAAAGTTCATGGCGCAGCGCATGGCATCGTACATGTATTTGGTGGAATTGGAATTGTAACTTACAGTTTTCGGCGTTCCGTCGAAGTGGTTATAGTCGGAGAACAGGCCCGATGAGGTATTCGAACTCTTGTACAGATGATTGCGGGTTGCTGAAGCCGCCTGACTCCACTTACTGTTGTTCGTCGTCGACCAGCGGGCAAACAAGTCTACAAAGGACGGCAGGTCGTACGACGGGTCAGACCAAGAATTGTTGCCGTTAGTCGGTTGGAACGTAATGATGTATGATTGTTCGTTAAACAAGGAACCTTCGTTACCCTTCCAACAAGCCTTGAGGATAGCCTGCGCGTCTTCCATATAACTGGCATCGCCCCAGCGGTTAGCAGCAAATAAGAGTGACATCATGAAATACACTTCGGCATCGGGGCAACAGCCCTGTTCATTTGTCTCACCATTCGTTTCGCAATGCCATGAGAAATAGCCGTCACCGCTGTAAGAAGGGTTGTGCCACATGTGGGACTTGGCAAATTCCCACAACTTGTCGAACTCTGCCTTGTGGTTGGTCTGCACGCAAATCATCATGCCGTACGACATACCTTCGGAGCGGACGTCGTTGTTGTTGATATCCTTGATGTAGGCTTCGGTGCCATTCTCGTAATAGACTTTGCTATTGTCGTCACCCTTGAAATAGTGGTTCCACAAGGCATCCAACTTTGTCTGGATATCCTCATCGGTCTTGCCCAAGTAGGCCTTAAACGGACTCACATAGTTGCCCGTATAGTAGGCACCTGGATAACTGGTAGTTTCAGTGGTCGGACCAAAGTAGCCCCCGTTTGCATCAAAGTAATTACCGTCGGCCTTTGCGCCTGACAGCATTACTGTGGTCATCATGAATAGCAATAATAACTTCTTTTTCATCTTTAATTAAAAATTATATGATCATTGATTATTATCTAAAATCAGCCACGGCCTATCCGATGGGCAGTTCGACGATGAAACGGCAGCCTGCCTGGTAGGAGGTGTCGAGGGTGAGGTCGCCTCCTAAGTGATGGCAATGGCGCTTGGCGAGTGCCAGACCGAGGCCGAGACCTTCGGAGAGGTCGTTGACCTTGGTGAACATCTCGAAGAGCCGGCTGATGTCTTCCTTGGCGATGCCGGGGCCGGTATCCTCTACCACGAAACGAACCATCTCGTGCGTCCTGTCGATGCGCAGCACGATGTTCTGGCCGTCGGAATATTTGGCAGCATTGAAGAGCAGTTCGCGCACGCTGCGCACGAGATAGAGATGACTGGTATGGATATGGAAGTCGTCGGGCACGTCGGTATAGAGTTTGATGGTGAGTTCGGGGTATTGCGTGATGGTGACATCCACACACTCACGCGCCAGGTCGTTGCAGAACACCTCCTCGTTGCGGTTGGCATAGAGTTCTTCGGTGGTGCCGCGTGCGGAACTGTCGAAGAGCATCATCACCATGCGGTGGAGCAACAGGGCGTTGTGGCGCATCATTTCGGTGATGCCCTTCGCCTCTTCCTCGGGCATGTTGGCCTTGCTCTCTTTCAGCACCTGCGAGAATCCCATGATGATGTTGAGGGGCGTGCGCACCTGATGTGACACGTTCTGGATGAACAGCGACTTCTGACGGTTGGCCTCCTTGGCCAGTTCGCTGGTACGCACCAGTTCCTCGTTGCGTCGCGTGGCCTCGGCATTCATCTGCTGGATGTCGTTGACATGACGGCTCAGCGACTCCTGCATGGCAGCGAAACTGTTTTGCAGGCGACCCACCACATCGTGATGGCGGTTGGGCTCGATGCGTTCGTCGTAGTGACCTTCGCCAATGCGCTGCAACGTACGCGTGAGTTGGTTCAGCGGGCGGATGGAATGGCGCACAGCGAAACTACTGAGGATGAGAATCAGCAGCAGGCCGATGACGATGAGGGGCGAGAGGATATAGGCCAGCAGGTTGTAGTTCTGGAGGATGCTCCGTTCGGGACAGATGAGGGCGAGGCTCCAATTGGTGCCTGGCACCGGCTGGTAGCAGACGATACAGGGCTCGCAGTCGATCCTGACACTCATGCTGCCCTGCTGCCCAGTCGTCATCTGATGACCCAGCGACACGATATCGGCATTCTCACGAGGGTCGGCATCGGTGAAGATGGAATTGGTAAAGAGCATCGTGGTATCGGGGTGGAGATAGTAACGGCCCTCTTCACCCGTCATGATGAAATAGGAGTCGTCGTAAGGCGTCTCGGTGGCAATTATCTTGGAGAGACGCACCAAGGAGAGGTCGGTGGAGATGACACCGATGAGACTCTTGTCTTCCCGGTAGAGCGGTTTACAGTAGGAGGCAATCATGCCGTCGAGAATCAGTTCCAGCGAGTCGCCCTCGTCGTAATAGGCCACCCAAGAGCCCTTCTCCAACTGCTTGGGCTGCTTGTACCACACCTTCTCGAAGTATTCGTACTCGCCTTCATTGACGGAGGAGATGGTATCGCCCATCCTGACCGTATAGACAGAGAAATATCGGCCGTATTGGGGGAACACACCCGGCTCGAGACTGATGGAACAGCCGTCGATATGACCGTTGAGCCGGACCACCGCGTTGGAATAGGCCAACAGCGAATCGGGATGCACGTTAGCCCTGACATCCCACGCCATGAGGTCGGTGGCTGTCTTAGCGATGTTCATATAACGGGTGAGACTCTGCATCATGGTGTTGACAACGGTGGCGGCGTGCTTGGTGGCCTCGCTCTTGACATTGTTTCTCGACTGGATGAAGAGAATGCCTATTGCCAGCATGAAAATGGGGATGGCCATCAGCAGGATGCCGAGACTGAGTTTACAGGAAAGTGATTGGCGGATATGTTTGATTATGGAACGCATCTGATTTCTTTAATGGATAATGGTTTCTGAGTCGGCGATGAGTTGGTTGAGCAGTGCGGTGACCTGTCCCCCTCGCTGCTGGATCTCATCGACAAAGCGGTTGGTATCTTCCTCTGTGATTTCGTTGACATGATCGCTGATGATCATCACCCGTTCGCAGACCTCATTGATGGGCGTCATCATCTGGTCGGACATGTTATAGAGGAAATTGGTCTTCATGCGGTCGCCTGCCTGTGCCTGTTCATAAGCGGCCTGCAGCACCTCTCCACGCTCCTGAAGGAGGGCAGAGGCGCGTTGCATCTCGCCTACGCGGGTGGCCAACGACCGCTGCATCCTCTGGAAGTGCTTCTGCAGGCGGCCTATCTCATCCAGCCTGTGGCTATGGGGTATCGGCTCATCGTAGGAACCCTCGGCAATGGCCTTTGCCGACCGCTCCAACTGGCGCAGGGGCATGAACTGACGGTGGATGAACACACGGCAGTGGATGAACAACAGCAGCAGACCCACGACGGCGATGACGAGGACCATGTACAGCAGCCGGTTGTAGTCGCCGAAGATATCATCTTCAGGATAGATGATACCGGCACTCCATCCGAGGTCGATCTTGGCACGTCCCGGTACGTCGGCACGGACAAAGGGCTTGTAGAACACGTAGCAGTCCTCACCCTCCATCTTGACGTATTTGTAGCCCGTGCCACCCGACATCATCGCATGAATGGCCTCAACCTCCGCATCGTTGTCGTATTTCCTCGACAACTCGAAGGCGTTCTTGTTCAGGAAGGTACTATCGGGGAAGACAATGAGTTTGCCGTCTTTTCCAATCAGCGCACAGAAGGAATGGGGCGACGGCTTGCTCTCAGCCATGATCTTCGAGAGTTGTGTCAGCGACACGTCGACATCGAACATGCCCACCACTTTCTGACCCTCGTACAGGGGCAGGCGGAAGGTGGTGAGGGCATTGCCTTCATCCTGATGCTCGCGCTGGGGCTCCATCCATCCGATGGTCACGGTATCGACTGGGGTGGAATCGGTAGCCCAGACGAAATGACAGTCAATGATGTAGGGGTTCTCCTCAATCAGACGCTGGGCATAGGACTGCATCTTCTCCGGCTGATGGAGATAGTCGATCATCCTCCAATAGACATTGCCCGTAGCCTGCTCCACATCGAGGAGGACATTGTCGATGTGGGTCACCGTGGTCTCAAGGGTCTGCGAGGCATGACTGAGCGCCTCTTCCATCAACGCCTTTCGTGAGAAATGAAACATGATGGAAAGCGCTACGATAAGTAAGGTGGTTAAGGCGGCAATCACCATCAGACTGAGTCTGAAGGATAGAGATTTACCGAGGTAATTCGTCAGTTGCGACATGGTATTTTAGTCCACTAAAGTAAAGTCCAGTTGTTTGCGTTCCACATTAGCCCGTGCCACTTGGATACGGATGGGATCGCCGAGTTGATATTTGGTATGGTTGCGTCGACCCACGATGACGAAGTTCTTCTCATCGAAGTCGTAATAATCGTTGCCAAGATCGCGGATGGGGATCATACCCTCGCAGTGGTTCTCATCAATCTGGGCATAGATGCCGTAGGAGGTGAGACCAGAGATATGGGCATCGTAGGTGTTGCCGATCTTATCTGCCATAAACTCTACCATCTTGTACTTGATAGAGTCGCGCTCGGCATTCTGCGAGATCTGCTCCATATCGCTGCAGTGTTCACAGAACTCCTCGTACTTCTCCTTATTGGCCGACCGGGCGCCGTCCTGGTATTTCGTCAGCAGACGGTGCACCATCATATCGGGATAACGACGGATGGGCGAGGTGAAATGGGTATAGTAATCGAAGGCCAGACCATAGTGTCCGATGTTATGCACACTGTATTTGGCCTTCATCATCGCACGCAGGGCAACGGTCTCGATGGCGTTCTGCTCGCGGGTGCCCTCGGCATCCGACATCAGGGCGTTGAGCGACTTGGTGATGGCACCTTTCGTGCCGCTGGTCTTTACCTTATAACCGAACTTCGAGACAAACTGGCGCAGGTTCTCCAATTTCTGCGGATCGGGCTGGTCGTGGACACGATAAGGCAAGGTCTTGGATTTCTGACCTTTCTTCACGCGGCCGATTGACTCAGCAACGGTGCGGTTGGCAAGCAGCATGAACTCCTCGATGAGTTTGTTGGCATCCTTCGAGGTCTTGAAGTAAGCCTTCACGGGTTTGCCCTTGTCGTCGATATCGAAATGGAGTTCCTCGCGGTCGAACTTCACCGAGCCGTTCTTGAAGCGGGCGGCACGGAGTTTCTTGGCGAGGGCATCGAGCACAATCAGTTCTGTGGCATGCTCGCCCTTATACGGATTCTTCTTCGTGGCTGCAGGCGCAGGTTCACCTGTACCATCCTTCACGCCATTGTCCTCCAGCAACTGCTGCACCTCCTCATAGGCATAGCGGCGGTCGCTCTTGATGACGGTATGTGCCAGGTGCCATTTCTTGACATTGGCATCGCCGTCGAGTTGGAAGATCACGCTGTAGCAGAGTTTCTCCTCATCAGGACGCAATGAACAGATGAAGTTACAAAGCCGTTCCGGCAGCATGGGGATGGTGCGGTCGACGAGGTAGATGCTCGTGGCACGACTGTAGGCCTCCTTGTCGATGGTGGAGCCTTCTTTCACATAGTGACTGACGTCAGCGATATGCACGCCAACTTCCCACAGACCGCTGTCGAGTTTGCGGATGGAGAGGGCATCGTCGAAGTCCTTGGCATCCTTGGGGTCGATGGTACAGGTGAACACATCGCGGAAGTCCTCACGACGTGCAATCTCCTGCGGCGAGATGGCTGCGTCGATCTTCTCGGCAGCCTCCTCCACATGCTTCGGATACTTGTAAGGCAGGTTGTACTGGGCGAGGATGGCATGCATCTCGGCATTGTTCTCACCCGTCTTACCCAACACGTCGACTACGGTTCCGATGATGTTCTTATGCTCATGAT
>Ga0310690_10003474_pt1 | contig 23585 bp, 25 predicted proteins | sample AusTroGonzalo_MG_2_FD_207661 | JGI IMG/M metagenome (GOLD analysis project Ga0310690, IMG submission 207661) | Bovine rumen microbial communities from tropical cattle in Woodstock, Queensland, Australia - Gonzalo_04 (v2) (version 2) | ecosystem: Host-associated > Mammals > Digestive system >... | reverse complement strand
CTTGTGCAGACGCTCATGCAGCAGGTTATCAGTTAAACGAATATTCCGTGACCGGTCTCGGCCGTTCTTTTGCCGGCGTCGGCGTTGCGGGTGATGACTATTCTGCGTTGGCTTACAACCCGGCCGGTATGACATTAATGCCTCGTTCAGGTGCTCAGCTCGGAACAACAATTACACAAGTCAGATCCAAAGTTCATGGTGACAATGGTGAAAAAACGGATATGGATTTCTTAATTCCGCTTCCATCCGCATTCGGACAATATAATGTAAACGACAAAGTTTTCTTAGGCGCCGGTATTTACGTCCCATTTGGTTTGGCCACACGTTACAAAGGCGACAGCTTTATCGGTGAAGCCGGAGGCGTCGGCCCATCAGGCGTTCGCAAATCAGAATTGGAAGTAATTGATTTCAACTTCTCAGGTGCTTATAAACTCAACAGCAATTGGTCATTTGGTGCCAGTGCTATTTTCCGCCGCATCACGGGAAGCTTAACATCCAACATATATAAAGACCTTCCGATGCTGGGCAGAACAAATATTGCTTACAGTGATTTCAAAGTGAAAGGTTACACAGGCACATTCAATATTGGCGCCATGTATGAATTTAATGAAGATGCCAGAGTTGGCTTATCTTATCGTCATAAAAGCATTCAAAAAACAAGCGGTAAACACTATGTCCGCGTGAAAAAAGACTTACTCGAAGGTCCGTTCGGTCCGGCTTTAGCTCCTTTGAACGGTAAATTCCACTCTGCCGCCGACCCTGAATTACCAGCAAGCATTATCTTGTCCGGTTATTATAAAACAGCACCCCAATGGGCAACAACCGCTACGGTTAAATACACTTTGTGGCACCGTTTCGGCGTCTTCCCCGGAAAAACAACAGACAAAGCCTTATTGGCCGGTGCCGGCAAAAAGAACTTAGACGTTGAATATCGTTGGAAAGATGCTTGGAACATTGCATTGGGTGAAGATTATTATTTAAATAAGAATTGGACACTCCGTGCCGGTGTGGCATATGACCAATCTCCGTCACGTTCTAACACATACCGCACAAACCGTATTCCTGATACGGATCGTGTTTGGGTGTCTTTGGGTGCAAGCTATATCAAAGACAACTACCAAATTGACTTCGGTTATGCTCACCTCTTCTTTGCACACGGACGCACACGTAATTCACCGTCAGGCGATACAAACGCAAAATATCACAGCTATTCAAATATGCTGGGGTTAAATTTCCAATATAAGTTCTAAAAACTTATAACATTTCACAAAAAGCCTCTCACCCGAGAGGCTTTTTCTTTATCAGGTCTTGGCATATTTCCCCTTCCTGTCATAGTTGAGTTTGCTTTCAGTCACCAACTAAACGCAATAAAAACGCGAAGAGCGATGGAGATAAAGAATAAATAAGTAAAAAAATGCGGCCAATGCGCTAAATAAAGTGACCACAAAGACAAAAGTACCGGAGCGTACATTAAAAAGTACGTGAGGAAATTTTTGGTTTTGCGGTTGCTTTAGTCAGCCATTATACGCGTTTTTTAAACTTTTATTAGAGAGAACGACGGCGCGCCCTGTCTATATACGATTCGTTGTCCCCTTCAGCTCCGTGGTAAGCGAGAGAATAACTTTGAACAACAAAGCCGTACGGATTGATGATTTTATCATCTTTATTGGGGAAATTCAGTTGAGCATAAGCCACACGAATTGTCGCTCGCCAATAAACAACATCAGGTTTTTGCCCTGGCGTATATTCGTAGGTTGTAAACTGCGTGTGCCAAAGACCTCTTGAAATCGGCTTAATCCACTGAACTTCCACATTTCTGCGAAAACCCGAACGAAAAAGTTTAATGTTTGCCGCCATTTCATTTTCTCTGAATTCTTTATAAACATCCGGTGTCGAATACCAATAAAGCGGCGAACCTTCCGCCCAACTTGAAACCAAAGTTTCAACATCAGATCCGATAGTATATCTCAAATAAAGATATTCTTTAATATATTGCTCTGTCACCAAGTCTGCAACCGGATACCTCAGAATATGCGGCTGAACCTGCTCAATTTGGCTGAAATACTTATTAATATTAAAAAATTGAGGTGTTACTTTGATGGAAGGAATCATCAAATAAATTGTCAAAACCAAAATCACATTCACACAAACACTTAATCCGGTCAAAATCACAAGAAACCTTGATGTCCACAAATACCGACGTTCCGGAAAGGCATCAACGTGTATTTTTACTGGGAAAGCACCCAATTCATCAGGTGTTTCTTTTTCTTTATACCTAAAAAGTGTATGAAAAATATCAAACATTTAAAATTTTAACCTCAATTTTACAATTTACGGTTTATTGTATACTCAATGTTGTATAATTGCAATGAATTTTTATAAAAAAACACGTGTTTTTAAAGGATAAAACTATGAAGAAACTGATTTACTTTACTGCTTCGCTGATCGGACTTGTCTCATGTCAGCAACAAACACAGGTTGTCTATGAGCCGCAAGCGGCAGCCACTCCTCAGGCATATTATGCCGATTGGGATCGTGCCATCAGGGTGGATGTTGACATGCAAAACATGTATTTAAATACCCCCAGACACATTAAGAAGCCTATTGATATGTATATGGCCATGGCTTTGGCTTTAAAATATAACTACACTCGTCGCATGGTTAGTTTTGAAGAAAGCTTAATTAAAGCCGGTTCTTCAACTTATTCCGAGCTTCAAGATATTTTAAACAAAGCCGGCTACATCAACACAAACAACTCCTCAAATCTGACACCTGATTTGAAGGTCGCTTGGAACATCTTAGATATGTCAAGCCTTGCATATCAAAATCTTGATTCTGATTTGAAACAAAATTTATCTGTTGAACAAAGCCGTAAAGTTATTCATAACGTTTTGCAAGAAGCTCGCCTGCTGTATTGGAAAACCTTAACGGCTCAGCGTTTATTGCCCGTCATTGATGACATGACCGAATACATGACACTCGAAATTGATGAAATGAACGTTAAAGCCAAAGAGCTTGCAACACTCGGCGACGCTCCTTCTCAAGAAGATCTTCAAAAGAAGCGCAAATATATGGAAGCTGTTAAAAACTTAACATCTTTAAGACATCAGCTTGAAAATGCTCAAACAGATTTGGCAAGCCTTATGGGACTTCACCCCTCAACAGATTTCAAACTTGTCGGCACACAATACGGCAACTTTGAATTACCTGAAATCAAAACAAACCTCAATCAACTCGAGTGGATGGCTTTAACAAATCGTCCGGAACTTCGTGCGCATGATTTCATCAGCACGGATGCAGATAAAGAAATGGTCATCACACGCTTTAATGACAACCAAGGTTCATCATGCCGCAATGAGATTAAGTCTTATGATAAATGCTCTAAAGCCGGCACGGATTTTGCGCTTGAGATGATTGAAGAGGCAAGAAAAGATACCAACACAACAATCGAAAAGCTCCGTCGCGAACGTATGACACAGCTCATCTTAAATCAGGTCTATGTTTCTTGGGCACAATATACGGCTGCCGAAGAAGACTACCAAATCAATGCGCAAATTGCCGATACATCTGAAAATATCGCAGAAGATCTCACTTTCACAGACGGCGCCAAAAATGAGAAGAGCCAATTGGAAGCTTCCCGCGCCATTGAAGATGAAGTCAAAGCTTTCATGAGCTATGTTGATGTTCAGTCCGCTTTAGGCAACCTGTATGCCACATTAGGCTTAGACGCCGTTCCTTATTTCATGATGAACGAAAAGCCGTCTGACATTGCATTTTACTTAAGAAAAGCCTATGAAAAATGGGCAGAAGGTGATTTAATGCCGGACAACCGCCCTTATTTAATGGAAATTCCGGCCAAACGGCCACCTGTTAAAATGGCGGCTCATGGCAAATTAAAAGATGTTACGGTTGACACAGGCGAACCTATTTTAATCGAAGTTCCTTTAGACATCTTCGATTCGCTCGGTGAAGATCCGAACATCACAACACGCGCCGGTCTCATTGACGATTCTCCTCTTCCGAAATGGCTTTCCTACGACACGCCGGAACATCGTTTCACCGGACGTGCCTTGCCGGGTGATGGGGGTGTCTACCGCATTAAAGTCTACGGAACGGATGGCAAAGGAAACGTCGGTTATGATGATTTTAAGTTAACTGTTCGTGAAGTATTCACACCTTCAGCAGAAATAAGAGGTTTAACAGAAGGTCGCCAGGCAACGATTTTCGCACACCGCCCGAGCCAAAAGGCAACAGATGCTTACATCAACCAGGAAACCATCGGTCTTGAAGTTGAAAAAGCACCGCTTCACTAAAACCTTTAAAAACATTTACCCCTTTGAACATCAGTGCTCAAAGGGGTATTTTTTTTATTTTTACAAGTGTTTAATATTCAAAAATAGAGGTGCTGTTTTTAACATACATATTTAAATATTGTTCAATATTTTCCTGCATTTTAACATTAAAATCAGCCATCAGATGTTGAACCATTTCATTCCAATATTTTTCTTTCTCATCAATAGCCGTATCTGCCGGAATACCAATCTCACGCCAAGCTTCAATAGATGTTTGAGCTGTTGAGCCGTTTTCATCAATGACCTTTAAAACAGTCATAAGCGTTGCGCGATATTTTAAACTGTCTTTGTGAAATAAATCTTTTGCTTTTTCTTCGGTTTCAATAACGCTTGCATCTTTAATAATAAAGTCAGCCGTTCTGTGTGAACCGAAATCAGCAGCTTGCAAACGATCCGTTGCCCAAATACGAGCGGCACGCTCGAGTGAAACGGGGAATAAATGTTCCACATTCGGCTTTGTAAATAAAGGCGAAAATTCAGAAACGATATTAATCTTGTTAACAAGAAGCTCAATCGGAGCCTGATCATTAAAACGCGGTTCTTTATAGCGACGTGGTTCGGCAACTTCTTTATCAGAAGCACAAGCGGCCACCAAGACAAGCATAAAAGTGCACAAAATACGAGAAAACTTAAGCATAGATATTTCCTTGCAAATGTTTATAACATCTGCCTTTTAATACAAAAAATGAACTATTGCAAGAGTTTTTCTTCCTTCATCAACTCCGAGCGTTTAAATAGATATTTTTGAGAACAAAAATGGCAGGTTGCCTCAATCGTGCCGTTTTCATCACACATTTCATCAAGCTCTTTTGCATCAAAACTTGATAACGTTTTTTTGAGTTTTTCATAACTGCAGCGACAACCGAATTCAAAAGATTTTTCGCCGGATATTTGAAGATTATTGGCATGGAAAAGTCGGTGCAAAATTTCCTCCGAGCTTAAACTTGCATCAAAAACTTCATCAGCTTTTAAGCTGTCAATAAAAGCCGAAGCATCTTCCAAGGTTTGCTTTAACTTTTCCTCGTTAATATCAACATCTTTACCACCCTTTAGAGGAATTTTTTGCAAAATAATGCCGGCGCAAAAATAAGCCTGACTTTCCCCCGACGGAGCCTTAACAAAGAGTTTTAAAAGTGTTTCAATTTGTTCGGATTGTGCAAAATAGCGCAAAGCGAGCTCTGAAAGATTTTTCCCTTTCAAATCAACAACGCCCTGATACGGCGCAAGACCGTTTTGCTCATCAATCGTTAAAGCCATATAACCGCCGCCCACAAGATGCGGAACTTCTTCGATCACATCTTCTGTTTTTCGTAAAATTTTTGCTTGTTTTAACTTTTCCTCGTCAAATTTTGCACAAGCACGAATTTTACCTTGCCCCGTCACATCCGCAACAAGAAGCGAAACAGGTCCGTTTCCTTGTATTTGAAGCGTAAACAATCCCTCATATTTAAGCGTTGAAGAAACAAGCGCGGCAAGCGCCGTGGTTTCAGCAAGTGCCACAGAAACATTTTTAGGATATTGATGCTGTTTTATAATTGTATTCACGACGTCATTTAAGCGAACAAGACGCCCCATAAACGCCCCGTTTTCAAGAAAAAAAGATGCACAGGTATCAAAAATTTTGGTGGTCAATTTTAAAAATCCTCATTATAGTTTTGTTAAAAAAGAAAGTAGTTTAATTTGAAAGATTTTTCAAGTGATGAATTCCGATAACACGCCTAAAAAACAAAAGCTCTTAAAAAAAATCACAAAAGAGAGGCTTAAAAACATAGGTTTATATTATTTGGAAAGGTTTGAAAGCTCTGTTCAAAACTTAAAAAACGTTTTGAAAAGAAGGGTAGATCAATATGCCCGTCAAAATCCGGAATTTAACAAGCAAGAAGCTTATTGTTGGATTGAAGATCTTTTGGCTGATTTCCAAAAATTAAACTATTTGAGCGATCAAAGATATGCTCAAATCAAAATTCAAGATTACTTAAACGCCGGAAAATCCGCCCGATACATTAAAACAAAGCTCAAAGCAAAAGGTATTGATGAAAACACGGCACAAACATTAATCGAAGACGAAGATTATGATCCTAAAGCTTTTGCCTTAAGGCTTGCAAAAAAGAAAAAAATAGGCCCTTACAGAACAAATGAAGATGAGAAAAAAGAAAATCGGCAAAAAGATATGGGGATACTTTTAAGGGCGGGCTTTGACTATGATGTTGTTTGTGATATTTTAGAGCAAAATTTGAACAATACAGAGGACTAAATAAATGAAAATTGCCATTGTTGGAACAGGTTATGTCGGCTTGCCGTCAGGTGTCGGCTTTGCCTCTTTAGGTCATAACGTTGTCTGCATTGATAAGGATGAAAACAAAATTAAAGCCCTTCAAAATGGCATTTTGACGCTTTATGAAGATGGTCTTCAAGAACTGTTTTTAAAAGCTGTTCAGTCAAAAAAGCTGCAGTTCACAACCTCTATGAAGGAAGGCGTTTCTAGCGCTGATGTTGTGATTTTGGCTGTCGGAACACCGCCACACCCCGAAACAAAAGAAGCCGATATGCGTTATATATACGCAGCGGCACAAGAATTGGCGGAACATCTCACGGGCTATACCGTTGTGGCCAATAAATCAACCGTTCCCGTCGGCACGGGAGATGAGGTGGAAAAAATCATCAGACAAACCAACCCGAATGCTGATTTTGACGTTGTTTCCCTCCCCGAATTTTTAAGAGAAGGTTACGCCATACATGACTTTTTCGAACCGGATAGAATCATCTGCGGCGCAAACAACGAGCGCGCTCTAGAGACCATCCAAAAGTTATATGAAAGCTTTGAAGGCAAAACACAAATGTTGTTTGTTCACCGCCGGTCTTCGGAAGCAATCAAATACGCCTCCAATGCTTTTTTAGCAATGAAAATTCATTACATCAACGAAATGGCAAATTTCTGTGAAAAAGCCGGTGCTGATATTGACGAACTGGCTGTCGGCATGGGGCTTGATAAACGTATCGGTCATAAGTTTTTAAACGCAGGTCCCGGATATGGCGGAAGCTGTTTTCCGAAAGACACCACGGCCATGGCTTTAATGGCTCGAAAATACGGTGTCAACATGAGCTTAATTGAGCAAACAATCGAAGGCAACAAAGCTCGAAAAGTTCAAATGGCAGAACGCATTTTAAACATGGTTCAAGGCATTGAAAATGCCCAAATCGGCGTGCTCGGGTTGGCTTTTAAAAACGGAACGGATGACGTACGAGAATCACCTGCCATGGAAATCATTGCCCATTTGCTTCAAAAAGGTGCTCAAATCAAAGCTTTTGACTATCAGGCAGCAAATAATGCCCAAAAGATTTTGGGCGATAAAATTGAATATGCTCTAACGCCCGAAGAAGTTTTTGAAAATGCCGATGTGGTCGCTGTTTTAACGGAGTGGAAAGAATTTTCGGAACTTGACGTGGTTTCTTTAAGTGATAAAATGCGCCATAAAAACATTGCGGATTTAAGAAATTTGTTTAGAAACAAAAAATTAAAAGATGCAGGTCTTGCCTATACATGTATCGGGCAGCTTTAAAACTTTTTCCCTTGACAGAGCAAAAAAAAAACTTTATAAGCCAAAACGTTAACCCCGAGAATCACCTTCAAAGGTGGTTTTAAATAATAACCAATAAACCGGAGAAAAAACATGAAAAGAACATATCAACCCAGTAAGCTCGTCAGAGCTCGTCGCCATGGTTTTCGCACACGTATGGCAACTGTCGGCGGACGTAAAGTTTTAGCCGCACGTCGTTTAAGAGGGCGTAAAAAACTTTCCGCTTAAAGCTGATGGATAAAATTCTTCATTTAAAAAAAAGAAGAGATTTTTTAAGAGTCGCCGAAGGGATTCGAATGGTCGTTTCGACCGTTATCCTTCAGGCGGCTCCAAGTTTATGTAAAGAAAGCGTTCCGTTTAAGGTTGGCTTTACCACAACAAAAAAGATAGGCACCGCCGTTGTGCGCACGAGAACAAGGCGTCGTCTGCGTGCCGTTGTGCGCGAGGTTTTCCCAACGCTTGCAAAAAACAACGTCGAGTATGTTTTAATCGGGCGTTATAACACGGCAAATTGTCCTTATCAAGACCTTAAAAGTGATGTCAAGTGGGCACTCAAAAAAGCAAATGCCATGATTGAAAAAGGCATATATCACTCCGAGCCGGCACCTAAAAAGAAGGAAGCGAGCAAAGATGACGTGGTTTCTGATTAAACTGGTTAAACTTTATCAAAAATTTTTATCCCCTCTTGTCGGCAGATCATGCCGGTTTCAGCCAACATGCTCCGAATATATGATTGAAGCACTTCAAACGCACGGCGCATTGAAAGGACTTTATCTAGGAATAAAACGAATTTTAAGATGTCACCCTTGGGGCGGTTCGGGCTATGATCCGGTGCCTGAAAAAAAAGACGACTGATCTTTTTCTTTTAAGTCTTGAAATTCAAAAAAATATCCATTAAAAAAACATAGTATTTTTATATGAGGATTAACAGATGAAAGAAGAAACAAAAAATTTATACGTCGCAATCGTTCTTTCGATATTGATTATTTTCGGGGTCAATCATTTTTTTGCACCAAAACAAACTGCTCAAGTGCAACAAAAAGTTGAAGTTGTTCCCGAGGTTAAAAAAGCTGAAGAGCCGAAGATTGCGGAGGCTTTACCTGTTGAAGATGTGTTGCGTACGGATAAACGCGTCTTAATTGAAACGCCGTCTCTTAAAGGCTCTCTTAAATTAAAAGGCGCACGTTTTGACTTTTTAGAACTCACAAAATATAAAAAAACACTTGAAAAAAACAGCGCAGATGTTCAGCTTCTTTCACCTGCCGGCACAGAAGATGCCTATTTTGCCGAATTCGGCTTTTTATCTGTTGATCCGAACTCTGTACCAAATGCCGAAACGACATGGAAAAATTTAACCTCAAAACTCACCCCCTCAACCCCCTTAACATTAGAGTGGGAAAACGGCTCGGGCTTAAAGTTTATACGTCAAATTTCAATTGATGACCATTATTTGATGACCATTTCAGACACGGTTGAAAACAACTCCGGCAAAAACGTCACGCTTTATCCTTTCGGGCGCATTAACCGTGTTTACGATAAGAAAAACGAAACGCGAAGCGTTGTCCACGAGGGCATCACGGGTGTAATTAATGACACGGCAAAAGAAATCAAATTAAGCAGCATCAAAGAAGGCGATCCCAAAAAATTTGATGCCTCTCAAGCATGGCTCGGCTTTTCGGATAGATATTGGTTTACGGCTTTCATTTTAGAGGGCGACCAAGAAAACAATTTAACCGTTTCAAACAACGGCGAAAACAATTATCAGGTTGATTACAGGGCAGCCCCGATGAACATTGTTTCAGGCTCTGCCAAAACACATACCGTTAAGTTTTTTGCAGGTGCCAAAGAAATTAAACTGCTTGACCGATACACCAAGCAAGAAGGCATTCAAAAATTTGATTTAGCGGTTGATTTCGGTTGGTATTACTTTTTAACCAAGCCCTTCTTTTACATTTTAGACTTTTTATATCACCTTATCGGCAACATGGGCTGGGCCATTTTGCTTTTTGCGGCATTATTAAGACTTTTCATGTTCCCGATTGCCAACAAATCTTTTGAAAGCATGTCCAAAATGAAAAAAGTGCAACCGAAGGTCATGGCCCTGCAGGCGCAATATAAAGACAACAAAGCGCTTTTGCAACAAAGAACGATGGAACTTTACAGAAACGAAAAAATCAATCCGGCAGCCGGATGTTTGCCTATTTTCATTCAAATTCCGATTTTCTTCTCTTTATATAAAGTTTTAAACATTGCCATCGAAATCCGCCACGCTCCCTTTATCGGCTGGATTAAAGACCTTTCTGCGCCGGATCCTTTAACCGTTTCCGTTTGGTCGCACATCCCCTTGCCTGCCATTTTAGACATTGGCGTTTGGCCGATTTTAATGGGTTTTACCATGTGGATACAGCAAAAATTAAATCCGGCGCCAACCAACAAAGATCAGGCTTTAATGTTTACCATGTTGCCTTTCATCTTCACATTGATGCTCGGTCACTTTGCCTCAGGTTTGGTGATTTACTGGACTTTAAGCAACATCTTGTCTATCCTGCAACAAAAAGCCATTATGTATAAAAACGGGGTAAAATAGTGGAAGATCCTGAAGTAAAAAAAGCAAACAAACTTTTTCAAACGCCGCCGAAATTCATGCTTTCGGTGGCAGATCTTCATCAATTACCTTTAAGCGATAAACCGGAAGTGGCCTTTGCCGGCCGTTCAAATGTCGGAAAATCAAGTTTAATCAATGCCCTATTTAATAGAAAAGACGTGGCAAAAACCTCATCAACCCCTGGAAGAACGCAACAATTAAACTATTTTAATTTTTTAGATAAGCTTTATTTGGTAGATTTGCCGGGCTATGGATTTGCCAAAGCCCCGCTTGAGGAAGTCAAACGCTGGCAGGCTGTTTTAACGACCTATTTAAAAGGCCGTGCAAATTTAAGACGTGTTTTTTTGCTCGTTGACAGCAGAGTTGGTCTCAAAAAAGTTGATGAAGATATCGCATCTGAGCTTGATGGCGCAGCCGTACCTTACCAAATTGTTTTAACAAAAACAGATAAAGTTTCAGCTCAGGAACTTGAAAAAGTCAAAGCGGATATTTTAAGCTTTTTGCCAAACCACGCCGCCGCTCATAACAAAATTTTAGAAACAAGCTCTGAAAAGAAATCGGGGCTTGATGAAGTACGTGCTGAAATCATTTCATTCTTTTAAGTTTTTATGATTGAAAAATTTTACTTTACTTTAGCATTAAAATAACCTAACATCTTAACCGTGATGGCATTCATCACGGTGTTTCAAAAACATCATATCAACAAAACTCCTTCTTAAGGGGAGTTTCCGATATAAGGCTTCGGCGCGAATAAGGAAATCTGTGTTGGTACAGTTTTTGAGCTCCCCGTTTTGAATTCTTCAAAACGGTTTTTTTCAACAACAATGGAGTTTACGAAAATGCTGGATAAAACTTTAAGAAAACAATTAGGACATTTGCTTTGGCTTGAAAGGTGCAATCAAAATCACAACCTTTTGCAAATCGCAAACAAATTACACATCAGCGCGCTTGTTTTAGACCACGTTGAAAGAGGAGCAAAAAACATCAGATGGCGCACATATCAAAGACTTTTGGATATTTATGGAAAAGAAATTAAAATTAAGTTTATTGATAAAAAAATAAATGACGATTTACTGATGGATTAAAGCGGATCAATATCGCCCTTTTTTTGATTTTCATAAAATTCAGCCACAAAATCTTGCAATTTATCTTCTGACAGAGCCTGCCTTAAGTCCTGCATCAAACGCTGATAATAACGCACATTGTGCCAAGTAAGTAACATCACCGCCAAAACCTCATTACATTTTTGAAGGTGGTGGATATAAGCCCTTGTATAATGCTTACAAAGCGGGCAGTCACACCCTTCTTCGAGCGGCCTCGGATCTTCTCTGTGGCGCGCATTTCGAATATTGACGGTGCCGTATTTTGTAAAAGCCTGAGATGTCCTGCCCGATCTTGTCGGCATCACGCAATCAAACATATCAACGCCACGTAACACAGCACCCACAATATCATCAGGCCGTCCGACCCCCATCAAATAACGCGGTTTATCAACTGGTAACATATCCGGCGCATAGTCCAAAACCTCAAACATTTTCTCTTGCCCCTCGCCGATGGCAAGCCCGCCGATGGCATATCCGTCAAACCCGATTCTCTTTAATGCCGAAGCTGATTCTTCGCGTAAATCCTGAAAAACATTACCCTGCTGAATACCGAAAAGACCATACCCGTCGCGGTCCACAAAGGCTTTTTTGCTCCTTTCTGCCCAGCGCATGGAAAGCCGCATAGAATCTTGACAGCGATGATATGTCGAAGGATACGGGGTGCATTCATCAAAAGCCATGGTAATGTTCGAATCAAGCTTATGCTGAATTTTCATAGATTCTTCAGGGCTTAAGAAAAACTTTTTCCCGTCAACGTGCGATTTAAACTCAACACCTTCTTCACTGATTTTTCTCAAACCTGACAAACTCATCACCTGAAAACCGCCGGAATCGGTTAAAATCGGCTTATTCCAATTCATAAACTTGTGAAGTCCGCCCATTTTCTCAACCAAATCAGCCCCCGGACGAAGCATCAAGTGATAGGTGTTTCCAAGCAAAATTTCAGCGCCCGTCAGCGCCACCGATTCGGGCATCATGGCTTTAACCGTGCCGCAAGTACCCACCGGCATAAAAGCTGGCGTGTTGACCACACCATGCTTGGTATAAATTTTTCCCAAACGCGATTTGCCTGATGTTTTTAAAATTTCAAATTTAAGTGCCACGTGCTTTTTCCTTTATTTTTGAGGAATAATCTGACTTTTTTCGGGAATTTCGTTCCCAATTCCTTGTTTCAAATATTTTCCTTTTATATAGCCTGTTTGCCCGTTGTCAAGCATAACCCGCCACCAAACCTTATCTGGCGTATATCCTGTCACACGAAAGGTTTGCCCCTTCACCGATTTTGTTAAAACATCAAACTTTTCAGATGGCCCGTACATAATGTTTTGAGATGATGTCACATGAAAAAGCTTTTTATCATCTGTTTTATCAACCGGAATATTAAAAATCTTCGCCCCGACCATATCGTCAGCCATTTCTTCACCGCTGTTAAAACGAACCGTCTTATAATAAACCATTTTTTCGGAATTGCTTTGCACAAAAGAATGTGTGGCAAAAATAAAGAAAGCCACCGCCGCAGATGCTAAAAAGAAATAGAGCGTGTTCAAAAAAGGCTTTAACTGAACGGCACGAAGCTTTTTTGTATCAAAATTTAAAGGCGCTTTTTTCACAGGAGGCAACAAACGCATGAAATTTTCAATAACCTGTCTTTGTTCCAAAGAAGCATACTCCAAAGCCTGAAAAGCTGAAAGATAAGCCAGATCTAATTTATTCTCATCATAAAAAGCAGCGGCATTATGCACCAAAACCTTCAAATTTTCAGCTGAATCAGATGTTATTTCTTCAATGTTGTGCTTTAATGTCTTATAAAACAGCGGATTGAAAAAACCGGAACAAAAGTTTTTAACAGTCGTCTTTTTCAAAAATGCCAAAGCATCATCATATGTCCCAATTAAATTTTGAACTTTAATTTTCCCTTTTTCAATATTTTGAATCGAAAAAACACGCAAATAAGGCGTTTCAATGCCGTTGGCTGACTTATACGTGTTTAGTCTTTCAATGGCCGGAAAATTTTTTTCATCATATATCAAAGAAAGCAAGCGATAAATATGTTTTTGTTTCGGATCTTTCAAAACATTATAAGCTTTTGAAAGTTTTTGAAAAATCTCCATAGCATTGTCAGATTTGTTGCGGTCCGGATGCCAAAATTTTGCCTTTTCCCGATAGGCTATTTTAAGCGTTTGCTCATCCGTATTTTCATTTGCTCCTAAAAGAGAAAAGTAACCCAGCGCATCAAAAGGCATTTAAATATCTCCATGAATAAGTAATTTTGAAATATTGCCAATTTCGGTTAAACTTTGGCATATCGGATAGCGTTCAAATAAAGTCGTTTTGTTTAAAACGCAATCTCTGATACGTCCGTCTTGGTTGATAACACCTAAAAGTTTTGGTTTTAAGCCGATAAATTGTTTGTCCGCCTCTAAAAGCGTTTGAAAAGTCTGCTCTCCTTCGCTTTTTGAAAAAACATGATTAACAACAACAAAAACCTCTGCCAAAGGATAAATAAGTTTAATATGCTCAAGCTCTTTATAAGCGCTTGTCAAACCTGTAGAATTCGACTCCATCATTAAAATAATTTTATCGGCAAGATGAAGAAAAATATTTTTCAATTGAACGTTTGTCTCGGAGCAATCAACCAAAACCTGATCATAAAGAAAAGAAAAATTTTTCAAATCCATCGCCAAAATCTGAGATCGACCGACAGGATAGGCACTTAAAAAATTTTTCTTCGGATCGGCATAAATAACATCAAATTTTCCTTTTGAATATGTCGTCACCGCATTATTTAAGGTTATCTCATTTTTGAGCATTTTAACATATAAATCAGATTGTTTCAACCCCAACTGCCACGCAATATTTTCAATACCCCCGTCAGCATCAAAAAACAAAACCTTTTGTTTTTTTAAGCTCAAAGACTGGCACAAAGCAGCGGTAAACCATGTTTTTCCGACACCTTTCGAACCGGAACAAACCGCAACAATATTATTTTCATTATGATTATGTTTTACCATAATCTAAATAAAGCAAAAATTATCAAAACTTGCAATTGGTTAAATCCTTTTTAACACAATTTGTTTACAATTTGTCGTAAAAAGGGCTGAAAAATGAAATTACTGATTAAAATATATTTGTTTTTTATCTGTCTTTTCCCTTGGAAAGCACAGGCCTATTCTATGCTGATCACAGATGAAGCGGCGTTTAATCTTCCTTTATCTTACACATCGTATTCCAACTATTTTCCCTTCGGCTCTCTTCACAAAATTGACAACAACGAGGGCTCTTTAGAATCTGTGTTCAATGATGCCTTTCTCGATATTTTTCCAAATGATAAACGTTTGTTGACCTCCAAATACTACCCGACAACCTCTGATGCCGTGCTTGACTTAAAAGGAGGCAAACTTGATGTTTATTTAGGGGCTTTTTACCAAACGGAAGATTTTAACGGTTTAGATTTTGTGTTTCCGTCCATTTTAAACAACCCCGTTCACTTGCTCATGTTGCCCGAAAGAATTTCTGAGGTCAAACAGGTTTCTGATTTACAAAACCTGAAAGGCATTTATTCGTCACAAGAAATGTTCAACGGTCCGATGTTAAAAATATTTTCAAATTTAAATGTAACCCCTGTTGAAAGCGTTGATTTAGCTTACGAAAAACTCCTGACGGGTGAAGTTGATTTTATTGTCGGCAGTTATTATTATCAATATGCTCAAATCATTGAAAGGGGGTTAAAAGATTACATTTCTTTTTCATCCTCGCCTCTTTGGAATATGCCTATGTTTATTGCCATTTCTCCAAAAGTAGAAAACAAAAAAGATGTCTATGAATATTTCAGAAAATTAGCCGTCAATGAAAGATTAACTCCGAAAATTTTAGAAAACATCAAAAGAGTAATTAAACAAAAGGAAGAGCAATCTGTCGGCACCGTCCCGCCAATGTACGTGCGTCAAAGTAGCGATTCGGAATTAACTCCCGCCGATGAGGCCGAAATGGAGGCGAAGAAATAAGATGGTATTACTAATCCACCACAGCATATCGCCTCAATCTCGCAAAGTACGAATCATGATGGCTGAAAAAAAGGTTTTGTTTGTCTTAAAAGAAGAAAAACCCTGGCAACTGTCTGATGAAATTCGCAAAATAAACCCTGCCGGTGATTTGCCGATCTTTATTTTTGACGGACATGTCGTTGCAGGCAATTATGCCGTGAGTGAATATTTGGAAGAAGCTTATCCTGAAATTAAATTAATTCACGGAAACCCCATGCAAAAAGCTGAAACCAGACGTTTAACAGATTGGTTCGACCATAAATTTCATGATGAAGTTTACAAATACATTATCGGCGAAAAAATCTTAAAACGTTTTAAAACCGGCATGGCTCCTGATTCGAAAGCTCTGAAAGCCGGAATTAATAACCTAAAATATCACATGGAATATATTGATTGGCTGACCGAACGAAACAATTATCTTTCAGGCGATGAATTTTCTCTTGCAGACGTAACGGCATCCGCCCATTTATCTATTTTAGATTATCTCGGAGAAATTGATTGGGAAACATATAAGAATGCAAAACTGTGGTATTCAAAAATTAAATCACGCCCGAGTTTCAAAGAAATTTTAAAAGATACCATACGCGGTATCCCCCCCTCAGAAAACTATCAGAATTTGGATTTTTAACATGAAAAAAATATTGCTTATTGTTTGTTGTTTTACCCTTCTTTGTTCCTGTACTTTGTTTTCAAAAGGAAAAGGACAGGTCATCTTTCACTGGGAAAGAGTAAACACCGGTGTTGAAAAATTTTCGCGAGATCATTCGGAATGTATGCGTGAAGCGGAAGATTTTAAGCTTCTTCCAAACATTAAAAACTGGTTTTACAGTGAAGAAAAGCGTATTGACATCAGGGCTGATTGGCACTCTGAAAAAGGTATTTGGGCAAGCTATGTACCTTATTGGGGCGCTCAACCTTTGCTTGTCAACTCCGTCAGAGATGATCATGATTCCAGCCCGAGAAAATATCGAATTTGCATGGAAAAACGCGGTTACACACACCGTACACATGATATTCCGACGGTTACCAACATCTTTATTTACAAACCGCAAGATGTCAACCAAGATGTGCCGTTTGAAAAATACTACCGCGGTTAAAAAATATTGACAAAAATCAAAAATATGCTATAATGCAATTATAGAAATGATGTAAAAGGAGATAAAGCCATGCAATACATTGATAGAACTGTAGATGACTTAAAGTCCGGATATACGACCTATCTACTATCCCGCACCAATGACAAAGAAATTGATTTTATTGCCTATACGGGTGATACAGCCCTTGGCGCAGATGAAGAAGCAAAAAAACTCCACGCTTACTCAAGAGGTTATTTTCTTCGTAAAGGCTTTGACAAAGCTATTTCGGATGCTGATCCGAATGTCATAACGCCTATTTATAAAGATAACGAAAACTATGAAGTCCCTTTGAAATCTAAAGAAAAAGCCATAGAATTGATATATGCTAGCAAACTGAACATCTCAGGTTTTCGGTTTAATGAAAACGCAACAGATCAACAAAAAGAAGAAGCTTTCGGAAAATTGATCAACAGTTTTGTTTTAACCTCCAAAAATTTAGATTTTGATGATGAGAAAAACCTGTTTTTTGTAATGCAAAAGGGAGCTCGCGTAGGCTATAATAACGGCGGAAATAAGGATATGAAAATCAGAGGTGTGGATGTTCAGGAAAGACTCGGATTGAATACAGAGGAAGTTGTAGCACATAAGAAACGCCGCGAAATGATGCAGCACCAACATAGTAGTTAGTACAAAAAACGCTTGCATTTTTCAGCAGTTTTGATTATAAGAACGATACGCCGTTGTCGGCGTAGCTCATCAGGATAGAGCAACAGTTTCCTAAACTGTGTGTAGTGGGTTCGAGTCCCGCCGCTGACGCCATAAAAAAGAGGGCTTTTGCCCTCGTTTTTTTTATGGCCGGCGGGGCTCGAACACGAAAGGGCGCGAGGATAAAAAATGCCTATAATGGCATTTTTTACCACAAGCGGAACAAACAGCTTAATGAGCAAGAAAGCGAAAAGCGAACGCGGCAAATTTAGATGTTTGTTTAACGAGCTGTTGAAAACAGCGTAGTCCCGCCGCTGACGCCAATAAAAACCTCACTTTATGTGGGGTTTTTTGTTGGTGTTTTGTGGTGGAACTCGAAAACACGGAAAGTGGGTTCGACTACAAGCGAAAGCGAGACGGAGTATCGCGGTCGGTTTACCGATGAGCGTAGTGAACGAAGCGTTAGCGAAGTAATCCCGCCGCTGACGCCAAACAAAAAAGCCACCTTTATGGTGGTTTTTTTGTTTGGTAACAATAGTTTTGGGGACTCGAACCCGAGAGGGCTGACTTTCAAAAAAGTTTCCTTTAGCAAATTTTACGAACTTTTAGCGATTTTAAGTTATCTTTTGTTAAAATAAGAGAGAAATCAAGATGAAAGATATTTTTAAAATATGTGTGTGTTATCACAGGCCTGCATTTTTATTTGATGAAAGCTGTTTTGTTCCGATGTGGTCAGGAAAAGATGCCACAAGAGAGATTTCAAAAGAGGGTTTCCTATCTGAAAAGCAAATCAATTGGATGGAAAAGCATTGTATTGGCGACAATACCGGAGACAATATTTCAAAAGACAATCGTAAATATTCCGAAATTACGGTTTTATATTGGGTTTGGAAAAATTATGAAAAAATAGGAAATCCCGAATACATAGGTTTTATGCAATACAGAAGGCATTTTTTGTTGGCTGACAATCCCTTGGAAGCAACCATTGATAAATATAATCAGATTTATATAGAAAAAATTCCGGCAGATTATCCAAAAACAATTGGTCTATTTAAAGAAAATATAGAGAAAGTCCTAAAAAGCTATGATGGAATTGTTGCCTGTAACGATACAAAACAAACGATAAAATCTTATGTTGAAAATCTTTTTCCTCAATATATTAAATATTATAATAAAACATTGGCAATTATCGATAAAGATTGGCCTGAAATTGCTTCAGCCGCACATCAATACGAAAAAGAGACGTATCATTCATGGTCACAATGTTTTGTTATTAAAAAAGAATATTTCTTTGATTATTGCAATTTTTTGTTTGATGTCTTAAAAAAACTGGATGCATTTTGTAAAAATGATTACCAAAAATTAAGTGTTGCACAACGAAGAATTTTAGGATATGCGGCAGAAAATATGTGGGGCATTTATTGGCGGTATTTAACAAACAAAGGGCTGAAATTTAAGAATGTTCCGCTTGTTTTTAACAAGAAGCCTTTTATTGAAATGTAAGAATGATACAAAAGAAGTTTTTAATAAGCACCCTTTTTCCTTTACCTTAAAAAAAACACTTGCAAAACCGATTTTTTATGATAAATATAGCTCTCGAATCGGCAATGGTGCCGATGATAACAATATAACACACGCAGGCCAAGGCGGCTTCTTTTTGATTAAAAAGCAAAGTCTCGCTCCGGTGCTTTAAGAAATTAAAGCTACAAGCTTGCGGAGGTTTAACCGGAAAAAAGGAATTTGAAATATGTCACTTCCGACTTTTACATTGCGTCAGCTTGTTGAAGCAGGCGCACACTTCGGTCACCACGCACGTCGTTGGAATCCGAAAATGGCTTCTTACATATACGGTAAGAAAGACAACATCCACATCATTAACTTGCAAAAAACATACCCCATGCTTTACACAGCTTTAAATGCTGCTCGTGAAGTTGCGGCAAACGGCGGCAAAATCTTGTTTGTTGCCACCAAAAAGCAAGCGCAAGAAGTGGTTAAAGAAAACGCACTTCGTTGCGGTCAATATTATGTGAACTACCGCTGGTTAGGCGGCATGCTCACAAACTGGAAAACAGTTCATAAGTCAATCAACCGTTTGGTTAAATTAAACGAAATGTTTGAAAATAATCAAACAGAAGGTTACACAAAAAAAGAAATTTTGAACCTTAAAAAGGAACAAGAAAAACTGGCCATGTCATTAAACGGTATTATGAACATGGGCGGTCAGCCGGATATGCTTTTTGTAATTGACACGCCAAAAGAAGCTTTGGCCATCAAAGAAGCAAAGAAACTCGGCATTCCTGTTGTCGGTATTGTTGATACAAATGCTGACCCGACAGAAGTTGATTTCCCTGTTCCGGGCAATGATGATGCTATTCGTGCCATTACACTTTATTGCGAACTCATGAGCGCAGCCATTGTTGATGGTATGGCATCTGAAATTGCTGCAAAAGGTGTTGACGTTGACTCCGATGCTTCTGATGAAGAAGGTTCTGAAGCAAAAGCTCCGAAAAAACGTGCACCGAGAAAAGCAAAAGCGGCTGAAAAAGAAGAAACAGCTGAATAATTGTTTTAAAAAGTAAAAGGCGGTGATTTTCATTGCCGCCTTTGGTTTGAAATTTTTTTAATAAGGATAAATAAAATGGCAGAAATTACAGCCGCTAAGGTTAAAGAATTAAGAGAAACAACCGGTGCCGGTATGCTTGATTGCAAAAAAGCCTTGGTTGAAGCAAACGGTGATATGGAAACAGCAATTGACTGGCTTCGTAAAAAAGGCCTTGCCACAGCTGCTAAAAAGGCAAGCCGTATTGCAGCCGAAGGTTTGGTTGCGGTTAAAGTTGAAGGCAATAAAGCCTCTGTTGTTGAAGTTAACTCTGAAACCGATTTTGTCGCGAAAAACGACATTTTCCAAGAATATGTTCAAGATGCTGCAACTGTCGCTCTTTTGAGTGATGGCGATGTTGAAAAGATGAAAGCATTCGGATGCCCGAAATGCGGTAAATCTTTCGGCGAGCGCTTAACAGACATGATTGCTAAAATCGGTGAAAACATGAATTTGCGTCGTGCCGCCGTTCTTGAAGTTCAAAACGGTGTGGTTGCGTCCTATGTTCATAGTGCTTTAAAACCGAATTTAGGTAGAATTGGTGTTTTGGTTGCTTTAGAGTCATCTGCGGATAAAGAAAAGTTAAATGAGCTTGGCAAACACATTGCCATGCACATTGCCGCTTCATCTCCGCTCTTTTTAGACATTGCAAGCGTTGATCCGGCAGCTGTTGAACATGAGCGCGGCATTTATGCCGAGCAAGCTCGTGCTTCAGGCAAGCCCGAAAACATCATTGAAAAAATGGTTGAAGGCCGTGTTCGTAAATACTACGAAGAAGTTGTTTTAACAGAGCAGGCATATATCATGGATCCTGATAAAAAGGTGAAAGATGTTATTGCAGATGCTGCAAAAGAGCTTGGCACAGAAATCAAACTTGTTTCTTATGTTCGCTTCAAATTAGGTGAAGGTTTGCAAAAGAAAGAAGAAGATTTTGCTGCCGAAGTTGCCGCACAGTTAAACAAATAACTGAAACTTCAATTAAAAAGCACTTTTTCAGGCAAAGTTTTGAAAAAGTGTTTTTTTTATTCTTACAAAAAGAGACGCAAAATGCGTCTCTTTACAAATTGGTGGTGTTATTTGATTTTTGAACGAAAAACCGGCATTTGTCCTTTGCTTTTGGGGCATTTTGCAAATGAATAATATGCAAAAATAGTGTTGCTTATCATCAAAAATACACGTTTTCAAAATATAAGTTGATAAATCTGTCAACAAGAGCATATATGGTGATGCCCTCAATTGAAAGGATAACACATAAAAAAACAACTTAAACTTCTGGCACAAATCATCTTGCCAACGCTCTTAACCGTATTGAAAAATAAGAAAAAAAGTAAAAACCGCCGATCATGTTGAACTTTCATTCCACAAAAAGGTGGTGATTATTCTCGCCACCCCTGAGCAAATATAGAAAAGGATGCCACCACCAAGTTGCTTTTTATAAAACCAAAGTCTATATATAATACATAGATAATCATAAAGGAAAAATTAAAATGGGTTGGTATGCAAAGGAAATTCATATACCTGAATTAGGTTTAACAATATATCCTAAGGTGGAGACAGCTGTGACACATTCACAATCAATTTTTGGATGTTACGATGCAAATGTCTATTACAAGCGCGTTGTAAAAGAAAATTTAAAAGATTTTTACAAGGATTTAAGCAGTGAAAGAAAAGCTATAAATGCATGTATTACTCTCTATCATTTAGAGGACTGGTATTGGAAAGATGATCCTCAAAAAAAGGAAAAAAGAAAAGAGATTCCTTATAGTTTGGCTCTAGCGGATATAGCCAACGCATCAAAACATTTTGAACCCAAAAGAACGTACCTTTCTGGGAAAATAGAAGGAACAGATATTCCAGAAACATTAACCTTAAATCGTGGTAATGAAGTGATCAAAATTGAAGATATGTTGCGAGAAATAGAAAAATATTGGGATGAAAAGCTAAAATAACTCACATTTTACTGGACTTTCTTGTTCTTTCAAGCATTCATTGTGTTGCAACGAAAGGAAAACTGATGAAAATGCGCAAGTATGAGGATATTACCCCCAGCAACAGGACAAACTTTACAATGCTTTATTACCACGCCGGCCGGATTTTGACACATATTGAAACGCAGCTGAAGCTGGCTTACGGTACTCCTCTTCCCATTAAACAGGCGCGAAATCTGACCCGCATGCAACACAAATTGCAACAAATGGTTGCGCGGTACAAGCAAGTAAAATCGGACCTTGCCAAAGAATATCGGCTCAAAAAAATAAAATAGGTCTTGTTTTTTAAATGGTCTTCATATATAATGGATCTCGTTAGGACAGCCCAAGTTCTAACAAGGGATTGTTAACCCTGATTCTCGTGGGCAAGGGACTTTTGTATTATTGAAAGTTTCTTTGTTAGTGGGCATCTCACCATCTGGTGGGTGCCGGCGATATAAGGCACGCTCGAATAAACCGGGCTACTTTTCACGAGATTCGTAGTTAACAACACCCACCGCCTTTTGGCGGTGTTTTGTTTGGGCTGACAGGTAATTCAGTTTGAGCATTTGCGCTTTTTTCGGCCACCGCGATACACCTATGTCCAACAACATAGAGCGACATTTAGAGGAAGTTGTCAGAGATTTAATAGCTCAAGGGGTAGATGAATTTTGGCTGTGCGAGCAAGGCACATTTGATTGTATGGCCCGTCTTACCTTAAAAGAATTAAAAAAAGAGTTTAAAGGGATTTCTTTGTGCCTGCTTCCGGCGTATCATCCGAGCGATGCCAAAATGGAGTGGATTGATGCGCAAGATTATGACCTGATATACCCCGATGAAGTGGCCAACGCCCCGCCTCAAGTTGCCATTTTAAGACGAAATAACTACATCGCCCAAAATGCAGATTACATTGTTTGCTATATTACCCACAATTCCGGTGGCGCTTACAAGGCCGTCGAAAAAGCCAAAAAACACAAAAAGAAAATCATCAACCTGGCCGAGTATATTTAATCACAAAGATTTGACTTTTGGGTCAAGAAAAGTTAGGATGTTTGGTATGAAAAACATTGTGATTTTAACTGGCTCGGGGATATCGGCGGAATCCGGATTAAAAACATTCCGGTCCGAGGATGGGCTGTGGCTGAACCATCGCGTTGAGGATGTTTGTACGGTTGAGGCTTTTGAACGCAACCCAGCGCTTGTGCATTCCTTTTATAACGAACTCAGGCCTATTATGATGAAGGCGACACCCAACGCAGGCCATCAAGCTATTACTATGTTACAACAGGAATTACCGGATATCACTATCAACGTTGTGACACAAAATGTGGACCTGTTGCACGAAAAAGCAGGGAGTAAAAATATCTATCATATTCATGGGCGAATTGACGAGTGCGTTTGTATGAACTGCGGCCATGTACTGACCACTTTGGGGGATGTGGAAAGTGATGAAGTTTGTCCGAATTGTCATGTTCAAGGTATGCTGAAACCCAACATTGTCTTTTTCGGTGAAATGCCAAAATACATGGACGAGGTGGATAAAATGCTGGCCGAATG
>Ga0310690_10003473_pt1 | contig 23587 bp, 35 predicted proteins | sample AusTroGonzalo_MG_2_FD_207661 | JGI IMG/M metagenome (GOLD analysis project Ga0310690, IMG submission 207661) | Bovine rumen microbial communities from tropical cattle in Woodstock, Queensland, Australia - Gonzalo_04 (v2) (version 2) | ecosystem: Host-associated > Mammals > Digestive system >... | reverse complement strand
TACAAAAAGCTATAAGATTATTCGCAGACAACGGAGAGGGCGAATTTCTGCTTTTTGAGGGAAATATAATGAGTGCTAATCCCGAATACGATAAAGCCCCCGATGTTTGTATCGGGATAAACGCTTGTGCAGGAGCATTCTTTAATTTAAAGAGTGAAATTCCTCCGTCATCTCTACCAATGGGTGCTCCTGTGCCTAACGTTTTTCAGAAAATATGCACAGATTTTGGTATTGGATTTGTTAATAATGGTGTTGATGGTATTGCTGGTGGTTCTATTTATTTTGACCAGAGTGGTTTATTTGATAGGATAAATGCGGCAGCTAAAGCCTATAATGTATATCCAGTTGTTTATAATAATAGAGTTGAAATATACCCCGCTAATGGTTTTAGTCTTAAAAAATGGAATTTTACACCGAAAGACTATATTGGCTATCCGACATTACAAGCTATGAATTACAGCATAAAACTAGACCATTTATACAATGTAGATTTAAGGGATAGATTTACAATATCAGGAAGCGAAGTAACATCTGCTAATGCTACTTTTCAAGTAATAAAAGTTGTTTATAATGTATCTACAAAGATAGGTGGTAATTGGTTAATGGAAATTGATGGGGTGAGAATAAAAGATGAGTGAGTTAAAAAGTGGTGCAGACCCAGCTGATTTTTTAGATAACCTTAACGCTTTGAGCTATATTATCAACAATATAGTTAGAAAAGTAAATACAACAGAAATAGTTAAAGTTGTTGCTGTAAATACGGCAAATAATACGATAGATGTTATTCCTATTGTTAAGAATGTGAATATTGAAAATAAACCGATAGAAGAAAGTATCATTTATGGGATTAGATATTTTCAATGGCAGTATGGTACAAATGCTTTAATTTCTGAACCTGTCGTTGGGGATATTGGTTTTATTGTGATTTGTAAAAAGGATATTTCACAAGCTGAAAATGGTATAATTGCCAGTTATAGGGAATATTGTTTGGCAGATGGTATTTATATTGGTGGTATTTGTGGAATGAACGCTATACCAACACAATATATTAAATTTGATGCCAATGGAATAAGTATAACTAGTCCAACAGCATTAGATATAACAGCCCCTGTGGTAAATGTAACGGCTTCAACATCTGCAACAATTACATCACCAGCTATAAATCTTGGTGGAACTGGTGGAAAGAAAGTTGCTCTTGATGGAGACCAAGTTAAATCTGGAAATACTGTTGTGGGAACAATAGTTGCAAGCTCAACAACAACAAAGGCGGTATAAAATGAAAACAATGGCTTTAAAAAATGATTGGGATTTATATGTAGATGAATTTGGTAATATTGCTATGAAAGATGGTAATGATAGATTAGCACAGGATGTTGCTTCATCTGTAAGAGTTTTTAAAGGTGAAGATGGATTTGACATTACCAGAGGAGTAGAGTATAATAAGCCTGATGAAAATAGGCAAACCTTAAATCGTCAGATGAATGAGCAGACAGGTTTTATTGATGGTGTGGAAAGTTCGGCAGTAATATTTGAGGAATTGATTGATAGAACATTAAAGCCTGTTGTATATGTTACAAATGAAAATGGCGAAGAAGTAATTGTAGGAGAATAAAATGGCAGGACAAATTACAGTAACACCAGAAGGAATAAAAGTTCCACAGGCTTCTGAAATTAAAATAGCATTACAGAATATCTTTCAAAGTTCTTTTGGTTCTGATTTAAGCCTTGATGACTCTACGCCACAAGGTACTTTAATAAATGGACTAACAGAAGAAAAATTATTAGATAATGCAGAAATTTTGTATTTATTAAATCAATTAAATCCAAATACAAATAGTGGTATTTTTCAGGATGCTATTGGTGCGTTATTCGGTATGGAAAGAAAACCAGCTACTCATAGTGTTGTAAATTGTGAATGTGTTGGTTTGGCTGGAACGGTTTTAAACGGAAAAGCAAGCGGAAATCCTGCTATGGTTCAATCAACAAATGGTGATTTGTTTGAATGTATTGCTGGTGGTACAATACCTGCTGGTGGAACAATAACACTTCAATTTGAAGCTGTTGAAGCTGGTCCAATTCCTGTTTCTTCAAATACTTTAACTACTATTTATAATATGGTATCTGGTTGGGACACAGTAAATAATTCAAACGCTGGTACAACTGGAACAGAAGAAGAAAGTAGAGCTGATTTTGAAGCCAGACGGAAAGAAAGTTTGGCATTAAATGCCACGGGTTCTATTGGTTCTGTTTATTCTCACGTTTATAATGTAAGTGGTGTTACTGATGTATTTTGTTATGAAAACCCGACAGGAAGTAGTGTAACTTATCGTGGAATTACTTTATCACCTCATTCTGCTTATATTTGCCAAAATGGTGCAAGTATTATAAATGGAACAGCAGGAAGTGGAAGTTTAGCGGAAGCTATTTATAATTCATTGTCTGCTGGTTGTAATACAAATGGTTCAAATACTTGCACATATACAGATACGATAACTGGTGTTCAGTATTCTTATAGTTATTATAATTCAACGAATACGAAAATCTACATTCAGGTAAATATAGCTTATAGTATTTCTGATGAATTAAAACAACAAGTAAAAGAAGCGTTTTTAAAAGAATTTAACGGTCAATCTATTGTTAATAATAAGAAAATTAGTATTGGTGATGATGTTTATGCTAGTAGATTTTATGATGTTGTAAGAACATTAAATGATAATGATATTGTATTAAAAAGCATAAAGGTATCAACAAATGGTTCAAGTTGGCAAGATGTTTTAACTTTTAATATGAATATTTTACCTGTTTTAGATATTGAATCGTCAAGTCCATCTTATGTTGTTTTTAATGTGGGGTAATAAATGTCAGAACAACCTATTTTTGGTTTAAAATATATACCAGAGGATATTAAGTTAGAACTCAATAATGGAACGCTGACGTTAAAGAGTGGAAGTATTGTTACATTCGCAGATGGTAGTCAATATCAAACAACATCTGATAAAACTGCAACATCAGGAGGTACTTTAGGAACTTATATTATTTGTGCTTCTTCTACACATATTGATTGGTATAAAATAGAAAATGTATTTTCTGGGGCATCAGCACCATCTGGATTTTCTCTTAGTGGTTTATGGTATGATACAACAAATAATGTATTAAAAAGGTCAACTGATGGTGGGGCGACTTGGACACAAACTAATGTTTCTTTACCAATAGCTATAATATCTGCCAATTATGGGTTTTCAGGAATAATCCAAGTCTTCAACGGATTTGGATATATTGGGTCAAGTATCTTTATTTTACCGGGCGTTGAAGGATTTTATCCAAATGGGAAAGATGGATTTAAATATTTATTTAAAACAACTAAAATAAATAATCTGCTTGTTAGAAATTTAACAGCTCGGTATAATAATCCTATTGCTTTTAGGTCAAATGCTATATCAATACAAGCAAAATTACCAACTATTGTTGATAAATTACCAGTAATTGAAGATATGGTATTAAATCAATTATATTATAGTAAATTTGATAATAAGGTTTTTTATACAACTAATGGAACGACAATATCTACATTTCTTGATGTGTTTTTTGGTTATGTAACAACATCATCTTCATCGCCATATAACATTACATCTCTTAATATTGTAAATCCATTTTTAATAACTGATTTATATGAATATCAATATGCAAGTTCAAAACCATTAAGTCAATATGCCAATAGTGTTAAATATATGGCATTATTTGATAATTTAAGTAATTTATTTAATAATGCTAAAACAATTGGTGATTGGTATAATGTAGTTTATAATTTAAAAACAGCTTCTGGATATGGATTAGATATTTGGGGTGTTATTTTAAATCAGGGCAGACAATTTTCTTATGAAGAAAATGGTAGTATTGTAAATATTTTCTTGGGTGGTGAACAAACAATAGATGGTATTACCTATTCTGCTGATTATATGGAAGATATGTATAGAATGGTTTTATTTTTAAAAGCTCTTGTATATATAACTAATTGTACACTAGCTTCTTTAAATAATTTATTACAATTTTATTTTGCTGATAAGGGTCGTGTTTATGTAATAAATTATGGAACAATGGAAATAAGATATGTGTTTGAGTTTTATGTTAGTAAATTGGAAAAGGCTATATTTACAACTGATGTATTACCAAAACCAACGGGTGTTTTAGCTAATTTTGAATATATACCTTTAGGAGAATATTTTGGTTTTTATGTGGATGGAATAGCAGACCCAGAAGAACAGCCATTTGCGCCATTTGACAATAAACCATTTTATAGTTAAAATAAAATTAGGAGATTGATATGCAGAATTTAACACAACCTACATTACTTTTGAAACCTTTTGCTGAATCTGGTGATAGAAATACTATTCCTGTGACAAATACAGATACATCACAGCCAAATTTGGCAGATTTAACAAATGGATTTCCACAAATTACTTCATTAAGTCCTGATAATGGTGGATTACCCCCAAAAAGAATGGATATTAATGGATTGGGTTATTTAACAACCACTTATGATTATTTTTATCAAGCTGGTGGAACGTTTACATTTAATTCAACGATTTCTACGGCTATTGGTGGATATCCTTTGGGTTCTAGATTGTGGTATACTGATAATAATGGTGCTACTACCATACTCCGTTCTACAAAAGAAAATAATACAGATAATTTTGTAACTACTCCATCCTATATTGGTACAAGTTGGGTTCCTGAAATCCCTGCTTTGGGATGGAATAATGTTTGGACTGGTAATAATACATTTTCTAGTATAACATTTAATGGTACTGTTTTGGCAACTGTTGACCCATATATAAAAAATACAGGTCTTGCAACAAATGGAACTACGCCAGCAAGTCAAACAGTAAAACAGATTGTATTTACTGCAAATGACGACTCTGTTACATCTCTTATTCGTTCAAGACAAGTAACAGATGGTCGTTATGCTTTAGACTTTGTTTGTTCAAGATTGGTTAATGGAACTCTTGTAAATTCATCTATTAGTGCTTTTATTGATTCAAGTGGTTCAACTTATGCGACGGTTCCAACCCCTCCAGCTAATGCAAATAACCCAATGGCTGTCAATGCGGAATGGGTTGTTGCTCATAGAACCACAACGAAGCCAACAACTACATCAACAGCTTCTATAACTGCTCCATCTTATGTTGTAGAAAACTATAAAAGCCAAAACGGTCGTTGGCACATTGTGTTTTCTGATGGATTTATTATTCAAGGAGGACCTACAAACCCGAATAATCCAACTTTTGATGATGATACACAACACACAGTCACATTGATTAAAGCTTTTACATCAACTGATTATACGGTTTTAAAGAACATTCAAAACCCAACTAAAGCTGCGGCATATCATAGAGAGCTTTGTGCGACAGATAAGACAACAACTAGCTTTAAAACTTATGCTTCTGGTGGTGGAACTTCGTTTATAGCGTTTGGATATTAAGGAGAAAGAAAATGACATATCATATTGGTGACATTGTTTATGAAGAAGAATACACACCTGCTGCTGAATGGTGTGAAGAAAATGACGCTACAATGAGTGAAATTGAACCTGATGAAAAAGGTCGTAGGTTTCAAATCGTAGCCATAGAGCCTTATGTCCCGACACACGAAGACATAAGAGAACAGCGTGAAGAATATCGTAAAACGCATATTGACAGTAAAACAGCTGAAAGAACTCGTAGGCAAGCTAACGGCACTTGGACAGATGAAGATGAGCAGGCATATCTTGCTTTAGATGCCGAAGTGACGGCTTATATTGAAGAATATTATCCTTATCCTGTGGAAGAATAAAGGAGTTCAAAATGGCAAAAAGAAAAGAAAAGCCTATTATTGAAGAAGAAAATGAAGAAAATGGAACGCCTGCTATTTTTCTACGAAAGGTAGATGTATTTATTCAAAATGGTGATGATGAACCTATTGTTATAAAGGCAGAAGAATAATGTGCAAGCAAAAATCTGTTTTGGAAACAATAAAGCAAATGAAAGGTAAGGGAAGAATGTCAGCTGCACAAATCCAACTTGCCGAAGCACAATGCGAGGACTATCAAGAAATGAAAAAAGAAATTCTTGAAATAAAAAACGATGTGTCTGAACTAAAAAAAGATAATGCGGGTCTAAACAGCAAAGTAGATAGTGTGTGTGCTAAACTTGATTTGCTTATTCAACAAAGCCAAAACAAGCCTTTGCTTAAAATTCTTTCCGATTTAAAAGATAATAAATTCTTTTGGTTCTGGTTTATTTTCATTACAGCTGTAATTTGTGGTGTAAATATATCTGATATTATGTCTTTCTTTACAAAGGGGTAATAAATGGCATATTGGTCTTTATTCTTTTTTATTCTTGGTGGGTTCTTTCGGAGAATACTCGGTCGGACATTAAAGATTAAAGGAATTGAGATACATCGGTTCTATAAACTGATTTTCTTGGTTTTGGTATGTATGCTGATGTATTTAATTAAAGGCGTATTCCCGACAGATTGGAAAGCGTGGTTATGTATGGCTTGGGCTATCGGTTGGATGATTAGATATAATTCACATAGTCACGGAGACCACTTTATTCTAGATGATACAAAACCAGACGAAGGAAGAACTTGGTGGATAGATAAAACCTTACAGTTATTATTCGGTAAAGGGAAATACTATAACTTTGCGGGTAATTTTACTGGATTATGTCTTGGTTATTTAATACCAGCTATAATGGCTAGTTTAACCCAGACACATCATTATTTTTGGATAGCTGGTTTTACCGCACCTCTTTCATATACATTTTGCGAGTTCACTTTACAATTTACTGGACATAGAACTGCTTATGCAGAATGTTTGCACGGTGCTATAATGATGTTATTATTTTTTGTTAATATTTAAAAAAATAATTTTACTTTTTATATATTTTATATTATAATATTTTTGTGGATAGGCTCTGCAGGCTGAAAAGCATAGCAACTCACTATGTTTCCACAATTATTTTAATGAGTATTATATGGAGATATAAAATGTCTAGACTTATAAACTTAGTCGGAAAAAGATTTGGTAAATTAACAGTAATAAAAAGAGCTGAAAATTATATTTCAAAAAATGGAAGTAAATCTACCAGATGGCTCTGCAAGTGTGATTGTGGAAATGAAAAAGTTATAAATTCCTACGCTCTTGTAAAAGGATTAACAAAGTCGTGTGGTTGTATTTGGTATAAAGAAGTTGCTTGTGGAAATAAAACTCACGGTATGAGCGAATCACGTTTATATGAATGTTGGCGTGATATGCGAAATAGATGTTATTTGAAAACAAGATATGATTATTATAGATATGGTGGTCGTGGAATTAAAGTTTGTGAAGAATGGAAAAATAGTTTTGAAGAATTTATGAAATGGGCATTAAGTAATGGTTATAAAGATAATTTAACCATTGACAGAATAGATGTTAATAAAGATTATTGTCCAAAAAATTGTAGGTGGGTTGATAGAAAAATACAAGCAATAAATAGAAGAACTAGCATATTTGTAGAATATAAAGGGAAAAAACTATGTCTAAAGGAATGGGCAGATCTATTTGACAAGCCAAGATATATTTGGTATAGTAAAAAATACAAAAATGTTAATAGAGTGAATATTTTAAAGGAATGGGATAAGAATGGACACACTAATTAAACAATACGAGGGGTGCAGATTAACAGCATATCCTGACCCAATTACAAAAGGAGAACCATATACAATCGGTTGGGGTTCTACCGTTAATAAGGATGGAAAACCGTTTAAGAATGGCGATGTAATTTCTCAGGCAATGGCTGATGCTCTTTTAACTGATTATTTGATGAAGAATATTGTTCCAGTATTTCAAAAGATACCGTATAACTTAACTGTCGGGCAAAAATCTGCTATTGCTAGTTTATGTTATAATGTCGGTGTTCCATCTTTCCTAAAATCAAAGTGTTTTACTGCTATCTGTAAGAAAGATTTTGCTGGTATCTTTGAGAATTGGGATTGGGGTCACAAACAATTAAAAGGCTTGGCTAAACGTAGAGCAAATGAACTATATTGGTTTTTGAGGGATTTATGACTAGAATAAAAATTATTGTTCTATGCTCGTTTTTGTTCGTTTTAGTGGCATTTTATTTATGGAGTATCAATAATGCGTATAATAAAGGATATAATCAAAAGGCTATGGAAATGGCTAAAATCGCTACTGAAGTGGTTGTGGGAAGTCATACTGATATTTTAGTAGCGGCACAGAATGTCAAAGAAAAAGAAAAGGACATTAAGAATGATGAAGTATGTAGTGCTATTTGGAATTTTGATTTGCGTGAGTGCTTGCGGAAGTAAGGACTATGTGGTTGTTCAGCGGTGCCACGCTTTACCAGAACCACAATGGAAAACGGTTAAGGAATTATATAAAGACGATTTATTCGTGAGAGAATATTTAAAGGAATGTGTTAAAGCTTCTTGATTTGACAATCGTTATTGTTTTTGATAAACTATAACAAAAAGGAGAATTTTTATGAGCTGTATTCCCGAAAATGCTATTGTTGTTGTAAAAGGTAATGACACAGATTTTAATGGTCAGAACCTTTTAACTATTTATTTCAATACTACTGTTTTAGATTTATCTGATTTATCGGCAACGTTTACTTTGTGCGGTATCAAAAAGACATTTAATGATTTGTCTAGTGGTAGTATAGTATTAAATTATAATAATCAAGAAACAGCCAGTATTCCTTTTGGAAAACACAATGGTGTATTGAATGTTGTTAGTAAGTCGCATAAGATAGCAACGCTTGAAAGTCTTATTCCATTTGAATTTATTAGTGTTGTTCACGGAAATTCTATTGCTACAAGACCTTATGAGATGACATTTAATGTAGAACAGGGTGGAGAAACAATATTAAATGTTTCGGTTGAAGCTGGTGTATCGGTAGAAGTTGGAACGACGACAACATTGCCTGCTGGTTCTAATGCTACTGTGGAAAATAGTGGCTCTCAAAATCATTTGGTGTTAGATTTTGGAATTCCACAAGGTATTCAGGGCGAACAGGGAATACAAGGTCCCGCTGGTGAAAATGCCACTATTATTATAAGGAGATTATAATGGCAGGTGTAATGTACTTAGGAAGTCAAATGGTAAGTCCTGTTATTGTTCAGGGTGGTGGAATAGACACAAGTAATTATGATTTTATCCCTTATATTGAGTTTAATGGAAATAGTTATGTTGATTTTGGCGATAAAGAAAAAGCGTTGTCGTCAGATTATTGTTTAATACCACATTATGATTTAAATATGGGCAGTTTCGGTATGGGTGATAAAGCCACAATACATAATTTTTCTGCTACATCTCCATCAAATGGTATTCTTTGTAATGTATTTAATGGTTATCCTAACGATTCTTATTATGCTTGGCTTGATGAGGGTGTTACAAGCGTTGAAACTACAGATGAATATAGGTTTGAAGGTTTTATGCTTTTAGGTGTTGAAGATTTTGTGTTAAAGGCAAATAGAGTTATTATAGACAATTTGACAGACACAACTGGCAAAACATATATTGGACAAAACACGCAAACATTTCAAATTGGCTCTTTAAATTTAGATGGATATGATTATAATACAAGTAGTAATGCTTCGCTTGTTTTAAATAATACATATTTAGAAGTAACAGAAGATACAAACAACAAAGTTTTTCAGTTTTATAAATTAGAGGGTACACTTGGTTTCTTTGTTAAGGCTGGCGGTTTATCTACTTATACATTCACTATTAAAACAACAGGTGATTTTTCTGATTTAACATTTTTAGATAATAATTTTTATAATGTATCAATAACGTCAAGACAAGAAGGCGGTTATTATTATAAAGATATAACATTAACGCCAAGAACAAAGAGTGAGTTGATTTCATTGGGCTATACAGAAGATGAAGCAGATGCTTTACTAGCTTTATTTGATGAAACGTTTGTAGATGTATCTAAAACTTATGAACAAAAGGGTTCTGGTATTGCCACTTATTACGAAGAAGATGATGAATATATATCGTTACCGTTATATATTTTATCAAATATTAGTGGTAGTTTAAAACCTACTTTGATAGAAATGGCTCAAAAAGAAAGTATTTCAAAAACGCAAGATGTTTTAGCTGGTAATTTTGGTGTTAATCTTTTAGGATATATTACAAAGATTGGTACTTGTTTCCCTGTAATTAAAAAAGATACTAATACGAAAGGCTTTTTAGATATAGTTGATGGTTCTTTTTACCCCTTTGTTAATGTCACGACCTAAGGGATAAACAAATAAATGGAGATAAAAGATGAGTGATACAGAAGTTCAACAATTAGTTATTTATGTAGGTACACAAGCTAAAATTGATGCTGCTCGTGCTTCTGGAACGATTGGACCTGATGATTTTGCTGTTGTGACGGATGCACCAGAATTTCAACCAAAACTTACATCTGCCAATGCTGGTACCGGTATTTCAATTACAGAGGTTGGTGGAGTTGTAACGATTAGTAATACCCAAACATCTGCCGAATGGGGAAACATTACTGGTACTTTATCAAATCAGTATGATTTACAACAAGCATTAAATGGCAAGCAACCTGTAATTGTTGATTTAGATACGATACGTTCTGGTGCGGCTTTGGGTTCTACATCTTTACAGCCAAGTGATGTTGTGGATAATACAAGCACATCAGCAACTGATAAGCCATTATCTGCTGCTATGGGGAAATCTTTACAAGACCAAGTAGATAATTTAAGTGCCAGAGGTCGGTTTTTGGCTCTCTGGAACTGTGCAACAGGTTTGGCTCAAAGTAATCCGCCAGAAAGTCCTTATACTTATAAAACAGGGGATTATTTCATTGTTGGAACTGTGGCAAGTGGTAGTGGAACTAATTATAAGCCAAATGGTTCAAGTTATACGACAGGGGTTGCTTCTACTACCGTTGAAACAGCCGAAGTGTCGGTAGATGATGTTTATTATTATGATGGAACAAATTGGCGGTTACAGACAAACACACAAAAGACATTATCGTTTGCGAATATTGCTGGTGACCCGTATGATAATACCAATTTAGCAAGTGCGTTAAATGATAAGCAAGATGAGTTGGTTCAGGGAACTGGTATTTCCATTGATGCCGACACAAACACGATTTCAAATAGTGGGGTTCGTGAAGTATCAACTGGAACAACTAATGGCACAATTTCTGTAAATACGAATGGAACAAGTGCGGAAGTGGCTGTGGCAGGATTAGGAACGGCTGCATTTACTTCTTCAACAGATTATGCTACGGCTTCCCAAGGTTCAAAAGCAGACACGGCTGTTCAACCTGCGGCATTAAATGATTATGTACCGATAACAAGAACCATCAACGGTCAAGCGTTAAGTTCAAATATTATATTAACATCAGCAAATGTTGGTGCTGTACCAACATCAAGAACAGTTAATGGGAAGGCTTTAAGTGCAGATATAACATTGAATTATGAAGATGTGGGTGCTGGACAACCGACAATATTTAGGGATTATGACTAATGAGATTATTGTATGAACCTTTAACAAATGTGCCTACAAATTTTACAGAAGTAGAGTACCTCCAAAGCACAGGAACCCAGTATATTATGTCTGGGTTGTCAATGCCAAATGGATTTAGAATTAAAGGGACAATATCAATAGATGATTTATCTGTCACAGGTGGGATATTTGGCTGTTATACAAATTCTTCCCCATATTACAGAAACTTTTTTGACTATACAAGTGGAAAGAATTGGCTCGTTGGTTATGGTGGGGGTGCATATCAGTATTTTGGAAGTAATGTCGTAAATACCATTTATAACTTTGATGTTTGTAATGTTCACGGGAAAGAACACTTGGAAGTAAATGGAACAGAATATGCGTTTTCACCTACAGGAAGCACGGGTAATTTTACCAACCTTGAAATGTCAATTTTTGCATTAAATATTTCTGGAACAATAAATAATATTGCCAAGATAAAATTATATCGTTTAGAGGTATATGATGAAAATGGTGTTTTAGTTCGGGATTATCTGCCCTGTTTAGATAAAAACAATAATCCTTGCCTGTTTGATAGGGTTGGTAAAAAAGCATATTACAATGCTGGTTCTGGAACATTTAATGTTGGTCGTAAGATTATTCCTGTGGAATATATTGAAAGTTCTGGGACACAGTATATTGATACTGGGGTTAGTGCAAAATCTGGGATAAGTTCTAAACTTGATTTTGAATATACCGCATTAGACACTACTTCTATATCTATGTTAGATGCTAGAAGTGGAAATGATAGATTTTATATGTGTCATTCTGGATATTCAAATGGATATTGGTTTTATTATGGATATGGTAGTGCATTTCAATCTTCTAAACAACCTGTTGTAAACACTAGATATAAAATTGAAACTTCTTTAAAAACCGGTTCCCAAACAATGGTTGTGAACGGGGAAACAATTTTATCTGGGTCGAGCGTAACATCTTATAATTTAGGAATAAACCTATATCTTTTTGGTATAAACTATGGGACACCGCAATTTTTAGCAAAAGCAAGATTATATTCTACTAAAATTTATGACGGCGATGTGTTAATTCGTGATTATATTCCTGCAAAAGATGAAAACGATGTTGGCTATTTGTTTGATAAAGTGACCCATACAGTGTATCTAAATGCTGGCACTGGGTCATTTGTGGTTGGTAAAACACTTCCCAAAAACAAACTTCGGCTGATTAAAGATAGCAAGCGGAGAGTGCCGAAAGGATTTAAGGAAGTTGAATATTTAGAGGGAACTGGGACACAATACATTGATACTGGCTATGTTCCCACAAATACAACTGGGCAATTTGCTGTTATGAGATATACAACCGTAAATAATGGGGTGACTTTCGGTGGTATGATTTCAAACAATCGTGTTGTCGGTCCGTATTATGCGCCAAATACTTCTAAATGGTATTGCGGATGGGGTTCAAATGAGCCAAGTATAAGTGCTTCAACTCCTACAACTTCTACTGTATATAAATTATACTTAAACTTTAATAATGATAGAATTGCTAAAGTAAACGACACAATTCTTTCAAATGGTCTTGATAATATATCGGGTGCTTATCCGACTTTAACTTTATTCAGAAGAAATTACTCTGCGGCTTATGCTTATCTATCTGGTAAAATTTATAAATATCAGATTACAGAGGGGACTAAACTTGTTCGTGATATGATACCCTGTCTGGATGCTTCAAATGTTCCTTGTATGTGGGATGCTGTTGAAAGAAAAACCTATTATAATGCAGGGACAGGGACTTTCTCTTATGGGAATACAATAACGCCTGTGGCTTATCTTCAAAGTTCTGGAACGCAATATATTGATACTGGTTATACTTCAAATAATATATATACAAATAGTGCTTGTGAAGTAATATGTGAAACGTCAGACTTATCAAATAGGGTTGTAGGGTGTGGCGGATTAAGTGATAATAACAAAAACATAAGTCTATCTTTTTCGGGTGGTGGATATGTTTTAGGATTGTATGGGGATAGATGGACTTCAAACATTTTTGCATATAGCACAAATACTAAATATAAAATTAAATTTGAAGTATCTACATCACAACAAAAATTATATGTTAATGATAATTTAATTGAAACAACAACCTATTCTTGGAATAGCTCAAATAACTATCCATTGAGATTATTTAAAACAAATGCAGATACTTACACTAAACCAACAAAAATATACGGTTTTAAGTTATGGATAAGTGACTCTTTGGTTAAAGACCTCATTCCTGTTAAAGATGAAAATAATGTTGGATATTTGTTTGATAGAGTAAATCATATACTTTACTCAAATGCAGGAAGCGGTTCTTTCGTGTTTGGAAATGAAATAACAAAAGATATAACAAGATTTTTAGAAGGAGAATAAAAATGTCAACAACAGATACAGCTGTAAATCAACTTATTATAAATCGGCTTACAAAAACACAATTTGAAGGATTAAGTCCATCAAGCAATGAGTTGTGGGCTGTTGACCCCGAATTTGTTGGGAATAAATTTTTGGCAACAGATGAAGAGGGAGATATTATTGAAAAACCGCTTCGTAATACCATAACAGATACCACGCCAACGAGTATTACACTTTCTAATGCTGTTGCTGGTACGGATTACCATTATGGAACATTGACAAACCTGACGGTTACAGCCAATGATACATCTGATAATGAAATTACCATTTATTTTACGGCAGGAACAACGATTTCTGTTAGTTTACCACAAACGCTTGAATACATAGGTTCTGCCCCTGTGTTTGAAGCAAATACAACTTATGTTATAAGTATTTTAAACAATATCTGTGTTGCAGGAGCTGTTGGCTAATGAGTTTATTCAGGGATTTGCTTATTGAAAAGAAAAGACGTAAGTACTACTGTGAGGTGGAGTATATTGAATCCAATAGTACACGATATATTGATACAGGATATAAACCAAACAACAATACAACGATTGAGTTTATTACTTCATTTACTGGTGCTTTCAATATAACCGCTTGCAGATGGACTGGTTCACCAACCTTAGATACTTATGGATTTTTTAAATCTACAAGCACAAATCTAAATAAACCGCTAGTTTGTTATTATGGTAGTTATTCTGATAATAAAGTGGCTTATTCGTATAACTATGTTGATGGAACAAAGGTAAAGATTATATTAAATCCTACTTTTGTTTCTGTAAAGAGTGTTGATAATACCAGTTATAGTTCAGAAACTGCCATAACACAGGATACATACCAATCTATATATAACCTATATATATTTGAAAACAATAATATGGGTAGTGCAAGTGGTTCTAATGCAGGAACTTGTAAAATATATTATTTTAAGATTTACGAAAATGGTGTTCTTATTCGTGATTTAATTCCTGTTTTGGATTGGTCGTATGTTCCTTGTATGTATGATAAGGTGTCTGGAAAGTTGTTTTATAATCAGGGGACTGGTTCTTTCACATACGGTCGTGAAATCCATTATGTAGATTATCTTGAAAGCACTGGAACACAATATATTGACACTGGTATTTATCTTACAAATAATCATTCTGTTGAGCTTGATTATCAGCTTACATCGGCAAGCCAAAACAGAAAAGGTATATTTGGTGGTCTTGTGGCAAATGGTGCTCGTTATGGTGCTTTATTATCTCCATCAAACAACTATCTTGAATTTGGTTATGGTTCAACAAACGTATGGTATCAGCCGGGACTCCCAGATACAAATAGACACGTTATGAAACAAGAAAAGAATTTGTTGTATTTTGATGGTTCTTTGGCATATACTTTTAACACAGCCACATTTACGCAGGATTTTACTGCCCCATTAGGAAACTTTAACTATACAAATTATAATCCTGCTTCTGCAAAGTATTATGCTTCAAAATGGTGGAATGACGATACATTGGTTCGTGATTATTTACCAGCCATAGATGAAAACGGTGTCGGATTTATGTTTGACAGAGTACAACATCTAATTTATGATAATGCTGGAACTGGTGTGTTTAAATACCCTGCAAAGGAATTAGAATATATTAGGACCACAGGAAGCCAATACGTTGATACAGGATATATGCCAAATCAAGATACAAAAATTGATTTGGTTGGTAAGTTTAATGATACATATCCAGGTTGTTTATGGGCAACAAGATGGTCGCAATCACCAAACTATGACACTTATGGTGCTTATGCTGAAAACAATACAGCAGGGATGTTATATATCTACTATGGAAGATATAGTGATGGTAATTTTACAAGCGTTTCAAATGCTACATTCCCACATAGAGATGGTAATTTTATAAGATTTATACAAGATAAAAATACATTGGATTTCACAAATTTGGGAACTAGTGATAATTGGACATATACATTCAATGAAGCAACATTCCAATCTACCCGAAGTTTAACCTTGTTTTATTTTAATTCCTCATCTGCATTTGCTACCAAAGGTGGCTATATAAAATCCTGTAAAATCTGGGATGATGATACATTAGTAAGAGATTTTATTGCTGCTTACAAAGATGGTGTTGTTTGTATGGTAGATAAACTCACAGGAACTGCGTATTTAAATCAAGGCTCTGGTTCTTTTACCAGAGGAAAGATAGTGGAGCCAAGATATGAATAGCATTGATGAAGATGCAAAACTGGTGGGAATTTCACCAGAAGTTTGGGAGAATTTTAAAAAAACTTTCAGGTGTGAGCAGATGGAATTTGAGAGTATAGTTAATCCGATAGATGAGAAAGAAGCCGAAGAAAGGCATCGGGCTTCTATGGCTAAAAGATGGTTTGGTTATTACAAAAACTGTAAAGACCAAAAGAAAAAGTTTGCTTTGATAGACCAATATAATAGTTTGGCTAAACCCAGAGAAAGAGAATAGCAATGAAAATCACATTAGAAGAAGAAAATGAAACTGTTACTAATGTGAAGATAGACAATCAACCTGTCGGAATTATTAAAAACCACGAAGGACATTTGCTTTGTTATTCTAATGGTCGTCATACAACAACACAAAACCTGAATGAAGTAATCCGTTTTTTTAACGGAGATTATGGGTCGTATTATTACAGGCAAAGAGAATAAAAAAGGGCTGATGGGGAAATAAAATCAGCCCCGAATTCAAAGGGAATTTAAAAAAGCGTTTTTATTGAATTCTTTATCAAGCACATTAACGCTACCCAATAAATAATATAATACAAAAAATTTTAAAAGTCAAATGGCTGGGAAAATGTACAACCCAGCCACAAGTGTTAACCTAAAATGAGGATTAAATATGAATAAACCATATCTAACAAAAATATATATACCATATTTTTTTCTAATTGTCAAATTAAAAATTTTACTATTTTTATTAAATTATTTCAACGGGTTATAAATTTTTTAAAAAAAATTGTTTACTTTTATAAAAAAGTGTTTTATATAAAAAATTGTTAAACAAAAAAATGAGGTTAAAAAATGCAATATAAAACAACAAAAAAAATAATAATTGATGAGCAAAAACTCACAATTTTAATTCGTCTGGGGTGTCCTGATGATAGATTATTATCTATTTTAAAAACAGGTAAATTTGAAAAAACAGGTGATGAACTAATAGATGAAATCCTTGAATGTTTAATAGATAAAAGAGAATTTAAAAATTGGGGTGGAAAAAGGATAAATAGTGGAAAGAAAAAGAAAAAATTAAATCAAGTTGAAAATCATCTTGAAAATCAAGATATATTTCAAGTTGTAGATAAAGATAAAGATAATAATAATAATATAAATATATTAAATATAAATAATAATAAATTTATTAAACCTAGTTTAGATGAAGTAAAGCAATATTGTTTGGAAAGAGATAAGGGTATAGATGCGGAAAAGTGGTATAATCATTACACATCAAATGGATGGAAAGTTGGTAAAAATCCAATGAAAGATTGGAAAGCGGCAGTAAGGACTTGGGAAAGAGAAAAAAATAATAATAAACAGGGAAAAATGGTTTTAATTGAAAATGGTAAATTTTATATAGAATATGATGCAGATGATTATAAAGATTTATTTATTGATGTTGTTGATAAGCAGGGATTGGCAAATAAAGTATGGGATTGGATTTATAAAAAGTTTGAATATCAAGAAGTAAAAATATCATTTATTCGTAGTATGATTGAAAAATTTAAGAAAGGGATATAAATGTTTAATATTGGAGATATGGTAGAATTTTGGTTGCCAGATGGTAAAAAATATCGTTATGGTATTTTAGCACGAAAACAAAGGAGAATTTGCTATGTTGTTTCGTATATGTTAAAAAACAAAAGAGTATATAAACTTAAAGAAAAAGAATTAAAACCTTATAGAGGAGAAGAATATGTCCAAAATAGAAATTGGTGATTTGGTTATTTTTTATGATACTATTGAAAAGAGAATGCGGAAAGGGCAGGTTGTAAATATATATGAAGATGATTGTGAAGTATATGTTACTAATGAAGCCAGCATTTATTACGTAAAATTATCAATGGTAAAGAAAGTATGATTGTAATTTTTGGTGAGCTTTATAGTTCTAAAAATTCAAAAAGGATTGTAAGATTTGGAAATAAAACAGCTTTAATTCCTAGTAAAGCTTATTTATCATCTATAAAACCGATAGAACAGCAACTTGTATTAAACCGATATAAATGGTTAAAAGAAATAGAAAACGCTTCTAAACCGCTTTACATTGGTTTTAGAATATATCGTAAAACAAAAGGGGTTTTGGACTGGAATAATATGGGAATGTATAATTTGACATTTGTGTAAAAATGTATTATATTATTTTTGTGGCTAGGATGTGCACCCCGAAAGCCAGAACCTTACTGGTTGCCACATTTAATTTTAAGGGCTTACATAAAGGAGTAAGATAATGATACATATAGAAAAATCTGGGACAAGATATGGTCGTTTAGTTGTTTTATATGATATTGGTATGCAAAAAACAAAATGTGGTAAAAAAAGGCATTTTGTTTTATGTAAATGTGATTGTGGAAATATAAAAGAAATAAACCTTTTTGATTTAAAAAATAAAAAAATAACAAGTTGTGGTTGCTATAAAAAAGAAAAAAATAGAGAAAGTGGCGTTGCTTTGTCGCAAAAAAGAAATGGGAATCCAAAACATAATTTGTGTTATACTTTACAGTATAGAATATATCATCAAATAAAAGGTAAATTATATAATAAAAATAATAAAAAATATAATTTATGTGGTGGTGCTGGAATAAAAATGTGTGATGAATGGTTAAATGATTTTAAATCATTTTATAAATGGACAGTAAATAATGGATTTTCAGATAAAAAGTGTTCTATAAAAAGAAAAGACCCAAATGGTGATTATTGCCCAGAAAATTGTGTTGTATGTTCCAAAAAAGAAGCAAAATATAATATTTGGAGTGATAAATCATTTAATGAGATGAGTAAAAATATAAAGAAATGGTATAATGAGAATAAAGATTTTGTGGAGGAGAATATGATACCTAGAATATTAAAAACAAAATTAAAAAAGTATGGGACATTGGCGACAAATGCAAGAGAAAATTGTTCTTGGAAAGCTGGATGGAGAGAAATAGGTGGAAAAAGAAAGTATTTCAGGAGTAAATGGGAAGCAAATTATGCTCGTTATTTAGAGTGGTTAAAAGAGCATAATCAAATAAAGGAATGGCAACACGAGAATAAAACATTTTGGTTTGAAGGAATAAAAAGAGGTTGTCGTTCTTATTTGCCAGATTTTGAGGTTGAAAATAATAATGGAACAATAGAATATCACGAAGTAAAGGGATGGTATGATGATAGGAGTAAAACAAAAGTAAAAAGGATGGCTAAATATTACCCAGAAGTAAAATTGATAATAATTTTTCAAAAACAGTATAATGAGATAAAGAATAAAGTTGGAAGACTTATAAATGGTTGGGAGTAAAATGTGGCTGGATTCCAGATGATAATGCAGATGAGCTTATTCCTGTATTTTTTCCATATAAAATTGATAAAAACAATCCTAGAACGGAAATTTTTTTAATTAAAAATTAATAACTTGTAAATTTTTTTAAAAAAAATAAAAAAAAGTATTTACTTTTGTTTTTTTTTATATTATAGTGTAATCATCAAAGGATAATGATTTGTATGATTGAGAAATATCACATTATTATTTCAGAGATAGGTTAACTCCCCTTTATCCGAGTGTCTGGTAAGGAAAAACCCGCGAAAAAACCAAAAATGTTAAACTTAAAAGAAAGGATTAAAAATGGTAAAAACATTAGAACCTTATATTAAAAAGGCTTTTACCGACCTAGGCTTTTCAGATGATGAAGTAAAGAATGGCTGTTGGTTATTGGAAAAGGCTTTTAAAAAAGGCGAAGAAAAGAAACCAATTGCTTGGATTGCTTACCATAAATTCTTGGAAAGAGTTGCAGATAAGGCTGGAATTAAATTTGATGAGCCAAAAGTTCTGAACTGTCAAGAATATGAGTTAGCTCTTTGGGTAAATGGTAAAACAGGTAATAAACAGGCTTGGAGTATAGGTGAAGCTAGTTTAAAGAATTGCACTAATGATTATCGTTGGGCTATGGCTGAAAAACGAGCCAAAGACCGTGTTATTCTAAAATTACTTGGTGTTGCTGGTGATATGTATTCTGAAGAAGAAGCTGATGAATTTAAGCGTTTAAATGAACAGCAAGAAACGGAATTAGAAATTCGCAAATTGAAGAATGAAATCAAGGCGGAAAAAACCAAAGAAACGAAAGAGTTAAACAAACAGGTTGATGAATATAATAAAACACCCGAAGGTTTAAAGCTTCGTTATAAAACAGCTATTGAATATATTAAGAAAATAGATGTTTTAGTTCCTGATGGTCGTGATAAAAAGGTTTTAAATAGGACTTGGGAATTATTGGGTGATTTATCAGAAGCTGGTTTAAAAGAAGAATATGATGATTTAAATAATTTGGTAAATCAAAAAATGCCAGCTGAAGATAATGATGAAATTCCGACAGATATTTGTCAAAAGGCTGATTATTTAATTTCTGGTTAAAATGGAGGGAAAAATGAAAAAACTAGAAGCAACAACACAAAAAGAAGAAGTATTACAATATCTTAATAAATATGGTAAAATTTCAACAATGGATGCGGCTAATAAGCTATTTATTGCTGATTTACAAAGTGTTATTAGATATTTACGAAAAAAAGGAATGCTTATAAATGATGAATGGGTATATACTAGAAATAAATTTGGCAGACCTTGTAGATTTAAAAGATATTTCATTGAAGATAAAAGAACATTTTGGGAACGAATTAGATTGTTTATGTAAGGAGTAAAAATGGCATATGAAAAGAAAAATTTTGATTTTGTATTATTTATAAATCAAAAGAAGTCTGGAACAAGCCCAGATGTTAGTGGTAATATTTATATCAATGGGGAGGAGATAGCGCTTGTTGGCTGGAAACGGACTACTTCAAAAGGAATAGAATGTTATTCTGGATGTAAAGGTAGAAAGCAGGAAAAGTCAAAAGAAGAACAGAATGATGGTTGGGAAACTCATAACACAGATTATGAGATACCATTTTAGAGTTTCACGGGTTTCCTTTCAAAAGGCTACCGTCTGGGTCTAAACATACTATGCTTGTCGTTAACCCGTGTTTGTTTTATGATTTTTCATTTAATAAATAGCGATAATAGTATGGACAGACGGACTTTATGGGTGGGTGTTATGGTTATACCTTCTTTGACATAAAAACCCTTACATAATTACCCACCCACCTATTTGGAGGTAAAATGAAGATTACTTGTTATAATGGCAATATGCTTGAAAAAGTATGTTCTGAAATGTATAGATTATTGGATGAAAAAAAAGCAATAAATGTATCATTTGAAGAATATCATCATCCTAAAACAAAAAAACAACTTGGTTTTTTCTTTTCGGCTATATGTGATGCTGTTGTTAGATATTATACTGATATAATTGGATTAAAAGAATGGGATAAAAAAGCCGTTAAAAATTTTTTCTATTCTTTAGTATCGCCAAAAAAGAAAATTGTTAAACCTGATGGAGATATTTATGATCATATTATGGGTATATCTGAATTAGATAGAAAACAGATGGCTGAATTTATAGATAATGTTTTAATTACAATGGAGGTATCAGATTATTTTAAAGATATAATTTTAACACCAGATGTTCGCCATTGTTGGGTACATAATGTTAATTTAGATGATATAAGAAATATCCAAAGACAAAAATTCCCTAGAATTGATAGAGAATATTTGGAATACCGAAGAAAACAATGCTGTATTGTTTGTGGGCGATTTGGATGTGAAGCACATCATATTAGGGAAACAGATGAAGCTGGCGTTGCTAGAAAAGCAGATGATTGGCAGACTATATCATTATGTCCAGAACATCATAGAATGTATCATATAAGGGGTCAAAAATGGTTATATGAACAAATTGAATGGATTTTAAAATATATGGATTTAGAGGATTTTTGTGCGTGTTGTTATAACCGCTGGAAATCAGGATTAAAATAGGAGTAAAAAAATGATTACATTGAATGATTTATTTGAAAAAGCAAAGAAAAAAGGTATTAGGAGATCAGATATTGGAAGATATTTGTATGGTAAAAACTATTTGATTATTTATAATATTAAAAATCCAACGGTAAAAACGATGGAAAAGATAGAAAATGCCATAAAAAATATTAAAAAAATCAATAAGTAGTAATTTTTTTTTAAAAAAATGTTATTTTTTTGTTTACTTTATAAAATTTTTATATTATAGTGTAAATATGAACAGGTTAAAGGTTCATAACTTAAATGAAAGGATTATTAAATGAGTAAAACAGAAATGGTAAAGGAAATAATCGGTGGGATTTGTTTTTGCCTGTTATTTTTTTGTTTGGTTGGAATGGCTAGTTTATCTGATAGTTTTGATGAAGTTATTATTGAAAGGAGTGCAGAATGAGTAAGACATTAGACCAAATTAGTTTTGAAGAAATTATTAAAAATTCTTTAAATGCGATGTATAAAGACCACGATGATAATTTTGAACACGAAACCGAAAATGATTATGCACCGTATGGAAACACTTATGCTTGTACAGGTCATTACATTACAGAAAAAAGCGAAATTAAATGTCGTGAAGCATTTAAACAAGATTTTGATGTTGATAAATTTATTGAGGAATATTTAACCAATGACTATGATTTTCGTCAGAAGTTAAGAGAATATGTAAAACAAGAAATATTTTAAGAGTTATGGTGGGCTACTTTTAATGTTAATGATATACGTTGTTTTTGATAAAGCCCACCGCCTATTTTAAAAAGGAGAAATAAAAATGAAAAAAGGAGTTAAAATGACAAACTACGATACATTAAAAGAATACGAAGCACACAAAGAGCCGTTGCCTAGTTATGAGGAATGGAAAACGGCAAAGGAAAATCTTGAAAAGAATGGAACTTGGTATACTGAAAGGTCGCATAATGAACTATTAAAACAGATAGAACGCTTACAGGAACAACTGTCCGAGGCTAACGAGGTTATAAAATACTATGCCGAAAAGCACGGCAAATTAAAAGCCTGTGATTATTTAAACAAGTGGGGTGTAAAATGAAAGCGTTAGAAAATATTACAATAAATCAAAAATATGGTCTTGTTATAAAAGAAGATATAGATAAACAAAATGAGTTGATAGAACGCTTACAGGAACAAATCAATGAAGCGAATGAGATTATTATATCGTTTGATAAACTTGTCGGCAAATTGACAAATACCGTGTTTCAGAATGTTCTTGATTACTATAAAAAATACAATGTTGATAGATATAAGAAAAGTGAGGTGTGAAATGAGTAAAGAACTTACTGAACAATGGAAGAATGGGGAACTGCCAGATGGGTATTATTATATAGATTATGATACACAAAAAAGGATTTTTGAGATTGAAGATGGTTGTGCTACATATCAGGGATTACCTGCAGAAACATATTTTCTAAATGATGTTTGTCTTATCAAAGTCCTAGCCCCTGTGCCTAGCTATGATGAGTATAAGCAAC